>Ga0210388_10000464_pt1 | contig 33522 bp, 30 predicted proteins | sample IncBWC19OmetaG_FD_155485 | JGI IMG/M metagenome (GOLD analysis project Ga0210388, IMG submission 155485) | Forest soil microbial communities from Barre Woods Harvard Forest LTER site, Petersham, Massachusetts, United States - Inc-BW-C-19-O ...
CAGTGTCTGGGAGGCGGGGCTTCCTGTCATGCGAGCTCTAGAGAACAACTCATTTCTGTCCTTGTAGGTTAAGTACAAGTCTCCCAACTTTCCGTTGAGCACAACAGTGTGCACATGCGACGCTGGCTGTGGTTTTGCATTCAAACCGCCATATGACCGATCTCCTCCATTTCTCGGAACGTCCCCTCATTCGATCTCTGGCGCTGCTGATTCTGCTGACGTGGTCGACGCAACTGGCGCCCATGGGCAATGCAATCTACGATTTCGATCTGTGGTGGCATCTGCGTGACGGGGATGCGATCGTTGCCCAGCACTCGGTGCCGGTGCTAGGAGTGTTCTCGCAATATCCGAGCCACCCGTGGATGGCCTACAGTTGGGGCTTCGAAGTGCTTGTGTCACGTTTTCATCATTGGTTCGGGCTAGTAGGGTTGGTGGGGTTTCGCACCGGCCTGGAAGTGGCTATCACACTCCTTCTCTTTGCCATTCTGCGCCGGACAAGTGGCAGTTTTTGGAAAGCGTGGGCTTTGACGGCCGCGGGGATGTGGGCCATGCATCATTGCATGGGGTTGAGACCTACTCTGACTTCCATCCTGATGTTTGTGGGTGAAATTGGGCTGATTTTCGAGGCGCGAAAGCGTGGAAAAGACGGCCTGCTCTTCTTAATGCCTGCCTTATTTTTGGTTTGGGCCAACCTGCACATTCAATTCATCTATGGCCTTTTTGTGCTTGGATTATTTGTGACCGTCTGCGTCGTACGGTCGATTCTGCCGAAAAACTGGAGGGCTTCCCTGGAGCCGGAACAGGAGTTGCCGGTTTCGAGCGTCGTGGCGGTGGCTGGGCTCTCCGTGATGGCCACATTTATGGGGCCGTATACCTGGCATCTCTACGCGGTGATCCTAAATCTGGTGCGAAGCCCGGCAATGTACGGCATGATCGTGGAGTTGCAAGCGCTGAGCTTTCGCGTGCCGGAACACTTCATGGTGCTTCTGATAGTGGTGGCCGCGTTTTTTACCCTGGGCTGGCAGCGATCTCGAGATCCATTCAAACTGGCACTGCTGATGGCCTGCACCCTGGTCGCGTTTCGTGCCCAACGGGATTCCTGGTTCGTTTGCATACCGGCTCTTGCGATCATTGCGGATCGAAAGCTGGCAGTGGCTCAGGATGCAGTGGTTTCGCGGGCTCGCATCTTGGCTTTCGCAGCTGCGACGGGGCTGGCCACAGTTCTGGTCCTTCTGCTGGTGGCGTGGGACTCGAAGGTCGACAACAAATCACTCCAGCGCGCGCTGGCTAGTTTTTTTCCGGTACAAGCTTGCGATTTCATCCGATCAACGATCCCGCCAGGCCCGCTTTATAACAATCTGAACTGGGGTGGATTCATCGTTTGGAGTTTGCCCGGCTATCCCGTCGCCATCGATGGCAGAACGGATTTATATGGCGACGAGGCTTTGAGCCGATTCTTCCGAACAGAGCAGGGTTTGGGGGAATGGTGGAGCGATCCTGATCTACAAGCTGCTCGCCTCGTGTTGATTGATCGGCGTACTCAACTAGCTGAACTTCTGCATCACGATCCGAGGTTTCGGGCCGCATATGAAGATCAAGTGGCCGTGGTTTTTGTGAGGAATATCCAGGGAACGAGGTAAGACTTCTACATCGTTGCTGAGTTCATCAACCGTGAACCTATTCTAGCTTCTTCCATTTGCGTGTAAATACATCGCAGGCACGGTCGTCGAACAGCACGAAGTAGATTTTCTCGATCGAGGTTTCCCCTCTTAGGTGCTGCGCGGCTTCTTGCAGCATAATCGTGGCGCATTCGTCGAGGGGAAACCCCGCGATTCCTGTGCCCACGGCGGGAAAGGCGATGGTCTTCAGGCCGCGCTCTGCAGCGATGCGCAGCGAGTGGGAAACTGAGGTGCGCAGATGGGCTGCGGTTGTCTGTCCACCAAGCTGCATGCTCGCTGCGTGGATGACGTGGCGTGCTGCGAGCTTTCCGCCGCCGGTGATGGCCGCATAACCGACAGGAATGCTTCCAATGTCGTCGCATTCGCGCTGGATTTCTTCGCCGCCTTTGCGCCGGATTGCTCCCGCGACGCCCGCCCCTAGCTGCAGATCGTTGTTGGCGGCGTTGACGATGGCATCCGTATCCATGTTCGTCAGGTCGCCCTGTTGAATCACGATTTTTTCCGAGAGCACTTTGTTCATGGTCGATCTTAATTCTTACGCGCTAAACATCTGTGGCCGCGAAATCAGCGATAATCAAAACTCAACCTCCGCCGTGGTGTTCTACTTCACCAGTTTCTTGAAAGCTTCCTCGTCATAGCCGAGGACGATTTTGTCGCCGCGAATCACTACCGGACGGCGGATAAGGTTCGGCACTTTGGCCATGTACTTGATGGCTTCCGCCCTCGATGGCGGATTTTCCTTCATATTTTTCGTGCGGTAGAGCTCGTTCCGCTGGCTCAGAAAGAGTGTGTAGTCGCGATCACCAATGAGATGATCGAGCTCGGCTTCACTGAGCGGTTCCGCATCCAGACTGCGCAGTTCAAGCTCCGCGCCCAACTTTTCGAGATAGTCCTTGGCTTTCCGGCAGGTCGTACAAGTCGGTTTCTGCAGGAATTTGATTTTCGTCTTCACCATGAAAGAGTCCTCTTCAAAGAGCGGGTGGCACAGACTTCCGTCTGTGCTCCTTAGTACCGCGGAACACTCGGATCGATTTCCGCCGACCAGCGTTCGATGCCGCCTGCCATCGACTTTGCGCCCTCGACGCCTTGTTGCCGCAGCCAGACCGCGGCGTCGAGACTGCGCATCCCATGATGGCAGTAGCAAATCACATCGTCGTCGACATCCAGCAAAGTATTTAAGTTAGCGGGAATCGTCCCGAGCGGAATTAATTTTGCACCGGGGATTTTGCAAAGGTCATATTCCCAGGGCTCGCGCACATCGACGAGCAGAAGCTTTTCGCCACGTGCGATGCGCTCGCTAACTTCTTTCGCCGAGATTTGCAGGTCATCCATTTCTTGGGCCTCGCCAAATTTAGAGTCGTGCGGGCCATTGGGAAAAGCGGCAGCAGAGCCGCCGCACTCCAAATGACTTACTCACAGCATTATGCGGGATTTGCTAAATCCTTGCCCTAAAGGTGCGTGCTTCTCCAGAAATGCTCAGATCGACGTGCTACTTGCCCTGAAATTTCGGATGGCGTTTTTCGAAGAAGGCGCGGATTCCCTCGCTGCAGTCTTCTGAATGAAAGCACTTCATTTGCAGATCGACTTCGTGATCGAGGGCTTTCATTAGTTCTTTCTCGTGGCTTCCGAATAGAACCTTCTTGACAGCGCGGATAGCTATCGGGGGGCCTTGTGCGATTTTCTGCGCCAAAGTTTTCACTTCCGATTCCAATTGCGCGGCCGGTACGACGCGACTAACAATTCCCAGCCGCAGCGCGGTTGGCGCATCGATCATGTCGCCGGTGTAAAACATTTCGGCAGCCACCGATGGCCCAACAAGCTGCGGGAGCAAATAAGTTCCTCCATAGTCGGGAAAAAGTCCTACTCGCGAAAAATTCTGTCCAAACGTGGCTGTGTCAGCGGCGATGCGGATGTCTGCCGCAAGCGCGATGTTCATTCCGGCACCCGCCGCGGCGCCGTTGACGGCCGCGATCACCGGTTGCGGCATCAAGCGCATTTTCAGGACGGCTTGCATGCCTGAGCGCAAAATCGGTCCAAGCTCCGTAGTATCGTTGCGCTCGCGTCCCTTACCGATAGCGCCGAGATCGCCGCCCGCACAGAAGGCCCGGCCCGCGCCGCTGAGGACCACGACGTGAATGGTGTCGTCCTCCGCAATCCGCGTGAGTGCTTGGTTTAGGGCGGTGGAAAGATCGCTATTAAGGGCATTCAGTTTGTCGGGACGGTTCAACACCAAAACCGCAATACCGTCGTGCTTGTTTTCGAGTATGACCGGACCCGCGGGTGCCGCTTGGGATGAATTGCTCATAAAAAACTCTCCGTACTAGACAGGTTTCGCGACGCGTTCTTTCTCGATGCGCGACACGAGTTGGGCGAGCTTGCGGAAATGCTGCAGTTTCTCGCTCTTCCCTTGAGCATTCGGGCTACTGGTAGATGGGAGCACGTAGACACGAGCCCCGTAAAGAGGTTCTTTCTGAAGACCGAACTTGCATTTGCGCTGGGAAAACTGTTCGTAGACTATTTTCCCGTTGAAGGCCACGACGTGCGGCGAGAACTCCTCCAGCTTTTGTGATAGCACGATCCGGCCTTCGGCGAAATCTCCTCGGGTCAATTCTTCCTGGGTCTTGGTGGGCCGTTTAACTAGGTCGGTAAGACCAATGCCGAATTCGATCACGCGCTTGTCGTCGTGATAGTCAAACGGTTCCGGGACGACACCGCTTTCATACAAGATGGGCCAGAACTGATTGGTGCGACCGGCGTAGTAATGGCCCACACGCACGGAAGATTCGGTCGGATTGCAGCCGACGATGACCAGCTTCATACCTTTTCGCAGATGGTCGGGGAGTGTTCGCATATTCCTAGTGTTGCCTATTTTCTCTTCCGTGGGTCAGAGATTCAGCTGAGACGGTCCCAATGGTCAAGGTCTCTCGTAGGCAATCGATTCGAGCGTTTTGAGGGCGAGAAGAAAGGTCCTTTTGGGAAGGCCAGAGTGGCTGACGACGCAGGGAAACAGGAGAATATAAAGAAATTCCTGGCCGCTGAGAAACGAAGAATAGGGGAAAAAGAACGCGGTCTTGGTAGCCCATCGTGCGTTTGACGAATGCTCTCCTAAAACTCTAGACAGCCCAGCTTTAACTGTCAAGAAGTGTCGCTCATACGACAACACGCTGGCGGGGCGAAATAGCGCAGAATCCTGAATCCTGGGCATATCCTGCCTCATCCAAATAAGGGAATGAGGCGTGTGATTCGTGCTTTGTGCTAACTTAAAGACGGAGACATTTGGAGCAGGACTGATGCTTAGGTCCTGGAATATTTTGAGCTCACCAAATCCACACCGATTGGCTTCAGCAGTTGCTCGCGAAGACGAGCATCTGCTGGTGGCGGCTGCCAAATCGGGCGACGCGTCGGCGTTTGAAGAATTAGTGAGCCGCTACGAGCGGAAGATTTTTCGGCTGACAATGAACATCACCCGCAATCGCGAAGATGCGGAAGATGCCATGCAAGATGCCTTTCTTAAATCCTATTCCCATTTGAAAACTTTTCAGGGCGATTCGCGGTTCTATACCTGGTTGGTCCGTATTGCGGCCAATGAAGCTTTGATGCGGCTGCGGAAGCGCAGGCCAAATCAGTTCTCGCTGGACGAGCCCATCGAGGGCGACGAAGACCTGATGCCGCGGGAACTGCAGGATTGGGGACCGGGTCCCGAACAGCGCTTTGCGCAGACCGAGATGCACGAGATTTTGTCGAGCGTGATTGACGAACTCGAGCCAGAATACCGAACGGTTTTTGTGTTGCGCGATATCGAAGAACTTTCGACCGAAGAAACCGCTGACGCAGTGGGAATTTCCGTGCCAGCCGTGAAATCGCGGCTACTGCGCGCGAGGCTGAAGCTCAGACAGAAATTGGATCGCTATTTCAAGCAAGGTGCGACAAATTGAACTGCCAAAACGTCATTCAGGAACTCTCGAATTTTATCGATGGCGAACTGGATGCGTCATCGAGACTGGAACTTGAGGGCCATCTCAGAGACTGCACCGAGTGCAAGCTTGTAGTTGATCAAACAAAGAAAACAGTAAGACTTTTCTGCGATTCGGAACCCATCGAACTGCCGGGTGAAGTGCGCAACCGGCTTCACGAAGCACTACGACGGAAATTTAAGGAAGCTACGCACTAGCAGAGTAGTTAGCTCGTTTGACTGGACGCGCCAGCGGCCCAGAAAGGCAATTCCCTTCCCAACCCCTTTTCTTTCGCCAGTGCATATACTTTCATGGCGACGGCCAAATCCCAAGAAGCGATTCCATTGGATTTGAAAAGCGTGACTTCTGTGTCGCTCGTCCTTCCTGGCGATTTCTTGGCGACGACATCCGACAATTTCTTTACGCCTGTCCAACATACCTCGTCTCCACGAAAGGCCAGAATGAGATCGCCGGCTTCCTGGCGAGATTGCTCGATGGAATCGACGACGATGACATCGGCGCTAGCCACGGCCTCGTCGTCCAGTTCGCGTTTGTGTGCATGATTCGCACCGATAGCGTTTATGTGCACGCCAGGAGCGAGATCGGTGCCGCTGACCACAGGATTAGCTGCAGTGGTTGCGGTACACAAAATGTCTGCGCCGCGCACGGCTTCGCTTGAGGATGCGGTGTTTTCTACTGGAAAACCAAGCCACTCGCTCACTTCGACGGAAAACCGCTCGCGCCTTTCGGCATTGCGACCGTAGACTCTCGCCGATTCAAGTTTTCGCACCGCGGCAATCGCTTCCAGCTGAGTACGAGCTTGACCTCCCGTGCCGATGATCGCGGCAATGCGGCTATTTTGCCGCGAGAGGTATTTTGTGGCCACGCCGGAGGCGGCACCGGTCCGCAACTGGCCCATGTAGTCCGCCTCGATCATTGCCACCAGTTCGCCGGTGCGCATCTCATAGAGCGGCACCATGAATCGGATTTTGCCCTGAACGTAGGTGTACTGCTTCATCGCCACAAAGCCAGCGGTGAAATCCGCAGCGGCCATATAGTGGAAAAAACCTCCGCCCGGCAATTCAAAACGGCGCCGAGGGTGGACGGCGACTTCCCCATTCGCCTGTTTGCGCGAAATATCTTCGACAGCCTCAATGGCCATGGGCATGGTGAGCACGGCTCGCACTTCGGACTCGCTGATATGCAGCGCCATTCTTCGTTTTTCCTTTCGCAAGCTTGCACAATCTTATTTGCGCAACCGATGTGAGCATGCTCTTCGAAATCAGTTACTTTACAGGGGACTTGCTGGAACCAGCGCGCCCGGCTTTTTTTGCGGTTTCTCCGGGTTGGCGGATACGGCGTACGACTGTTTGCATTAGACGATAGACGCGCTCTTCTTTGTTGCCGTCCATCTGGTGGAATCGAAATTCCGGCTCGCCTTTCGGGCCTTTGCTAATAAGGACAGGCAGCTGACCGCACAGGTCATTTTCGATAAAAGCAGTCTCGTAGCGCTCTTTCTTTAAGTTCCAGGTGTAGACGCGAAGCGTGGTGAAATCGCACGGCTGGCCTTCGGATCCGCGGGCCGCCGCGACGAGATATTGTGTTCTATCGCCAGCAGGATCGCTGATGCGGTTCAGCTCGAACCAGGCGACCGGACGAATGTTGGCGGAGGACGTGCCGTCACGCACCGCTTCGGGCAGATCGAGCTCGATGAACCGAGCAATCACCCAGCCAGCGATGGGCAGGGTTTGGTCGCCTGGCGCCGTGGTTGTTGTTTCGGCAGCGCGCGAAGTGGAATCGCCGGGAGGACGTGTGGCCAGTCCGCGGATCAAGAACCAATCTTCTTTTTTCGCGTCCTGCGGCTCATTCGTGGGTTCTTTTTCGTCGGTGACCTGGGACCAGTCGGCTACGGCTCGGCCGACAATCTCGACCGGTACGCCGCGCGCAAATTGATAGAGGCGGGCCTGCGTGCGTCCTGGCTCGACGCGGAGATTCGTGGCGACTTTGGTGCGGCCGCGGGCTTGCACGGGCATTGGTAGAACCTGCTTGAGCAGTATTGTGCTGCGCTGCCAGAGCGCCGGATCCATCAAGTAGCGTCCTTCGACCCAGCCCAATTCGCCGGCCGAGGTGCGGACTTTTATGCTGTCATTGCGGCGGGCGACCACGTCGACACGGTCGCCGTAGTGGAGTGTATTCAGAGGCTCACGGACTTGCGCGACGCTGCTCCAAAGAGTGGCCGTGCGTTCGCCAACGTAGGCCTCGCCAAGGGTTTCATGCTTTGGGCGGAAGAACCAGGCCACTACCGCAACGATAAGGAGGAGCGGGACCGCAATGAGGAGCTTGCGCTTCATCCGGCGTTCCGAAGGATAGCCGCGACACACGGCACGTCTTGGAGTTCGACAATCAATGGATCTCTGGGCATCAGGTTTGGGCGACCAATGATTCTTCGTTAAAGATTGTACCTGATTTCTGAGCCGCAACCGGACTTGGCCGTGCTTGATTTGTTTTTCTGTTAAAATGCGGCGGCGTTTAAATTATCTTCACAATTTTATTTCGAAGGAACTCGATGAAATCTCTCAATGCCCTGCAACCGCTCGGGTTGCTGCTGATGCGCGCGGCGTTCGGCATCATTTTTATGTCGCATGGTTACCCGATGCTGGCGCATCGAACGAGCGCAGCTCATGCGCTTTTCGCGCAGCATGGGATACCGGGATATTTTGTTTACGTTTCGGGAGTGCTTGAACTTTTCGGTGGGGGATTGCTGTTGCTGGGACTGTTTACGAGGGGTGCGGCGCTGTTGCTGGCGATCGAGACGGTGTTGCTAATGTGGAAGGTGTATACGCCGCATAGCTATCTCGCGGTGAACGAGTATGCGTATCCGTTGGTGCTTGCGACGGGTTGCTTTGCGTTGGCGACCCTGGGGGCAGGGGTGGCTTCGGTGGATTATCCGTTGTTGGAGAGTGGCGGGGGGAAGGCGCGGGCGCCGCGAAATCCAAAGCAGAATAAGTAGTGCTTCGGCTAGTATGGCGTTGCATTGGCGAAGGTTTTTTTAACACAGAGTTCGCAGAGGGCACAGAGGACAGAGAGCCACGATTGGCAAACGGCGATTGAAGGTCTCCAGGGGCGGGGCAAGCCCCGCCCCTACAACTTCTTCGGAGACGGAACTGCGCTAGGTGGTTGTGACGGTGGTTGAAGTGGCAACGATTCCGCCGGGGGCGATTGGTAGAACGACCCAGAGGATCAGGTACGCGAGGAGGCCCACGCCTCCGCAGACCACGCACAGCAGCCAGATCACTCGGATGATGGTTGGGTCCATATCGAAGTAATCTGCGAGGCCGGCGCAAACGCCGGCGACTTTTTTGTCAGTACTGGAGCGCATTAGGCGCCTCGGAGCGCCAGTGGCGGGAGAAAGACCTGGGGCGCCGGACTCGGGTTGTTTCGCGCCGCAGTTGTAACAATAGTTCGAACCGATGGCGATGTTTTTGCTGCAACTTGGGCAAGTCATTGTAGTACCCCCTAAATGGCGGTGTTTCTGGGCTCACCTACAATAGAATACGCCTAAAAGGGTGAAAAAGTTTCCTAGATATAGGCTTCACAGGACTGGGATTGTTGTCGAAAAAACACAACAAAAGCGCACAGGCAGGAGTGCCTGTGCTACTCAATATTCGAGGATTTGGTGGACTGCGGCGGTGATGTGGCTGGTTTGCGGGAGGATTACGTCTTCGAGTTTCGGCTGATAGGCGCAGAAGGTGTCCATGGCGGCGACGCGTTTCACGGGGGCGTCTAGTTCTTCGAAAAGTTCGTCCGCGATGCGGGCGGCGATTTCGGCTCCGTAGCCCCAGCTCAGCATGTCTTCGTAGGCCACGATTACACGGTGTGTTTTGCGGACCGTTTTGGCGATGGCTTCCCAGTCGTAGGGAGAGAGAGAACGCAGGTCGATGATTTCGACGGAAATGCCTTCGCGCAGCAATTGGGCGACGGCTACTTCGGCGCGATGAACGAGTGCGCCATAGGTGATGATGCTGACTTCGGTGCCTTCGGTGACGATGCGAGCCTTGCCGAAGGGCACGGTGTAATCGGGACCGGGATATTCGGAGCGATTGTAGGGCTGGCGATAGAGGTGTTTGTGCTCGAGAAACATGACCGGATCGTCGCTGCGGATCGCGGTGCGGAGAAGGCCGGCGACATCGAGAGCTGTTGACGGCATAACTACCCGCAGACCTGGGCAGTGGGTGAAGATCGATTCGCCGCTTTGGCTGTGATAGATGGCGCCGCCAGTGAGATAGCCGCCAATCGGCACGCGCAGGATAGCAGGGCACTTGAACACGCCATTGGAACGCCAGCGCATGACACACAATTCGTCGCGGATTTGCATCATCGCAGGCCAGATGTAGTCAAAGAATTGAATTTCTGCAATGGGCTTGAGCCCGCGCGTAGCCATGCCAATGGCACGGCCAACGATGGCTGCTTCCGCCAATGGCGCGTTGAAAACTCGATCGTTTCCGTATTTTCGCTGCAAGCCGGAAGTGGCTTTGAAGACGCCGCCCTTCCCTTTCACCTGCTTCAATGTTTCTTCGCGGCTGGCGTCGGCGACGTCTTCGCCGAAGACGGTGATGCGCTCGTCGCGAGCCATTTCGTCGGAGAGCGTGGCGGCGACCATTTCGACCATAGTTTTTGGAGCGCCGTGGAGTTGCGGCTGTGCTTCAAAGGCGGAAGACGTTGGGTCGATATCGGGCGAATAAACATTTACGCGAATCGAATCGATGGTCGGCTCTTCGGCAGCGAGCGCTTCGTCGGCCGCGTTGCGGACTTCCTGGTCGACTTCAGCTTCGAGCGCCACGATCTCTTTTTGGTCGAGGATGCTTTCGCGAACGAGGAACAGCGAAAACTTTGAAATGGGATCGCGGTGCGCTTCGTCTTCGCGCTCTTCCGGCGTCTTGTACAGCTTTTCGTCGTCGGAAAGCGAATGGGAATACGGCCGAGTGACGTGGGCGTGAACGAGAGCGGGTCCGCGCCGCTCGCGGCAGTATTGAACGGCGGTTTTGCAGATCGCGTAGCTTTCAAGAGGATCCGTGCCGTCGCATTCGGCGATGTGCAAGCCCGGGAAGCCGCGCGCGAGTTTCGAGATGCTGCCGCCCGCGGTCTGAACTTCGACCGGAACGGAAATGGCATAGCCGTTGTCTTCAATCAGATAGAGCAGAGGAAGCTTTTTGGCGCAGGCAGCGTTCAGCGATTCCCAGAATTCACCTTCGCTGGTGGCGCCATCGCCTGCGGAGACATAAACAATCTCGTCGGACTCGTGGCGGACGTGCTGGCCGAGCGGCGCTTTCTTGGCCTGGGCCAGGGCCTTGGGATGATTCCCGTAATAAAGCGTGGCTTCGGCAGCGCCTACTGCCTGCACAAACTGCGTGCCGGTGCAGGAGGACTTGTTGACAATATTCAGGTGGGGCAGGCCCCAATGCGAGGGCATCTGGCGGCCGCCGGAGCTGGGATCGTCCTTGGAGCCGACCGCTTGCAGGAGCATATCGAGCGGCGTGACGCCGAGCATCAGGCAGAGGGCGCGATCTCGATAGTAGGAATAGAGCCAATCCGTGCCGGGACGAAGAAGAAGCCCCATTGCCGCAGTGACGGCTTCATGGCCAGCGCCGGAAATTTGAAAGAAAATCTTGTTTTGGCGCTTGAGCTGGATTTCGCGGTCGTCCAGCCTGCGGGAAAGATACATGGTGCGATAAATACGGATGAGGGTGTCGCGGTCGAGGCCGTGCAATTTGGGAGCGTCAAGCTTGGCAAGTTTGACGCGCGTTTGTAACGCCATTCGATCTGCCCTCGTCGGGAAGCGGAATTTTGTCTCTGCGGAACTCTATTATACCTGAACTCTGCCGCTACCAAGCGAAACTGGGGAGGTTATCCCAGAGAATCAAACTGCTTGTCGACTTCGTCAAACTGCTCTTCGCCATGTCGTATGACGCGGGGCGAAGCTTCCTTGAATGGCTCCTCAGATGGGATGCGATCGAGCCAGCGCTGCTCGGTAAGCTTTTCATGGCCGGAGAAATAGAGGCGGACCAGCAGATTGACTTTGCCATTCGCGGGCGGGGCTTCTTCGGTGGCTTCCGTCTCCTTGGACTTGTGTTTTGCCTTGGACTTCGCCTTCGGTTTTTCGGCTTTCGGAGTCTCCACGGCCTCGTGAGCGTGCTCCGCCTCGTCGTTCGCCTCGTCTTCGGCGCGTTCGAGCTTGTACTGCAGTTTTTTGTCCAGGCGGAAGGCCTGCTTCCAGCGTTCGAGCTTCTGGCGCGCCAGCTGGGCTTTCTCTTCGTCGGTGCCGAAATCGAATAGGAGGTACGTATGAGCCATAAAATTAGTCTGCGACGCAGGCGCTGGCAAGTCAAGACGGGAGAGGCGACGGCGTTCGATTGTAAATAAGCGGAAAGTGGCATGTCGCCGTTGCTGTAGAGCTAGATTGCAATTCTCGGCTACCTGAGGGCTCGACGAGGCGTCTAAGTGGGGTATCATTGGGTAGCATCGGAGCGTGGTATCTGGTCCTCGTGAGGACGAAAAGACAAGATCGTGTTAGATTGGCCGCGGCATGGCTTTGTATGCTCGCGGTAGCGCTTTTGTACGCGCCGATGGCTGGTGCGGCGCTGGTGGCGTATGGCGTGGACTGTTGCGTGGGTGGTTTTTGTAATATCCCGGAGCATCATCACCACAAGTCTCAGCCTGTTCCCGCGCAAGACACGGCTCCTATGGATTGCGGGCACGACATGAGCGGAATGACCTCGTGCTCGATGTCTTGTTGCAAAGATCCGGCACGCCCCGCGCTGATACCGGGCGCATTCGTTTTGCCTGCGGCGAATTTTGTTCCTGCAGCTAGTAGAGTCATTCGCCCCATCCTGCTGGCAAACACTTTGGAAATCTCGCGTTTCGTCAAACCTCTTTCTCCTCCTCCTCGATTTACCCCTTCGGTCCTGTAAAGGACTGCTCGGCCTCCACGCACGCTTATTCACCCGCACCGCGGCTTCGCAGCCGCGAGAGAACCATTCCAAAGGGAGAGAAAGTTTATGCAAAGAGTTTTGCAGACGTTTGCGGCATTTCTGCTGCTTGGAGCTGCAGCCTTTGCCACGGTGTTTGGCACCGTGCGAGGGATCGTGCACGATCCGCAGCATCGGCCCGTTCCGGGAAGCGAGATCGTTCTAAAGGCAAAGTCATCGGACTACACACAAAAAACGCAGACGGACGCTAACGGAGAATTTCATTTTGATGCTGTGCCGCTGGGAGAGTATACGGTCACGGTGACGGACGCATCTTTTGCTGGGCAAGAGCAAAGCGTAACCGTACTTTCTGGAACGGCACCCATTCTGCATTTCGAGCTGCACATCGCAACGCAGAACCAATCTGTTACAGTTTCAGCCGAAGCCCCTCCCGGACAAACCGAATCTGCAACGCCGACAACTCTTGTCGACCGAGCGGAAATTCAGCAGACGCCGGGAGCTTCGAAGACCAACAGTGATGCGATGATCACGGACTATGTGCCGGGGTCTTACGTCACACACGATCAGCTGCATGTCCGAGGCGGTCATCAAGTCAGCTGGTTGATTGATGGCGTACCGATTCCCAATACCAATATCGCCAGCAATCTCGGGCCGCAGATCGACCCCAAAGACATTGACACGTTGGAGGCTCAGCGCGGCAGCTACACGGCAGACTACGGCGACCGCACCTACGGCGTGTTTAACGTCGCGCCACGCACGGGATTTGAACGCAACAACGAAGGTGAATTAGTCCTGAGCGCGGGAAATTTCTATCAAACCGACGATCAGATTAATTTCGGCAGCCACACCAACAAACTTGCTTATTATGTGAGCGCAAACGGCAATCGCACCGACCTGGGATTACAGACACCAACCGCGGCTGTGATCCACGATGCCGCCAACGGCTATGGCGGATTCGGCTCGGTGATTTACAACTTGGACTCGAAGGACCAGTTACGGTTCGTCGGACAAATCCGGCGAGACTATTATCAAGTGCCGTTCGATCCGAATGATCCCAGTCTTCCGGTCACCACGCCACCGCAGTTTCTGAAGGACGCCAACCAGGAGACCGATACAATCGCCACGTTTTCGTGGGTGCACACTTTCAGCCCGGGTTTGTTGCTGACGGTCTCTCCTTTCTATCACTACAACCGCGCCAATTATGAGAGCAGCCCCGACGACATTCCGTCCTCGGCGACCCAAAATCGTGCGTCTTATTACGAAGGTGGGCAGGCAACACTTGCGTGGATCAAGGACCGGAGTAATTTCCGTGGAGGCCTACTCGGCTTTGGCGAGCAGAATGATGAGCTGTTCGCACTTGTTTACAATGACGGAAGCAAGCCGCCGCTGGAGCCCACTCCGGTTAGCTCCACGGGAAGCTTGATCGCGGCTTACGCGGAAGAACAATTCCGCGCGACGTCCTGGCTGACGTTGAGCGCGGGAGTGCGACAAACGCATTTTTCCGGGGGAGTTGTGGAGAATGCCACCGATCCACGATTTAGCGTTTCGGCCCGCGTCCCCAAAATAAACTGGGTTTTTCGGGCATTCTATGGTGATCTCTACCAGGCGCCGCCGCTTTCCACCATCTCCGGACCACTGCTCGAATTTATCACTGACGTCCAGCAGCTGGGATTCATCCCGCTGCATGGCGAGCGTGATGAAGAACATCAGTACGGTGTCACCATTCCAATAAAGGGCTGGACCATAGATGCGGACAACTTTTTGACTCGCGCCAGGAATTACTTTGACCACAACAATTTCAATAACTCGGATATTTTCTTTCCCATTACTATCCAGGGGGCGCGAATCAGTGGCTGGGAGCTGACGTTGCGCTCACCGCACATTTGGAATCGCGCCCAAGTTTATGTGACCTATTCGAACCAGGTGGCGCTTGGGTTCGGCGATATCAACGGCGGACTAACCGACTTTTCCTTCGGCGATGGTTTCAGTCCGCTGGACCACGATCAACTCAACACTTTGCATGTTGGCGGGCTCGTGAATCTGCCCTGGCATAGTTATGCTTCGACCGATGTCTACTACGGCTCGGGGTTTGCCAACGGCACTCCGCCCCCCTCGCATCTGCAAGGCCATACGACCTTTGACATGACGCTCAGCAAGGATTTTGGCGAACGGTTTACTGTCTCCGTAAGCGGAACAAATGTGACCAATCGACGGCTGCTTCTGGACAACAGTTTCACTTTTGGCGGAACGCATTGGAACGATCCTCGCCAAATCTATGCGCAGATTCGGTACCATTTTCATTTTTAGCCGGCTGCAGACACCGAGAGAAGCGGGCGGGAATTGCTAACTGCCTCTCGCGATTTTCTTTGAGACCTAACGAGCTGAATTGACTTTGGCCCCTCTGCGAATTAGTCTGGCGCGCGATGCAATCAGCGGCGGCAGACATACCAGTCGGAAGAGCTAAGAGGAGAGTTTGATGCGGAAAATCTTGTTGGCAGCGATGGTGTGCTTGCTCGGTTCGCTTGCGGCGTTCGCGGCGCCTCCACCAAAAGTGGTCTATGTTCGCTGCGGGAAGTTGATCTTCGACGCGGAAAAACCGCCCATCGCGCCGGCAATTGTGGTGATTACGGACGGGAAAGTGACGAGCGTTGGCAAGGACATCGCGGTGCCGGCCGGGGCGGAGCAAATTGACCTGTCGAACTTTACCGTGCTGCCGGGATTTGTGGATGCGCATATCCACATTTGGTCTGGAGCATTTGGGCAGTCCGTTTCGGAACCGCTGGCGGCGCTGCGAGGGAGCAAGGCGATGAGCTATGCGCTTTCTTCCGGCGTTGTTGGAGCGCGCGTGATGGCTACGCAAGGATTCATCGATGTGGCGCTCAAGGACGCGATTGAAGATGGCACGATTCCGGGGCCACACCTGGTTCCTGCCGCGCATGCGATTTCGATTCCGGGTGGACACGGCGATTTCAACGCGCAGCCATCCTATTTGCCGATGGACGATTTCTATACACCGTTGCACGGATTCGTGAATTCGACCGCTGACGCGGAGAAAGCTGTGCATTTGCAGCTGAAGTATGGAGCGAGGGTGATTAAGGTTATGGCTTCGGGCGGAGTGCTTTCGCCGCTAGATTCGCCGACGTCCGAACAGCTCTCGCCGGAAGAATTGAAAGTGATTGTCGAGCAAGCGCACATGGCGCACGTGAAGGTTGGGTCGCACGCGGAGAATATACGCAGCATTCGCGCTTCGCTCGAGGCGGGCGTGGACTCGATCGAGCATGGGTCTGAAATGGATCAGGCCTCGGCGGACTTCATGAAGAGCCACGGAATCGTGTTTGTTCCGACTGTCTTCGTGGTGGAAGAGAGCGTAGCTAACGGAGTGAAAATGCATTTTCCGGAGTACGTGATCACGAAGGTGAATGCGCTGGCGAAGACTCATTTTCCGAGCTTTCAGCTTGCTTTGAAATCGGGCGTGACGATTGCGGCTGGCTCGGATCATTCCTATGGGCCAGGAACAGGAACGGTGCGCGACGAGATGATTGCGGAAGTGAAATATGGGATGACTCCGCAGCAGGCGCTTGTTTCGGGGACGAAAACTAGCGCGGCTTTGCTGGGGCTGGAGCAACTTGGGACTGTGGAGACAGGAAAGGAAGGGGATCTTGTGGCTGTTGAAGGCGATCCTTTGAGCGATATTCATGCTTTGGAGAAGGTGCGGGCGGTAGTTTTTCAGGGGAAGAGCGTGGCGCCTGCTAACCGGCAGTAGGAGTTAAGACGGGCACGGCATGCGGTGCCCCTACGGATACGGGCGGCATAAGGATCGTTGCGTCGGGGACGGGAGAGAAGTAAGATTTTTGGTGAAGGAATATTGAAGGCGATGGAGTTCGCCTAAACCGGGCTGGCGCAGTGAGCTGGCTCTGATGACTCCTGGCAGCCACGCGGCTCCAGGAGTTTTTTTGTTGCGGGCCGCGGTTGCCGCTGGATTGGAGAGCTATTGCGCATTTTATTGATTGCGATTTTTGGAGCTATCGGCACGCTGGCCCGTTATGGTCTGCAGGGATTCGTACAAACGCGGGCTGGAAGCACGTTTCCGCACGGGACGCTGGTCGTCAATCTCACCGGTTGTTTTTTTCTTGGATTAATCGGGCAATTCACGCTGAACCGCATGGTTATTTCGCCGGACTGGCGGATGGCCATCGCCATCGGCTTTTTTGGTGGCTACACGACATTTTCCAGCTTTGGGTGGGAGACGGCGAAGATGTTCGAAGCGGGAGAGTGGCTGCGCGCGACGACTTACGTCGCCGCTAGCGTGATTGCGGGATTGTTTTTGTCCGTAGCAGGAATTCGGCTGGCGAACCGGTTCTAGGAGCCGCGATGACACACGAAAAATTCGAGGGCGAGCGCACGTTGATGCGCATCCATATCGGCGAATCGGATAAATGGCACAGCAAACCGTTGCACGACGCCATCGTTGAACTCCTTCGCAAAGAGGGTTTTTCCGGCGCGACAGTTCTGCGAGGCGTGGCTGGCTATGGTGGCTCGAGCGTATATCACACGGACAAGCTGCTGCGTATGTCCCAGGATCTGCCGATCATTGTCGAAGTGATCGAATCGACCGAGCGCATTGAGGCGATTCTTCCACGGCTGGACGAGATGGTGGAGGGTGGCTTGATAACGCTCGAAAAAGTGCGCGTGATTCTGTATCGAGCAGCCAAGAAATAACCGGATTTTACCGACTGGTTTGCCCGGCTGGAATATCGTGCGATTATTCTTCCAGCCCCAGTACAATTTTCTCTGCATTGAGAACACTCGACTGTAAACTCTTCTTTGCATGGCGGAAGACTCACAAAACAAGTCCTGGCTAAACCGAACGGTCCTCGGTGTTGGCCTTACTAGTCTATTTAGCGACTGGAGCCACGAGACTGCTACAGCGGTGCTGCCTGCTTTTCTTGCAGCGATCGGAGCGGGACCTGCGTGGCTCGGCTTGATCGAGGGCCTCGCCGATGGTCTATCCAGTTTCACCAAACTCGCCGCCGGTTATTTCACAGACCAGCTGAAGCATCGCAAGCCGCTCGCCATTTTCGGCTACGCCGTCACGGCGCTTTCAACGGCTTCTTTTGCTTTCGCTACACACGCGTATCAAGTGCTACTTGGGCGGACAGCGGCGTGGCTCGGCCGCGGCGTACGTTCACCGGCCAAGAAAGCGCTGCTTGCTGCGGATGTTCTTCCGAATGCTTATGGGCGCGCTTTCGGGCTTGAGCGACTGATGGATACAGTGGGGGCGATCGCAGGACCGCTGACTGCGCTATGGCTTCTGGAGAAAACCGGGCACAACTATCAAAAAGTTTTTTTGTGGACGCTTGTGCCTGGGCTGATTGCGGTGGCTTCTTTCTGGTTACTGGTGCGAGAGCGTCCGATTGTTGCAAAGCCGAAGCGATCGTTCTTGATGGGTGTGCGGGATTTGCCGGCTCCGTTCAGGCGGTTTCTTTGGGGAGTTGGTGTGTTTGGCGCGGGCGATTTTTCGCACTCGCTGCTTATTCTCTATGCTTCGCGCATGCTTGCGCCTGAATATGGGCTGGCGCGCGCGGCCAGCATTGCCGTCATACTCTACACAGTGCACAACGTGTTTGCCGCGGGCTCCGCTTATGCTAGCGGCTGGCTGAGCGATCATATTCCACAACGCAAGATCGTGCTTGCTGCGGGATACGCACTGGCCGGAATCACGGCGATCCTGCTTTGTACTGGGACGCATTCGCTTTGGCTGCTGGGCGTGATTTTCGTTTTGGCGGGACTCTACGTGGGTACGGAGGATGCGCTCGAAGACTCCGTCGCAGCCGAACTTGTGCCTAAAGAACAGCACGGCATGGCGTTCGGGACACTCGCTGCAGTAAATGCGGTCGGTGATTTTCTCTCGAGCATGCTTGTGGGATTTCTTTGGAGCGCTGTTTCTGTGCAAGCCGCTTTTGCTACTTCAACTGTTCTGTTTTTTGCGGGCGCGATACTCATTCTCCGGCTGCGGCGGTAACGAATTCGCTCGATCGAACCGGGAATGCGCGCGGATTATTCGTGAGAAGGAAGCGGCTCTGGCCATTCCATCACGCCGACCTTGCCGCCGGGATCCAACTGAATCGCCGGAGCGTAGAGTCCGAGCAATTCGCGACGCCACCACAAGCCGTGCTCTCGCTTTTCTGCCATCGATGTGAACCAGTATTGCCAGAGGACTGCGCGGACTTGACGAGGCGGTCTGTTCGGAAAAGGATTTGCGGCAAACAGCGCGAGCACATCGGGCTCGTTTGAAAGAAGACGCCACTCTGTGCGGAAAACGATCGGATTGTCTCGCCACTCGCCGAGCGACGTGAACCATAAATTCCAATCAAATCGCGGTTGATAGGGCGCGTAGATGCGCGGCGGTTTGTCCAGTTCCTGCGGCTTGTGGCGGAAGGGATAGGCGATCCAGGTTTGTCCGTCGTTGGAGCCTTGGAATTCAATTTCATAGCGGCCGCGGGTCATCCTTTCGAAGAGTCCATAGCGATTAGCGATTCGAAAAGGCTCGAGCAGGGCTACCGGCGACGTTGGTAGCGGGGCGGGAGTAATCATCCAAACCATTTGTACCGTAGTGGCGTAGAAGATCCACGTTAGCAACACGGCGGTTACGGCTACTTGCAGTGGAGCAATCAAAGAGCGGACGTTCTGCCACAGATCGCGAGGAGCGTCTTTCTTCGTCGGAGCTTCGTCTGTTGATGGAGTCGATGGCTGAGCCAAAATCGAGAGTTGGTCGGCAGCAAGCGGAGCGGGCTCAGTGGGAAGTGCGATTGGGCGCTCAAGTAGGGACTTTGTCCATTTGGCTGGGAAAAATTGCCTTAGGAAACGGTCGTCGAGCAGAAGAAACGCCAGGATGAGAACGAGATAGTTCAGAAAAGTGTAATTGGCCGTGAGAATGATACCGATCTGCCAAGGCGTGACAATAAAGAAGAGCGCAATGCGAAATGGCCGCGGCAGAAACGCTGCCCAAATCAGGACAAGTTCGAGCCCGAGCGTGAAGAATGCGGTTGCGGCGTGAAACCAGTGGGGCAAATGTTGCGCGTACCAGCCGATCCAAGTTGGCAGCGGCCCATTTTGGTAATATTCGTCTAATGCTGTGAAGTTCCGCCACTCAGGATCGCCGCCCGCAACTTTTCCGACGCCGGATTCGAAGTAGATGCGGAACCATTCCCAAAGAAGCAGATAGATAGCGGCTCGGATGGGGGGCCGTTGCTCTCCAAACCTCGGACGAAATCCGCCCGGTGCAAGAAAGAGCGAGAGGAAACCGGCTTCCAGCAGCATTCCGTCGGACTGGTATCCCGAGAAATCTCCCGCGGCGCTTACGAAGGAAAGAAAACAAACAAAACAGACGGCGAGCATGCAGCGCGGCCCAATATTGAAAACGAGCAGGACGGCAGCTGCCATGCCCACCCAGCAAAGAGCCATCAACATGTGAGAGCCACTTGAAAACCACAAAACACTTGGCACATACCAATACCGGGCGTGGCCGACTTGTTCAGCCACGCTTTTCAGATATTCGCTGGCGGGGAGTATCCCTTGGGGACCGATCAGACCCCGAATTTGAAATACGAGCGAGAAAAATGCGGAGAAATAGATGGCGCCGAGGGCACGCAGGAAAATCCAGCGGGACAGGAAGCGGTCCGAGGGACCGTTTCGCGAATCAAAGAGCCCGCGAATGACGGACGAAGGAGTCCATTCCATAGACGCGGGACATTATACCGAGGTAGCCACGCGGATAAATTGAATTGGAACTCAGTGACTATTGCTCGCGCTTTGCCTGGGGTGTGGAGGGCTGCTCGACGTGCAAGGCACAAGTGCCGTCCTCGCAAAGCTCGCGATTCCATCGATAACGATTTCGTGCCACCCATGCGTAGGAGTGTTGCGCGACAAAGTGAATCCCCGGCACGAGAAGTAGCCAGGCGATCAACTTCCAGCCGGGGAGTGAAAGCCCAACGCGCGCCCAGGCGTCTATACCCGAGTAAACGCGCCCGTTTGGATCAACGGCTTGCATTAGGCGCATGGCTTCGTCGGGATTTATCTGAGGAAAGCGCGCGGGCACACTCGCATCGTGGAGATCGAGCAGTTCGATATGGCCTCGCGGGTCCATACGCCGCACGCGGGCCACGCTGGCGCGGCACAGGTTGCAGGCCCCATCGTAAAGTACGGTAAGTTCGGCCACGATTCTCCTTGCGAGTGCGTTGCGGCCTTCTGGACCAGGGCGGCGTGTCTCGCCGCAGCAAGCGACGCTAGCCCTGGATTTCATTCTAGCAAGCATTGGGGAAGGGCTTCGGGTCGACGTATCGTGCGAGCTTATCCTTCGGAGTGTCTTCACCTACAGGAACAACACACACTTCTCTGTTGCGGCGGCTACGACCACATGCTAGCCTTGGCGAACAAAAGGCGAATTGCAGGAGGCTTTCACGATGTCCCATTCCCTTGCCGTGCGGGCTGCGGCCTTTGGGTCGCTCGAACCGCCGGCTGGCTCGTCGCTCACTCGCGTGCGTGAAGTGCTCGACTCATTGGCGGCGCGCGACTTCAGCGGAGAAGTGCTTACTGCAATACGCTATTTCCCTGCGCGCGAGGCGCAATGGGCTGAATATCCCGCATGGGTTCATGCGGATCTCGTCGCTGCTTACACAGCCAAAGGCATTTGTCAGCTATACACGCATCAGGCTATTGCTGCAGAAGCTGTCCATGCCGGCAAAAACGTCGTTGTGGTTACTCCAACCGCCTCCGGAAAAACTCTTTGCTACAACTTGCCAATCTTGAATTCCGTTCTTGAGAATTCAGACACTCGCGCGTTGTATCTCTTTCCTACCAAGGCTTTGGCACAAGATCAGCTAGCGGAACTATACGATCTTAACCAGCGTCTCGATAACCGCTTCGGAGTTTTCACGTATGACGGTGACACGCCCGCCGACGCGCGCAGGGCCATCCGCGAAAAGGGGCATGCGGTGCTGACGAATCCGGACATGCTGCACACGGGCATTCTGCCGCATCACACGCGCTGGACGAGGCTATTCGAGAACCTACGCTACATCGTGATCGACGAGCTTCATACGTACCGCGGGGTTTTTGGCAGCCATCTTTGCAATGTGTTGCGGCGGCTACGACGCATTGCGAATTTTTATGGCGGCGATCCACAGTTCATCTGTTGCTCGGCGACGATTGCGAATCCTGGTGAGCTCGCAAGCCGGCTGCTCGAAAAAAAAGTGGAGGTACTCGACGCCAATGGTGCGCCTGCCGGCGAAAAGACTTTTGTCTTTTACAACCCGCCCGTTGTGAATCGATCACTCGGAATTCGCCGCAGCTATATCAACGAAACTTCACGAGTCGCACAGGAGTTCTTGAAGCACGACTTGCAAACGATGGTTTTCGCAAATTCGCGGCTGCAGACGGAGATTCTGCTGACCTATCTGCAACAGGCCAACCCTCAGCCGCCTGGGAAACCGGAGACGATTCGCGGTTACCGGGGCGGCTATTTGCCGAACGAACGACGCGAAATCGAACGCGGTTTGCGCGACGGCCGGATTCGTGGCGTGGTGTCGACCAGCGCGCTGGAACTGGGGATCGACGTCGGCTCGCTCGACACCGTTGTGATGGCGGGCTACCCAGGATCGATCGCCGGAACCTGGCAGCGTGCGGGGCGCGCGGGACGTCGCAACGGAAGCTCCTGCGCCGTGATGGTGGCTTCTTCTTCGCCACTGGATCAATACATCGTCCGGCATCCGGACTATTTTTTCGGCAACACGCCGGAGCACGCCTTCATCCAGCCGGACAATCTCGAGATTCTCATCAATCATTTGAAATGCGCGGCGTTCGAATTGCCCATCGCGCCCGGAGAACGATTTGGTGAAGTCGACATTCCGGACATTTGCGCGCGACTGGCTGAAGCCGGCTATCTGCATCTCGCTGGAGATCACTATCACTGGACGCACGAAGCGTATCCTGCTGACACCGTCAGTCTCCGCTCGATCAGCAGCGACAATTTCATAATTATCGATGTCACGGGCGCGGCTAATGTCATCGGCGAAGTGGATTTTCCCAGCGCTCTCGTCTTTCTTCATGAAAAGGCGATCTACCTTCATGGAGGACGGCAGTACCACGTCGAACTTCTTGATTTCAAAGAGCGAAAGGCTTACGTCAAACAGGTGGAAGTCGACTACTACACAGACGCCGTCCGCTACACGCAGGTACGCGTGCTGGAGGAAACTCAGACGAGCCCAGCTGCCGCGAATTCGCATTCTCACGGCGACGTTCTCGTCCGTTCGCAAGTCGTTGGTTTCAAGAAAATAAAATTTTTCACACACGAAAACATCGGCGACGGCAAGCTAGAGCTCCCGGAAAACGAAATGCACACGACGTCGTACTGGATCACGCTGGAGAGGCCGCTGCTCGAATCACTGCCCTACAGCGTGAGCGAGCGTCAGAGCGGCATGTTTGGGCTGCTGCATGCGTTGGCGTCAGTAGCGACATTGCTGCTTATGTGCGACGGGCGGGATCTTGGGACGGCGATTGGCGAGCGCCCGCCCGCGCCTGATTCCAGCACCGAGATTATAGGAACGCAGCATGTTGCGCCATTACAAAGTACCGGCGGTGGCGCGAGCGACGATTTCGCGCCCTCGCGTCGTAGAGACGCATCGTCGTCCAAATTTAAAGAATTCTTCGAGCCCAATCTTTATTTATATGACGCGTATCCCGGAGGCATAGGCTTCTCAGAGCCGCTCTTTCGGGCGCACGAGCTTCTTATCCACAAAACGCGCGAACTGATCTCCGCCTGCGTGTGCGATGAAGGCTGCCCTTCCTGCGTTGGTCCTGCAGGCGACCTTGCCCCGCGGGCTAAAGAAGCCGCGCTGGCCATTCTTGACAGGTTGTGTGCTAGATGACTGCTTCTGCTGACAAATTCTCTCGTCTCGCCGCACTCAGGCCCACGCGACCTGCCTCGTCCCGTCCTCCGACTTTGCGCGAGCCCGATCAGGAAGATGCCATTGCTCGTCTCATCGGCGCTGGTGTGGCTCGAAATCATTTTGGCGAACACCTTGTCTTGCGCAACTGGTTCTCCACGCCTGAGTTTTCCGAGCCATCGGCTGTGGCCCTCGAACTACTTTCCCGCACGCGTGACGCCGAGATTTCTCGCCGTACACGCACAGCTCTGGCGGATCCATCCAAGTGGCTCTTCCTCGACACCGAGACCACCGGTCTGGCTGGCGGCACAGGAACTTACGCGTTTCTCATCGGCCTCGCCTGGTGGGACGCCGGCGCGCTTCAGGTTGAACAACTTTTCATGCGGGACTTTACGGAAGAGTATTCTCTCCTTCACGAACTTGCCGCGCGCGTCGCGGAGCGCCCCGTTCTCGTCACCTTCAACGGGAAGACTTTCGACTGGCCGCTTCTGGATAGCCGCTTCACCATGACGCGCACGATTTCCACGCCACGCCTGGCCGCGCATCTCGATCTTTTACATCCCGCGCGCGCGCTTTGGAAGCTTCGCCTCGGCTCTGTTCGGCTAGTCGATTTGGAGCGCCACGTCCTTGATGCTCCCCGCCTCGGCTGGCATCGCGAAGAAGACATCGCCTCGTCCCTTATCCCGCAGTATTACTTCGACTATCTTCGTGGGGGCTCTGCGGATCCACTTGTAGGCGTCTTGCGTCACAATCAAATGGATCTGCGCGGCCTCGCAGCCCTCTTCGGTAAGATCAATACACTTCTCACTTCTCAAAAAGCGGAGCGCGATGGGGTTGACAGCCTTGATCTCTTCGGCCTCTCGCGATTCTTCGAACGACGCGGCGAATCCGATCGCGCCCACGTCGCTTGTTCGCAGGCGCTCGATCTGGGCCTTCCCGCGGAATTCCGCCCGCGCGCTCACCGCGATCTCGCGCTGCTCGCCAAACGCCGCGGCGACCACGCAGCCGCAACCGAACTCTGGCTTGAACTCGCCGCCGATCCGCAGGATGGTGTACTGGCTTGTGAACAGCTGGCCATACATTACGAGCGGCGCGCCAAGGATCCTGTCCGCGCAACGGAATTTGCACGCCTCGGATTGGCCAAGCTCCAGCGCCTACGCGTAAATACGCGGGGTCCTTACGCCGCAGCCCGCGCGACGCGCCTCGCTGAAAAATTGTTAGTTCGAATCAACCGTCTGGAAGGTAAGACAAAAAACAAATCTACGGATCATTCAGCGCCAGGCATGTCTCTCTTAAAATCCTCAGCCACGTAAAGTCAGCGAGCTAAAGCAATCGCCTTGGACCCCGCGGGCGCGGCGGACCAGCCAACCATCTCACTAATGCCATCAAATACAGCCCGGCTCGTGCCTTCCACGGAAATGCAGTCCGTTCCCACGCAGCGCAAGAAGACTCCGCCGTCCGTTGTATCAAAAGAAAGAAAATTCGGCAGGCGCGATTCGTTCTGGCGTGCACCATACTTTTTCTCTAGCGCCCCGGAGTACAGCCCAAAAAACTTGGCGGCATGTTCGTCACTGTCCAGGTGCAGACGCGCAACCAAAATCAGCCGCTTGGTTTGCTTCTGTTCGTAAAGTGCGTAGCGGTCCCCATCCCACGCCGCAGCAAGCGGCTTAGCTGTCTTCTCGCTTAGAAACTGTTTCAGTATTTCCATCCAGCCAAACTCGCCCATAACGTTCTCGTCGATTTTGGTCCAGTCCGCGCCAACCAGCTTTTGGAAAGAAGGAATGGTGATCGCAGCGGGAATTTTCCCCGATTTGTAAACGTCAGGATGCATGATTTGCTGCGTGGAAACCGGCGGCTTGGCGAACACAGCCGACAAACCGTTCCACCCCGAAGGCTTTAAAATCGCCGTGGAAAATGTCAATCCTCCAAAATAGGGAAAGATCATAGCGTCTTTCAGAAACTGCGGCGCTTCCTGAAGCTTGGGCGATTTGGACAAATCGCCGGTAAACAAGGAAGGATCAATCGCGGGCAAATCCTCGACCGAACGCCCCGTGCCTTTCAGAAGGTAATCGATCATGGCGGCCATAGCGCTGCCTTCGAGCACAGATTCGCGCGCCAGTTCAGCATCATCGTTGGGCCGCGCAGCTTTCACCCACGCCTCAATCTGGAAGTGCTGGTCTTGCAGCGCGTGAGTCAACTCGTGGGCCATAACCATGCGCTGGTCGTCTATCGGAATCCAATCTGCAATATAGAATTCGCGCGCTTTCGGATCATAAAGACCCGCGATCTGTTCGGTGAGCAGATCAACCATAAAATCATCCAAAGCAAATCCCTTGGGGATGAGTCCAAAAGCTTCGGCGCTTCGTGCCTCCGCGTAACGCTCTGCCGGATTTTTCTCCTCATCCATCTCCCGCAGGACATAGGCGCGTATCTCGTCTCGCGATCGCAAAGTTTTCTTCACGGGCGTGAGCTGTTTAAGCCCGGTGATTTCGCTCACTTGTTGCAACACCTCATCTGCCGCGGCCGCAAATTCCGCGCTATTCACTTTCGGCTGAGCCGCCGCGGGAGGAGCCGTCGTTGCTTGTTGCGCTCGAAACGTGCTTCCACCAGCGAAACACAGGGCGATTGCCAGGAGCGCAAAAAGACGGGAAACGATTCTCTTGATCGATGGGAGCATAGTCTTTGCAGAATAACAGATAAGTGTTGGGGACAGCCCCAGCCTACAAAGTCAAGGCGCTCGATAAGAAATGCTCTCTCCCTTATCTGGCGGCGCCCGACCTGTACTTCAGCTGCGGGACGATTCGCAAAAGCCGCCTACTTAGCGCAAGCATCTAAAAAGAAGGAAGATAGCCTCGCAACGATGATCGCAAAATCATGGCACATGATTTTTGCCGGTTCGGATGAACAAATCTTTAAAAGAAATTCACAGCCGCCCGTTCTGAATCCTTAACAGAATGGTAATTCTGTTATACTCTGCAACCTGTCTCCTAGCGTTCTTTTCCCGAGGAAAATATGCTCCCCGGACTTCGTCTGCGGCAATCGCGCGAACGGCTTGGATTAACCTATCGTGATGTCGAACGTGCCAGTTTTGAATTAGCAGCGCGCCGCGGCCGTTCTGAGCTGATTCTGCATATTAGCCGCCTGGCGGATATTGAGAATCGCGGGGTCGTCCCTGGCCTGCATAAACTTTATACGCTCGCAGTGGTTTACCACTTGAATCCGCTCGAGATATTTCGATGGTATGACGTTCCTATTGAAGATTGTTTTCCCGATGGCGGCGCCTTTCATGCCCCGCATACGCATCTTGCCGCTCCTCCGGTCTCGCTCAAGACTCCGCTGAGGTTTGATCCTGCATTCGATCCGAAGAGAACGGAACTCCTTTCCCGAATGGTCGAGAAATGGGGGAGTCTGGAGGGCGTGCTTACTAATGGCAATGCCCGCCACCGTTATGGATACATCGGTCTCTCGGACAGGCGAATGGTTCCGCTCCTCCGTCCCGGTAGCGTCGTGCTTGTGGACGTGACAGTTAGCCGTATCCAGGACGACGATTGGGCCAATGAATACGACCGTCCCCTGTATTTTGTGGAGTTGCGCGGCGGTTATCGATGCGGATGGTTTCAGCAGGACGGCGCACGTCTGCTCATGCAGCCCCATCCTCTATCTCGCTGTGTGCCGGAGGTTTGGCGCCTGCCGGAAGAAGCCGAAGTGGTCGGCCGCGTGGTGGGAGTCGTTACAAGGCTGAATGAACCTTGGAGCATTCTTTCTGAAGAAGCTCCAGCAGTACGCGGAGATTCGAACAGAAAAGCTCCTTGAGATAGCCGGGGGCGCGCTCCGGAATTAAGACGCGGTAAGCCTCCAGCCGCCTCCAATGAGCCAACGTCGAGCTTAGCTCACCCGGCATTCGCTCCAAACATTCCTTTAAGTCTGCTTCCTGCCTAACTAGCGGAGTTTCGAGAACTCGTTCGAAGATTTGCTCATGGCACAATTCCAGTGATTGTTGCACCGCTTCGTCCGGATACAAGGCCGCGAGCCCGGCGTGCTCATATTTTCCGCTGGAGAGATCTCGCAACGAGGCCATATAGGTAAGCCTGCCGAATTCCCCTGGAATCCCCGCCAGAGTAGTCAGCGTGAAATCCTGAATAATGCGCCGATTTTGCTGGAGCTGCGTAATCGTTTTCATGTAGTGCCCCGTTCCGCAGACGGAACGTTTTAAACCATCATCCTCAACTCTTCTGATTGTTCTTCAAGGTTGCCGCCAGGAGGTTTCAACCTTGAAAACAAATATCTCAATCCGCCTGTCATTGCTTGCCTTTGCGATTTCGATCGTACTCCCTGTTAATAGGTCGGTCAACAAGTTATTCAGTAACGATCAGGCCGGGGTCTCTGCTGCTTTTCTGAGTGGGTCACCCCTCCCGACACCTACTCCGCCAGGCATCAACCTCGTCGCAGCGAGTGGCTCACCGCTTCCCACCCCTACTCCGCCGGGCTTCAGCCTTATCGCCGCAAGTGGCTCGCCGCTCCCAACGCCAACTCCGCCTGGGTTGAGCCTCATCGCCGCAAGCGGTTCACCGCTCCCAACCCCGACTCCACCTGGCTTCAGCCTCATCGCCGCGAGTGGCTCGCCTCTTCCCACTCCTACGCCGCCTGGGTTGGCCTCGTAGCCGCTGGGGTTTGATCTGTTCTCTCTGGACTTCTCGCGACAGATGTCATAGACGCTGAGAAGCTCGATAGCTCCGCAACTCGCCCTTGTCACAAATGGCGAATTGCGGAGCTTCATTTCTTAGAAGTTTCTAATACAAGCTGCGCCCGCCTCGCACACAAGAAGAGCCATGCTGTCTCCCCGTTCTCCGCCTGATCTTTGATCGCAACTGAGAGGTCGTCGTCTCACAAATAAATTACGTCGTCCCGAGCGCGACCGCGCTTTAGTGTTGCCACATTTCCAACTATCAATCAATACCTAATAAAGATGACTTGATTGTTTACCGGCCAGTTAAGACATGCTAGGATTCAACCGCTATGAGTCGCTTTCCTCTCCCGGTGCTGTGGTTGTGGGCCTTTAGCGCCCTAACACAACTGTTCGTACTTGCTCTTCTCTTCCTGAAGGGGAATTTCAGGAAGTTGCCATATTTTACTTTCTACATCGCGTTAAATATTTGCCAGGCTGGGTTCCTGGTATTTGTGTATACGCATGCGTGGAGTAATCCTAGTACGAGTGACACCCTCGCTTGGACGTCGGAATGCATCACTCTGGTCATACAGGCACTGGCCACAACAGAAATTCTCGAGATTACGCTTAGACCGTACCAAGGGATTTGGGGGCTTGGATGGCGCGCCTTGACAGTCACCTCAGGGACCGTCGTCCTTCTCGTCGTGGTGGCGGCTCGCGGCCATTGGGCTTGGGCTCGCTGGTTCGAACTCGATCGCGGCTATCACCTCACTTTTGCGACTGCGCTCATCGCCTGCCTGCTTCTTGTTCGTTACTACTCGATTCCCGTCCCGTTCGTCTACAAAATGTTACTCGGCGGATTTTGTTTTTTTTCCTGTAGCGAGATTATCGTCAATACGCTGCTTCAAGCTTATTTCAAAGAAGATTTTTTCGTCCATCGGGCGGCATGGCAACTTTTGACCATGTCTTGCTTCATAGTCACCCTAACCGTTTGGGCGGTCGCGCTCCGGAGGGCCTTGCCCGTAGACGATCGCAAACCAGCCTCCCCTTCCGATGCCGATTATCAGCGGCTTTCCCCGGAGATTAACGAAGACTTGCGCCGGCTCAATGAAAAGCTCCTCCGGCTTTGGAAACTGGAAGGGCGCGAACAGTGAATTCCGCTCTTATACTCCTGATAGGGCTCGCACTTCTCATACTGCTTCTTCTTGTGTGGGTCCTACGGGATCCTCGGAAGCACGCGAGCCCCGATAGCGGTCTCGACTCCGCAGAGGAATTGGGACAGCGCCACGTAAATTATTTTCCGCAGGTGCGCCAGGCCTTGGCAGCGGAAGACTTGGTCTTTCTTTCCTCGCGAGGCACAACTCAGCTCGTACGCAGGATGCGCAAGGAGCGCCGAAAAATTGCACTGGACTACCTGTCTTGCCTCCGCGCCGATTTCCTGAGGTTATGGCGGTTGGCGCGGGTGATTGCCTCAATGTCGCCGCAGGTCGGCGCCGCGGAAGAACTCGCACGGCTCCGTCTGGGGCTGACTTTTTCTTTGCACTATGAATTGATCCGCCTCAAGTTCGTACTCGGGTTCGCACCACTTCCCGAACTGGGATCTTTGAGCGATGCGGTTAGCAGGCTCTCGATCCGGTTGGAGACGGCAATGAACAACCTCGGGGAGCGTGCAGCGCTGGCCGCCAGGCTTGCGTCATCGCTGGACGACGGGCACGGTCTCGATACTCCCTAACACGCCATCCACAGCCGCTAACAACTCCGCCGCTTTGAATGGTTTCTGAAGAATGTAATTTCCGTTCTGTGGCGTCACGTCTGGAGGACGCCCGAGTGGAGCGACTCCGCGCATCCACAGACATCGTTTCGCCATACCTGGCTTGCGGGCCATAATCCAGTCATGAAGTATGTTGCGTCCCGCTGTGCCGGAAAGGTCGAGGTCCGCGACAATCAAATCGAACTGTCGATTTTCGAGGAGGGCCATCGCATCCGCGGCCGTCTTTGCCGTCTCCACCGCGTGCTCTCGCTCGAGCAAAATGGCTTTAACAGTTTCCAGGACCGAATCGTCCTGATCTATTAATAGGATGCGGCCCTCTTTCGCCTGTTCAGTCGTCTGGCCTGCTTCTGGAGCCTTCATTGGCCTAATCGGCTGATAGGGGACCTCAATCGTAAACGACGCCCCTCGCGGCGGAACATTGCTAACCCGGATCGATCCACCGTGCTCCGTGATGATTCCATAACAGATGCTGAGACCGAGCCCGGTTCCCTTACCAACCGGTTTGGTCGTATAAAATGGGTCAAAGACCCTCGACGCATCCTTCACACCCGGGCCGCTGTCCGTAAATTCGATGAAGAGCTTGTCTCCATTGGCTCCCGTCCGCACCCAGAGATCTCCTTCGTTGGAATGCTCCAGCATGGCGTCCACTGCGTTGTTAACCATATTCAAGAACACTTGCTGCAGTTGGTGAGGATCCGCAGACGTATAAGGCAGCTCCGGAGAAAGTTCCAGATGCACACGGATGTGATTCATACGCAGGTCATAGTCACGCAGCGCCAAGGTCTCTTCGAGAATTAGATTCAGCTGCACTGGTACTCGTTCCGGTTTGTGCTGCCGTGCAAAGCTCAGAAGATTCTGTACAATGCGGTGCGTCCGCTGCGCTTGTTTGTAGAGTTTTTCGGAGTATTCAATTCCTTGCGGCCCCATCTGTCCGCTCGAAGTGAGCAGCTGACTGTACCCGAGGATGGCCGTGAGAGGGTTGTTCAACTCGTGCGCCACACCGGAAATCAGCTGCCCAACGGCGGCCATCTTCTCGCTGTGCAAGAGTTGTTCCTGAGTGCGGCGCAAATTGTCGTACGCCTGCCGGGCCTCTTCGTAAAGCGTGGTGCGTTCGATGGCGCTGGAGAGCTGGCTGCCAACAGCAATCAGCAGGTTGACGTCGGCAGGTGAAAACTCCTTCGGAGTGCGGCTTCCGACCGTCAAGCCCCCGATAACGCGGTCTTTCGACCAGAGAACCACTATGTAGGCTGACAGCAGCTCTTCTTTCCTCTGGGCTTCACGAAAGATTGCAGGCAGCGGGAGTCCCTGCACCGAAAGAAACGTCGCGTGCACGGCCTTGATGTGCTGAAGGAGCTCCGGCTTAAGGGTAACCGCGGGGAAATTCCTGGCGTACTCGGAACGGTGGCCCACTGCGGCCACGCGACGGATCTTTGTCCCTTCCTCGTCAAACAAATAGAGCGCGCACGCATCCAAGCTGAATAGTTCCGCCATCTGCCGCAGTGTTCGATGCAGTGAATCGCTCAAGTCCATCGACTCCATGAGCGTCTGGCCAATGGAGTTCAATACAAGCAGCTCCCGGTTGCGCCGCCGAATTTCCTGCTCGGCGCGCTTCCGTTCGGTGATATCCAGAAGAAAACCCTGATAGGCCGTGACATTGCCGGCCGCGTCCTTAACTGAGATGGACGACTCCAGCACCGTACGGATTTCGCCGTCTTTGCGCCTCATTTCGAATTCGAAGTCCGCCACCGTGCCGTGTTCCTGAAGCAGCTTTTTCAGCCGCTCGCGGTCGGCGGAGTTTGCGTACATCGTGCCGGGAATATCTGCTGCCAACAATTCCTCACGAGTCTCAAATCCCGTCATGCGCATCATTGCATCGTTGAAATCGAGGAATCGTCCCTGCGGCGTTGAAATAAAAACGCCTTCCTGCACGCTGGACACCAACGTGCGATACTTTTCTTCCGCGCGCTTTCTCTCCGTGATGTCCTTCAAGACATGCACAGTGCCAAGTAAATTTCCAGCCGGGTCGGTGAAGGTGGAATTCGAAGCAAGAAAATAACCTTGCAGCCAAGGATCCGTATTATCCCCTTCGCCTGCGACACCCTCGCAATACGGGCACATTTCGTAAGACAGATTCTTTCGCGCAAGCAGGTCTGTCACGCCACGCCCAACAAGCGCTTGCGAATCCCTGCCTAGCAGATGCCCCAAACGCAAGTTACACCGAAGAATTCTTCCCTGCCGGTCGTGTACAAGTATCGGATCCCCAATTGAATCAAACGTGTACGCCCATTGCTGCTGCACGGTCGCCACTTGCTCGAACAGCCGGACATTTTGCAGCGTCAATCCCAGCAGGTTGCTGATGTTGAGCAGGTAGGAGATTTCGTCTGCCTGAAACTGCTCGTCTCGCGTCGAACCAATGGCGATAATTCCGAGCGGCCCGTCTTTTCCCGGCAACGCCATGGTGATGCTATTCCCGATGCCGCCCTCCGCCATCCTCTGGCGCACGGCAGGGTCCGGTTCATCTTCCATGCGAAAGAATTCGCACTCTTTGTGCAACACTCTCTGTGTCCACGGCGTCTTCGCAGATAATTTTGCGTATTTTTCGAGGTAATCCTTCTGGAAGCCGACCGAAGCGTGCACCACAAGCTGGGCCTTGTCTCCTTCACCTTCCAGCAGGCGTACAAGTCCGTGCGTCGCTCCCAAGCTTTCTACCAGATGCGCAAGCACGCGATCCAAGACGTCCTGGACGGAAAGGGTTTGCGTGCTGGCAGTTGTCAGCAGCGTAAGGCGTCGAAGTTTCTCGTTCAGCTCGACGGTTCGCGAACGCGCGCCCTCCAACACAACGACCACCATGGCAATTCCCAGCGCCACGCCTAACAGATGGTCAAACGCGACACGCAACAAATAGTAGGGATGCTGCGGCCAAAGAGGACGGTCTAATCCGTGGATGCCGGTCAATAAAAAGATGCCTTCCAACAATCGCACTCCGTGCCCGCGCTTCAATAACGGGGATCGCCAGAGCACCATCCCAGCCCACAGGCATACGGCGCTTGCCAGCAGCGCAGTTCCCCACGCCACGTTGGCATAGTCTGGCGTGACGGCTCGTTGAAAATAATAAACACCGAATAGCACTACGCCCGCAAGCGGCAGGATTGGCCAGCTTCGCTTTCCCGCCTCAGTCGTAAATTGCACAGCAGCGGCGGCGAAGAGCAGCATAGCCGCCACTCTTCCCATCACCACCCACATCCACAATTGCGGCAAGTTGCGGCTTAGCATTGCTACTTCGCAGAGCGATGCCAGGGTGAACACAAGCCACCCAGTAACCCACAACCGGAAATACCTATTGATATGATCGCGCTGGAAAATAAAAAAGAGGACCAGCAGAATGATGAACGCTGTCGCTTCGAAGAAAGCGATGCCGAGCAGGCCCTGGTTCACCAACACGATGCGTTGCCTCCCAGTCTGAATTGTCCTCGTTGCGAGACAAAGCCCCTGCTTCTCTCGTGAGGGACGTCACAGAGCCCTCT
>Ga0210388_10000465_pt1 | contig 33489 bp, 29 predicted proteins | sample IncBWC19OmetaG_FD_155485 | JGI IMG/M metagenome (GOLD analysis project Ga0210388, IMG submission 155485) | Forest soil microbial communities from Barre Woods Harvard Forest LTER site, Petersham, Massachusetts, United States - Inc-BW-C-19-O ...
GCGCGCGATGGGCCAGCCCACGCACGCCTTCGACCTCGACAAGATTGAGGGAGCCATCATTGTCCGTCACGCCCGCAAGGGCGAACGATTAAAGACTCTGGATGAAGTAGAACGCACGCTCGACCCCGAAGACCTCATCGTCGCCGACGAAAAGAAGCCGTTGGCGCTCGCCGGAGTCATGGGCGGATGGGATTCGCGCATTACTCCCGAAACGAAGAATGTTCTCGTCGAAGCTGCCTGGTTCGATACCGCCAGCATTCGCCGCTCCTCGAAGCGGCATCTGCTCCACACTGATGCCTCGCACCGCTTCGAGCGGGGCGCGGACTTCAACGCGGCGCCCGTTGCATCGGCGCTGCTCAGCCGCATCATTCTCGAATCCGGCGGCCATCAGGAAGGTCAGCTGGTCGACGTCGTCATCCCCGAAGTGGAAGCTCGCACGGCAAAGCGTTCCAGCATCAGCTTCAGCGCCGGCGAGGTGCAGCGCATCCTCGGAGCAACCGAAGATCCCGAAGGTATTACCGCCGTCACTGCGGAGACGATCCTCACCGGCCTTGGCTGCGCTCTCGAAAGGACGCAGCCCGAAAGCTACAGCGTCACGCTGCCCAGTTGGCGTCTCGACCTCGAGCGCGAGATCGACCTCATTGAAGAAATCGCGCGGGTCTACGGCTATAACCGCTTCCGTAACACGCTGCCATCCTTTTCGGGTACGGTTGTAGCCCTGCCCTGGGCGGAGAAGGAAGCGACCGTTCGCGGCGCGCTGCTTGCCCTCGGATGGACGGAAGCCATCTCGTCGACCTTCTGCGCCGCGGGCGATGCCGCGCTCTTTGCGCCGCAGCCGAACACCGCCGTGGCCATGGGAAATCCTCTGAGCGAGGAAGCCGGAATGCTGCGCCCGTCGCTGTTGCCGGGCACGGTTGCGATGCTCGCGCTCAACCTCAACCGCGATGTTGACGACGTAGCCCTCTACGAACTCGGCACAGCCTTCAGCGGAAGCCCGGAAAGAGTCGAGGAGCGTCCTGCGCTGGCCATCGGAGCGACCGGGCGCGCCCTCCATGAATCTGAGGTGAATTTTTACGACCTGAAGGGCACAGTCGAAGATCTGGCCGGGAAATTCACCTCGCGTTCGGTCTATTTCGACGCGCTCCTGCTGCCTGCGTGGCTGCACCCGGGCCGCAGCGCTCGCGTCGCGCTTGACGGCTCCACCATCGGCTACTTCGGCCAGCTCCATCCCGCCGAAGCCGAACGCCGCAAGCTCAAGCAGGCCTGCTATCTCGGCGAAATCTATCTCGACCGCCTCTACAGCCATCCCCTGCGGCAGCCCGTCGCGCGCGAGCTATCGAAATATCAGCCTGTCCGCCGCGATTTCTCGCTTCTCTTCCCGGACGCGACACCCTACGCAAGCATCGAGAGCGCAATCGAGGCCCTGGCCATTTCCGAGCTGCGCAGCTTCACTGCGAAAGAGATCCTGCGCGATCCCAAAGGCAAGCTGGTGCCATCAGGACACTTTTCTCTACTGCTGCGAGCCATCTTTCAATCCAATGAGCGAACCCTTCGCGAAGAAGAGCTGCAGGAATTTTCACAGAAGACGATAGCCGCGATGGAGTCGATCGGCGGACGGCTACGCGGTTGATTCTCTTAGGCGGATTTGCGCAAACCTAAGGTGTGTATATAAGTAGGAACGCCCCGCTGCGGAAACCGCCTGTTTTAGCGGTTTCCACGGCCTCATCGGAGCTATACTGCGCCAAGAACCAGACGCTAAATAATCGAGTTTTAAGAGGTGCCCCTGATGTCCACGCTCGCTTTTGAAGAAGCTCAACTCCCCATTGCCGCCGATGACTTCAACGCGCTTGAGCAGCGCGTGCTGCGCATGGTGGAGCTGCTCAAGCACGAACGTGAAACCCGCACCGCTGCCGAGCATCGCGTGCAGACCCTGGAAAATACCGTTCGCAGCCTGGAAGAGAGCGGCCTCAATTCGGAGCAGCGCGCCGAAAACCTCGAAGAAAAGCTGATGGCTGCCGAGCAGAAGATTCAGGAGCTGACGACGCTGAGCACGCAGAACACAGAGCAGATCCAGACCCTCGAGGGCGAGCGCGAAACGGTCCGCGGACGCGTGGAGCGGCTGTTGAAGCATCTCGACGAAATCCCGGCCTGAAAAATTCGGAAGGAGTTACGCCGATGCCCCAGAATCCGAAGCATCCGCAGCAAGGTGCAGACGAGCACGACGGCACCCACACGGCCAGCGAAACCATGGAATCGATCACGGTCGATATTTACGACCAGACCTATCACCTGCGCGGCCATGATCCTGACTACATGCGCCGCCTCGCTGAGATCGTCGACTCCAAGATGCGCGCCGTCGCGTCGCACGGGAAAACAGTGGACTCGTTGCGCGTGGCCGTGCTCGCGGCGCTCAATATCGCTGACGAGCTGGCTACGCTCGAAAATGCGACCCAGAATCAGGGCTCCCTCCGTACCCGCGCTCATTCCCTGGCCGGACTGCTGGACACCGTATTGAGCGAAGAACGCAAAATCGGCTGACCACTCCGGATCGGAACGCGGCCAACCGATCCGGGACCGCCGCCTTCCAGCATAAAAATCAATTTCCTACAAACTTGCAATCCGGCCGGTCACTCGTTAGCATCCATCTCAGAGACCGGCCTGCAAAGCAGGTGTGGTGATCTACGCTGGTTGAACCTACATTCATTGAACCAGGGAGCTTGACTCGACAATTGGCTCGGTGTGCAGTGTCCGCCAGTCCGGAATGCCTAAAGAGCCACGGCGAGTTCCCGCCGTCTTAGGACGGGTTCACCGGCGCTTCACCCACGGCCCAGCGGGTCGGTCTTGTTCTTCCTCGGGTTAAATCCCTGATTCCAGCTTGCATCCGCGCCTTCTCCAGTTCGGTCACATCGCCATCCCCACCTACGGAGCCCTGACCGCGCTGGCCCTGATCGCCGGCCTTGCTGCCGCCGTGCACTTCGCACGCCGCCTCAATCTTGATCCAAACAGAATCTGGTCGCTGTGCCTCATAGGCATTCTCACCACGCTCATCGGCGCGCGGCTGCTGCTGATCGTCAGCTACTTCAGCGCCTTCCGCCAGCATCCGTTCTGGATCCTCGGCCTTACCAATATTCACGATTCATGGGTAATCGCACTCAGCATCGCCGCGGGCTTTGCTGCCGCCATGCTCTACGCGCTCGCCGAAGGCCTGCCGCTGCTGGTTACGCTTGACTGCCTCGCGCCGCCCGCAGCCTTGGCAATCGCCATCAATCGCATCGGAGCCTTTCTTGCCGGACTCGACTACGGCACTTCAACCACACGCCCGTGGTCGGTCACCTACACCAGCCGCATCGCGTCCCTGTGGTACCGCACCCCGCTCGGCATCCGCCTGCACCCGGTGCAGCTCTACGACGCGGCCGCGTCGCTGCTGATCCTGATGCTTTTAGTCTGGTGGCTGCCGCGTCGCTCCCAGGACGGCGAAATCGCCGGAGCGTGGTTCTTTCTCTATGGATTCTCGAGCTTCTTCGTGAGCTTTTACCGCGCGGGCTCCGGGGACTTCCCCGCTTCGCAGCTATTTTCCATCGCCGCGGTAATCGCGGGCGGAGCTTTATGGGCTCGCCGCAAAGCTCCGCAGCAAATGTCCGCCACCGTTTAGCTTGCGGCTTTGGCAGCGATGCCCTCGATGACGGCGATATTCGCCATCAGGTCCTTCGGGAATTGATGGCGCTCCTGCAGATACTGCGCGCTGTTGTAGGTGATCCACACCTTGCCGTCCGCACTCTCCCAGATCAGCAGCTTGAGCGGCAGGTCAATCGCGGTGCTGGGCGCTGCGATCATCAGCGGAGTACCGCCGCGAGGATTGCCGAAGATGACCACCTTGGTCGGATGCATCTCCAGGCCAGCCTGCTTCGCTTCGCCGCTATGGTCGATCACAGCGAAGAGCTTCACCTGCTTCTCACGGAGGATGGCCTCAACCTTCGCCACCGTATCGTCCACGCTATGGCTGCTCGAAATGCTGACCAGGCCGTTGTCTTCTGCCGTCATAGAAACCTCACGCAAAATAGCTTCTCACTTTTGACTCCACCGATGCGCGATGCGACTCCGGCTTTCGCATCCCGATATACTTTTTGCAATGCAACTTCGCGCCTCACATCTCTTCTCTGTGGCCATTCTGTCGCTGCTCGCCATTCCCGTTCTGCACGCGCAGTCGGGTCTTCCTGCGCCCGTCTTTCTTTACCCCAACGGCGCGCCCGGCGCGCTCGGCAATGACGAAGCGGATAAGCCGCGCATGTATCCTTTTCTCCCGGAGAAGCGGTCCACTAGCGCCGCTGTCCTCGTCATTCCCGGAGGCGGCTACGACCACGTCGCCATCACCTATGAGGGCTTTCAGATCGCGGCCTGGCTCAGTGCGCAGGGCATGGCCGCCTTCGTTCTCGATTACCGCGTAAAGCCCTACCGCTATCCGGTGGAGATCGACGACGGCCGCCGCGCCATGCGCCTCCTTCGCGCCCATGCCGCCGAGTACGGCATAGATCCGAACCGCCTCGGCGTCTGGGGATTCTCCGCCGGCGGCCATCTCGCATCCTCGCTCGGCACGCACTGTGAAAAGGGAACCGCGGCGGTTACGAATTCCGATCCGGTCGATGCCGTCTCCTGCAAGCCCGACTTCATGGTGCTTGCCTATCCCGTCATCACCATGACTGCGCCCGAAGCTCATCATGGCTCAGCCCTGAGCTTGCTCGGTCCCGATCCCGATCCGGCGCTGGTGAAGGAGTATTCCAACGAGAATGCGGTGACCGCCGACACGCCGCCGACATTTCTCTTCGCGACCACCAAGGATCCCACCGTTCCCGTCGAAAACAGCCTCGACTTCTACCGCGCCCTTGAACGCGCGCATGTCCACGCCGAGCTGCACCTCTATGACTACGCCAACCACGGATGCGGCCTCTGCGGCTCCATTCTTCCTCTCGCCTCCTGGCCCGCTCTGCTGCGCACCTGGTTCGTGATGCACAGCTATCTGCCGCCGGACGCGCCGCCCGCGCCGCCCCCGGCCCCGAATATTCCGCAATACATTCCGGGCCTCACCGGCCCCGGCATCAAAGATCTCAACGCCGCCGCGGAACCGGGAAAGCCCGGCCGGTGAGCGTGGGTACGCATCACGTTCCACAGGAGGCAGCCGGCAGCCGGCTCGACGCATGGCTCACCGCGCAGCTTGAGAATGTCAGCCGGGCGCGTGTGCAGCTCCTGCTCTCGCAGGGACTGGTCCGCGTCGATGGCGCTGCCGCAAAGCCATCGCTGAAGCTGCGTGGCGGCGAGACCATCGAGATCCTGGGCGACGCCCAGCCCCCGCCGCTTCGCGCCATCGCCGAATCCATCCTCCTCAACATCGTCTATGAGGATGACGACCTCTCCGTCATCAACAAACCAGCCGGCATGATGGTCCACGCCGGAGCCGGGGCGACCCACGCTGATCCGGAAAAAGACGAGCGCAATCGCGGCACCCTGGTCAATGCCCTGCTCGGCCACTATCAACAGCTTTCGTCGACCGGCGGCACGCTGCGCCCCGGCATCGTCCATCGTCTCGACAAGCAGACCAGCGGCCTGATCATCGTCGCACGCAACGACGCAGCCCATCTGAAGCTGGCCGAGATGTTTTCGCGCCGCCAGATGCGCAAGACCTATCTGGCGCTGGTGCACGGCAATCTCAAACAGGACAAGGGCACCATCAATGCGGCGATCAGCCGCGATGCGATCCGTCGTACCCGCATGACCACCAGGCGCGAGGAGGGGGCGCGGGCCGCGGTCTCACACTATACGGTCCTCAATCGCCTCGATACGCGCTTCGGCAAGTTCACGATGGTGTCGGTGCGCATTGAAACCGGCCGCACCCACCAAATCCGCGTGCATCTGTCATCCATAGGACATCCGGTGGTAGGCGACACGCTCTACGGCGCTCCCGCACAGATCGCCGTCCCCGGCCCGCGGACAAAGTCAGCCCCGGCGCCCGAAACAATTTCACTCGACCGCAATTTTCTTCATGCCGCTGAACTCGAATTTGCCCATCCCCGGACCGGAGAGCCGTTGCAGCTGCAGGCGCCGCTGCCGCTCGAGCTCACCGGATTTATCGAGCAACTAAGGCAAAAGCCTTAACCCTGCACCCGCGCGGGGCGCCACGCTTCCAGCATGAGGTTGCGCCGCATCCGAAGACGGCGAGCCGCATTTCAAATCGATGCAGTAAACTCGGTTCAATTCTGCCCCGGAACCTTTAGCCATGGACCTGTTGATTCGCGATCTTCGCTACACCATCCGTAACCTGGCGCGTACGCCGGGCTTTTCGATCATCGTGATCCTGGTCATGGCGCTTGGCATCGGCGCCACGGCCGCGCTCTTCACCGTGGTGCATTCCGTTCTGCTCAAGCCGCTCCCGCTGCCCGACGACAACCGGCTGGTCATGGCCTACGAGGCAGACTCGATTCTGAAGTTCACCGGCAATGTGGTTGCCGGCGGCACCTACCAGATATGGCGAGACCAGAACCGCAGCTTCGAGCAGATCGCTGTCGCCAGCGAAGATGAATACAACCTCTCCGCCATCGGCGGTCAACTGCCGGAGCGCGTTGAGGCGCAGGTCAGCACCTGGCAGGCGCTTCCGATCCTCGGCGTGAAGCCCGCCTACGGGCGATTCTTCACCGCGGACGACGACAAGTACGGAGCCGGGGAGACGACGGTGCTCACCTGGGGATTCTGGAAGCGCCGCTTTGGCGGCGATCCCGCAATCCTTGGCCGCACCATCCTGCTCGATGCCAAACCGTTCACCGTCATCGGCATCCTGCCCGCGTGGTTCACCTATCCCAATTCGCGTACCCAGCTCTGGACCCCCCTGTATCCGGAAGCCGATCCGCACATGATGGCGTCACACGACTCGCACAACTTTGACGTGATCGGCAAGTTGCGCCCTAGTGTTTCTTTAGCCGCTGCGCAGGCTGACCTCGCCAACATCTCGTTTCAGCGGCGGAAGCAGTTTCCGGAAGGGCCCGTCTTCAATAGCGCGTACCTTCGTCCCCTGCTGGATGCGGAAACCTACAAGGTGAAGGCGCTGCTCTATGCGCTCTTTGCCGCAACCGGATGCCTGCTGCTGATCGCCTGCCTGAATATCGCAAACCTTCTGGTGGCCCGCTCCGCCGCGCGGCGCAAGGAGTCGGCCATCCGCACGGCGCTCGGCGGCAGCCGGGCACGGCTGCTCCGCGACCGTGTGCTGGAGAGCGTGCTGCTCTCGCTGGCCGGCGGCGCGCTGGGCATCCTGCTGGCGCATGCCGCACTGCAGTGGCTGGTAAGTCTCCGCTCCGATCTGCCCCGTGCCGACGCCATTCATCTGGACTGGACGGCGGTCCTGTTCTCCATCGCAATTGCGCTTCTCTGCGGCATCGGCGCCGGTCTCGCGCCCGGATTGGCGGAAGCCGAGCAGCAGGTTCTGCAGACCCTCCAGGAGTCCTCACGCTCGGTGAGCGGAAGCCGGCGCAGCGTACGTCTGCGGCGCGCGCTGCTCTCCATCGAAGTGGCGCTGACCGTGGTCCTGCTGGTGGGCGCGGGCCTCTTCCTGCGCAGCTACCAGAAGCTGCGCACCGTGGACATAGGCGTACCGACAGCCAACATCCTGACCATGAGCATTCAACTCCCCAGCGCCAACTATAAGGAAGGCGCAAAGAAGATTGCTTTCTATGAACAGCTCATCGAGCGCGTAAGCGCGCTGCCGGGCGTGCGCGGCATCGGCCTCAACACCCGCCTGCCGGGACAGGGCCCTGCCCAGGACGATGCGATCACCGTCCATGAGAATCCTCCGCTCGCCAAGGGCAGTTGGATCGACGCCAAGGTGCGCTTCGTCGATCCCGGATACTTTCAGGTGATGCACATCCCGCTGCTGCAGGGCAGATTCTTCTCGCCTGACGAACGGCTCGGCCGCAGCCGCTACGCCATTGTGAGCGAGTCCTTCGTGCGCCAGTTCATGCAGGGAAAGAATCCCATCGGCGAGCATGTCGATGATAGGAACAATGCGCAGGAGGGAGACAAAAACCCCAGCAATGAAATTGTCGGCGTCGTGGGCGACGTCCACTATCTGGCGGACCGGCCGGTCATGCCCACCGTCTACTACCCCATCTTCAACGGCCTTCGCGAGGACATCACGGTGGCCGTGCGCACCGCGGCCGACCCTCTGAATATGGCGCTGCCGGTGCAACGCGTCGTCGCCCAGCTTGACTCGAATCTGCCCGTCGCCGACGTTCGTTCGCTCGACCAGGTTGTGGGCAAATCCACGGAAGTGGCTAGTTTCAATGCCATCCTGCTTGCGCTCTTCGCGTCACTGTCGCTGCTGCTCGCCGCCGTCGGACTCTTCGGCGTGCTCTCCTACATCGTCGCGCAGCGCACCGGAGAAATCGGCGTGCGCATGGCTCTGGGAGCGCGACGCGAGCATGTCCTGCGCCTCATGCTGGCGGACGGTTTGCGCCCCGCAATCATCGGGCTGGTTCTGGGTATGATCGCCAGCGGCGGCATAACCCGTCTCATTGCGTCGTTGCTCTACGGGACACAGCCGCTCGATCCCCTTGTCTATCTGCTGGTCGCCATCGCGCTGCTGGCGGTCGCCGCTGTTGCCTGCCTGATCCCAGCCTGGCGCGCCTCGCAGCTCGATCCCATCGAGGCTCTGCGAACGGAGTAGCCTGTTTTGACGCCGCCTCGCTACAATCACTCTCGGAGAGAGATCTGAATGAAGGTTCTTTACACCGCGGAAGTCACTGCCACCGGAGCCCGTCATGGACACGCCGTCAGCTCCGACAACATTCTTGATGTGAAACTGGCCCTGCCGCCGGGTCTTGGCGGCAAAGGCGGCGCAACCAACCCCGAGCAGCTCTTTGCCGCGGGCTATGCCGCGTGCTTCGGCGGTGCCGTCGAATATCTCGCCGGTCAGCAGAAGATCAAAACCGGAACCATCACCGTGAAGGCCAAAGTCGACATCGGACCGTACGATCCCGGCCAGGGCGAAGGATTCACGCTGGCCGTAGCCCTGGATGTGACTGTCCCCGAGCTCGACCAGGCGGCAGCGGAAACATTGGTCCACGCCGCGCACCAAACCTGCCCTTACTCGAACGCCACCCGCAACAATATTCCCGTAACTCTCACCGCGCATGGCGGCAAATGACTGCCGTCATGCGCATGTAGAATGACTTCAACAAAATGATCAAAGGCTTTTCCACGATCCTTCGCCCCGTCCCTGCGTGCCTGTTTGCTCTTTTCCTGTCCCCGGCCCTTTTCGCGCAGATCACACCAGCTCCCGCCCCGGCACAGAATGCAACTCCGGCCCCGTCGCAATCCGCTCCCGCCGGAACCGCCCAGCCGTCCTCCGCGCAGACCGCTCCGGGTCAGACGCAGGCGCCGGGCGACCAGCAGTACACCATCACCCGGCAGGTCAACGAAGTCGACCTGGTCTTCACGGTCACCGACAAGCACGGGCGCTTCATCAAGGACCTGAAACAGAGCGACTTCGCCCTCCTCGATGACCAGAAGGCTCCGGATCGCGTCTACAGCTTCACCCAGCAGACCAACCTGCCCCTGCGGCTCGGCATTGTCATCGACACCAGCACCTCCATCCGCACCCGCTTCCAATTTGAGCAGCAGGCGGCGACGGAGTTCCTGCTTCAGATCCTCAAGCCCAGATCGGATAAGGCGTTCGTCATGGGCTTCGACGTGACTCCCGACTATAAGCAGGATTGGACCAACAACCTCGACTCCCTCGACACCGGCATTGCCGGGCTGCGCCCTGGCGGAGGCACCGCGCTCTTCGATGCCGTCTATAGCGCCTGCCGCGACAAGCTTCTCGAAGCCTCACGCGGACAGGAGCCTGTCCGCAAGGCCATGGTGCTGGTCTCCGACGGAGACGACAACCAGAGCCACGCCTATCTCGACGACGCCATCAAGGAATGCCAGCGCGCCGAGACCATCATTTACGCGATCAGCACCAACGTCAGCCCCAGCCGCGACCGCGGCGACGACACCCTGCAGAAAATGGCCGAGGCAACCGGCGGACGTGCATTCTTCCCCAAAAGCATGGAAGACATGCCCATCAGCTTCCAGGCTATTCAGGATGAGCTCCGCAGCCAGTACGCCCTCGTCTACAAGCCCGCTGACTTCAAAGCCGACGGAGCCTTTCGACCGGTTTACCTCTTCTGTCTCGACCGGCGCTATCTCGTCCGCGTCCGTAAGGGGTACTTCGCCCCCAAGGGCTAGAGGAGAGTGGAAGAACAATGGCCGGCGAAAAGCCGGCCGGCCATCTCCGCGATTCGGAGTTTTTCAAAAAAAGAATTGTCATCCTGAGCGAAGCCGAAGGATCTGCGGTTTCTCCCCGCGTCCACGCAGCGCGAACTGCATGCAAGGGCACGTGTCTCGCAGAAGTGATCACCCAGCGCCCAGCATCTCCACCAGACCCGTCTCATCGATCACCTTCACGCCCAGCTCCCGCGCCTTGTCCAGCTTCGAACCCGCATCGTCGCCGGCGACCACATAATGCGTCTTCTTGCTCACTGAGCCGGAGACGCGCCCACCGGCCGTCTCAATCCGCGCCTTCGCATCTTCGCGCGTCAGGGTGGGCAGAGTGCCGGTGAGCACAAAAGTCATCCCTTCAAGTTGCGACGATTTCTTCCGTTTCTCCGCCGTGAAGGTCAGCCCCGCGGCGCGGAGCTTCTCGATCAGCTCGAGATTTTTTTTCTCGTCGAAGAACTCGCGAATCGCCTGCGAGACGCGCGGACCAACCTCGTTCACCCGCTCCAGCTCATCGGCAGACGCGTCCATCAAGGAATCCATCGACCCAAACTCCTCGGCCAGAAGCTGCGCCGTCCGTTCCCCCACCATGCTGATTCCGAGCCCGAAGAGAACGCGCTGCAGCGGAGCGGCTTTTGATTTCTCAATCTCGGCCAGCAGCGCATCCGCCGTCTTCTTTCCAATACGCTCCAGCGACAGCAGCTGCTCCTCGGTCAGCGAGTAAAGATCGGCGATGCTCTTCACCATCCCGCGGTCCATCAGCTGCGTCACCACCGCCTCTCCCAGCCCTTCGATATTCATCACGTTGCGTGCGGAGAAGTGCAGCAGGCTCTCACGCAGCCGTGCCGGGCAATCCACGTTGACGCAGCGATAGTCGGCCTCGCCCTCGGTCCGCGCAATCTCGCTGCCGCACACTGGGCAATGCTTAGGAAAATGAAATTTCGTTTCGCCGCGCGGATGGTCCTTATCCTCGACCACCTCGACGACCTTGGGTATCACATCGCCGCCGCGCTCCACTTTTACCCAGTCGCCGATCAGCAGCCCCAGACGTTCGATCTCATCAGCATTGTGCAGCGTCGCGCGGCTCACCGTAGTCCCGCCGATCAATACCGGAGTCAGCACGGCCACCGGAGTCAGCTTCCCGGTGCGGCCAACCTGCACCCGGATGTCTTCGACTTTGGTAATCCCCGCCCGCGCCGTAAATTTATAGGCGACGGCCCAGCGTGGCGCGCGCCCCGTATATCCGAGCCGGCGCTGTACCTCGGCCGAATCGATCTTGATCACCACGCCATCGATTTCGTAACCGAGATCGGCACGTTTCTCCTCGGCGCGGTTCACGAAGTCCATCAGTTTGTCGAAAGTCTTGATCGCCTCGCGGTGCGGATTCACGCGAAAGCCCGCAGCCGACAAAGCGTCAAGCGCATCCGACTGCTCGTCGAAGAGATTCTCGCCAGTCTCCGTCAGCGCAAAGTAGCCATAAAAATCCAACCGCCGCTGCGCCACAATATTCGATTCCAGCGTTCGGATCGTGCCCGCCGCCGCATTCCGCGGATTCGCAGCCGGCGCAAGCCCGGCTGCCACGCGCTCCTCATTCATCCTGAGAAAAGCTGTCAGCGGCATCACCACCTCGCCGCGCACCTCAAACGTTGCGGGCAGCTTCGCCTTGTGCAGCTTGGCCTTCGTAATCGACAGCGGAACCGAGCGGATAGTGCGCACATTGCTCGTCACATCCTCGCCGATCGTGCCATCGCCGCGCGTAATCCCGCGCGCCAGGTGCGACGAGCCATCCGCCGCCTCGCGATAGTGGAGCGCCATCGACAGCCCATCCAGCTTGAACTCGCATACGTATGCAATGGCCGCGCCCTCGCCGGCCAGCTCCCGCGCTCGCCGATCCCAGTCGCGCAGCTCTTCCTCGCTGTTCACGTTGTCGAGCGAGAGCATGGGCCGCGAATGCGCCACCTTGGCGAAGCCCTCCTTCGCCTTGCCGCCTACGCGCTGGGTTGGCGAGTCCGGCGTAATCAGCTCCGGATGCTTCGCTTCAAGCGTCTTCAGACGGCGCATCAGATCATCGAACGCCGCGTCCGAGATCTCCGGTGCGTCGAGCCCGTAGTACTGATACTCATGGTGGCGTATCGACTCGCGCAGCTTCTCTATTTCAGTCTCAGTAGTCACAGGGGACATGGTAGCTGGTGAGGCGGGTGGCTAAAAAGCGGCTAGCTAAAAAGCGGGTGGCGATGAGATGGATCGCGGGATATCGTTCTATCGAAGAGAACAGAGGTTAAGATCGGAAGTCAGAGAAGACGTTTGCCGTAAAGCGCCGAGTTGTTGTGCCGCAGAATTTGCCATCCGGATTTCACCTCTCCGGTCTTTAGCTATCCGCTTTTTTAGCCACCCGGACCTTAGCGAAAATGGAACCTGTCACTCACTTTCTTACCGGAGCCTGTCTCGGACGCTCCGGCTTCAACCGCAAGACCGCCTATGCCACACTGGCCATGACGCTCGCCGCCGAAGCCCCGGACATCGATGTCTTCTGGGGTCTGCGCGGACCGGTCTCCGGCTTTGAACATCATCGCGGAATCACCCACACGTTTCTCGGAGCGCCTTTCATGGCGCTCGCCGTCACCGCAATCGTCTGGCTCATTCATCGGGTGCGCGTGCGTAAGAAACCATTGGCCGTTGCTCCGCGCTGGTTCCTCATCTGGCTCTTTGCCCTCATCGCGGACTTCAGCCACATCCTTCTCGACTTCACCAACAACTACGGCGTCCGGCCGTTCTTCCCCTTCAATCCTCACTGGTATTGCTGGAGCATCATCTTCATCTTCGATCCGCTCATCTTTCTGGTCCTTCTCGGCTCTCTCGTCATGCCCGGGCTCTTCGGCCTCGCCGATCGCGAGATCGGCGCTCGCCGCAAGCCATTCCGGGGTCGCGGATGGTCGATCGCCGCTCTCATCTTCATCGTCCTCTGGTGGTCTCTGCGCAACGCCGAGCGCGCCCACGCCATCAACCTGGTTCGCAGCGCCGCCGTCGTGAGCCAGCCCATCCTCAAAATCGATGCCGAACCATACGCCATCGACCCCTTCGACTGGCACGTCATCGCCGAGACGCACGACTTCTACCAGACCGCCGAAGTCCACACTCTTCACGACGAAATCGAAGACCGCAGTCCCGATGCCAGCGACATCATCTACAAGCCCGAAGTCACCCCGGCAGTGATGGCCGCAAAGCAGTCCTGGCTGGGTCGCGTCTATCTCGGCTGGTCGGAATTCCCCGTGACCACCGACTCCGGCAACGATCCCGTCCCCTACGACACGGCACCCATCCCCCAGCCCAACTGGCACACCGTCGAATTTCAGGATCTCCGCTTCGCCTACCCGGCGCTGGACCGTGGAGGCGGACGAGGAGGCAATCCGCTAGGCGCCTACGCCTACATCGGCCCCGGAAGCGAAGTAGAAGGCATGTTCATGAGCGGCAAGGAACAGAAGTAACTGGTGAAGCGGGTGGCTGAGGAGCGGGTCGCTCAGGGCCGGTTGGCTAAGAAGCAAATGGCGAAACCTGGAGTGGCCTTTTGGCGAGTGTCCACCATGCCGCCAGCCGCTTTTTAGCCACCCGGCCCTGAGCCACCCGCTCCACAGCTACCTGGACCCGACCTGCCCCATCAACATCTCTTTCCACCCCATCAATCCATTTTCATTGACCCAGCTTTCCATGCTGCGGACAATGAAAGAGCATCTTCCGTTTTTTCAACGAGGTTTCATGTCTGCCTATCTTTTGCTCATTCTGGCTGTGTTGAGCCGCGTGGTTCCTCACCCCTCCTGGTTCAATTTCACCGCAGTGGGTGGATCGCTGCTCTTCTTCGGAGCGCGCCGTCCGCTCCGCCAGGCAATCCTGCCCATTGCCGTGCTCGCTGCCACCGACTACTACCTCACCGTCTACGTCTACAGTTATCCCTTCCAGATCTCCGGATACCTGCTGACATGGGCCTGGTACGCTGCGGTCATCGTCCTCGGACACTTCATGCTCGCGAAGAAAGTTTCGGCGCTGCGCGTCACCTCGGCGGTTCTGATCGCGCCGACGTCGTTCTTCCTGATCACCAATTTCGCCGCCTGGCTCTCGTCCACCACCCTCTATCCCCGCAACCTGGCCGGACTCGGGATGTCCTACGCAGCAGGATTGCCTTTCTACCGCAATGATCTGCTGGCGACGGCAGTTGTAGCCGCTCTGGTTTTCGGCGCACCCGCGCTCGCCCGCCAGCTGACGACACCGCACACTCACGCAGCCGGCGTATAGCCCTCCTATTGAAAGCAAAAGGCGGTTCCCATAAGGGAACCGCCTTTCGCTTTTCAATCGACACATGGAAAAGAGAGAATCAGCTAGCCGGCTGACGTTTCGCCATTCCTTTGCGCAAGGCAATTACCGCCAACAATCCGAGAATGACCGCCAGCGTCACCAGCACCGCAACAATGTGCGTGTGCATCAGGCCGCCCACCTCGTGGACAATCTCCGGTCCGTAGCGAATCGTCAGCAGACTGACCACCGTAAACCGGACAATCCTGCCCACGAGGATCGCGAGCATGAAAGTCGGAATACGCATCTCGAAGACGCCTGCGGCGAAGACAAAAAGCTTCCAGGGAGTAGGCGGAGGCATCATCGATGGGATCATCAACGCCAAAAACTCCTGTTTTTCGAAGCGGTTACGCAGTTGCTCGTACTTCACCCGATCAATCCGCTTGAGCAAAAAGAGTTCGCCGCCGGCGCGCCCGATGAAATACGGAACCAGGCCGCCGATCGCCGACCCGATCGAGGCCATCAGCACATACAGATAAAACCGGTGCGCGTCGCTCCACGCATACCCGGCAACGATCAGGTCCATCGGCACCGGGATCGAGCTCGAATCCAGCACCGCGATCAGGCCCACGCCCCAGAATCCCAACGGCTTGAGAAACCCGAGCAGCAGATACCGGTACTTGTTCGAAAGCGCAACCAGGTTCTTCAATTCGCGCCTCCGGGAATATCCGCATGCTCCAGATTGCCCGCCAGCAGCTCCAGGGCATGCGCCAGCAGCGGGAGTACCACCCGCAGCGAGCTTACCGCACCGCGCGGGCTGCCCGGCAGATTGAGCACCAGCGCCTCGCCGGATTCAGCAGAGCGTTCAAGTTCATGAAACCGTTGAACCGAGACCGTCCCGCATACCGCCCGGCTCAGCGCCGCCAAGGGGGTTTCCTTGCGGCCTTCTGCGCGCATCACTTCGGGAATCCCTTCCAGGAACCGCGAGCACACCGCCCGGGTCGCCTCCGGCGTCACGTCCCGAGCGGAAATCCCTGTTCCGCCGGTAGTTACCACCAGACGGACTTCATTTGCCGCCGTCCGCAATGCGTCTTCGATGGCCCTCTGATCGTCTGCTACTAAAAGGCGGAGTTTCACGTCAAACCCATGCGTCGTCAGTTCTGCCGCAACCGCCGGTCCGGAAAGGTCTACCCGCTGTCCCTGAGAACAGGAGTCGCTCACCGTAATCACCGCCGCATCTGTCATCTTCCGATTGTAAGGGCGAGAAATCAGTCCTGCGGGAGGGGCGCAAAGGGTGAGAGAATAGAATGACGTTCATTCGCGTATCCATCTGCGTCTTAGCGGCGAATTTTCGCGTCCCATGCGGATGCCCGGTAGGCCCAGCGTTCTAGAATGCCGATCACTGAAATTCCAAACAGCCCTCCCGGCACTCCGCCGCCTACGTCGCCCGAGCCGCCGCGTCTGAAGCCCTCCCGCTACGAGGATCTCGAGCTCCATGACCTTCTAAGCGTCATCGAGGAGCTGGAAGGCGACCGTAACTGGGCTGCCCTGCGCGAAAAGATCTGGATCGCCCTCATCATCCACATGGTGATCTTCTGGTTCCTCTTCTACGGACCCAGATACCTCTTCAACGTGCGGGTCAAAGATCCATCGCTCGTTCTGCGCGACCGCGAAAAGCAGATGACCTTCCTCGAGCTGCCGCCCGACGCCCTGAAACAGCCGAAGCCGAAGAATGCCCCTGCCGTCTCCGACAAGGATCGCCAGCAGCAGTCGCGCCACCCGGTCATCGACAAGAAGACCCTGCAGGAACTGGAAGCCATGCGCCGCGCCGGACCGCCCGTGCCTGTCCCGCAGCCGGCCCAGCAGCCTCCGCAGCTCCCCGCGCCCGCGGCGCCCAAGGTGGCGCAACAGCCCCCGGCGCAGCCTTTGCCCAATAACCAGCAAAGCCAGATCGAAGCCCCCAAACCCGCTCCGACGAAGCCCGACTTCAACACCGGTCAGTCCACCGTTGGACAGGAGCTGCAGCAGTTGGCCCGCAACGGCCGCAGCCCCGGCCAGTACGGCGGTGACATGGGCCAGAATGCGCCCGCGCAACATGGCGGCATGAACGGCGCCGTCGACGTACTCAGCGACACCATGGGCGTCGATTTCGGCCCGTACATCCAGCGCGTCATCTTCGACACCAAGCGCGCCTGGTATCCCATCATTCCCGAGGCCGCGCGGCCCCCGCTCGACAAGCAGGGACGCGTCGGCATCCGCTTCAAAATCCTGCCCGACGGCAGCGTTCAGAGCATGACTCTCGAGTTCCCCTCCGGCGACGTATCCCTCGATCGCGCCGCCTGGGGCGGCATCACCGGAGCCTCACCCTATCCACCGCTGCCCAAGGGTTTCAAGGGACCGTTTCTGGAGCTGCGCTTCTACTTCCTCTACAACATCCAGCCCGGCCAGGAACAGTAGCGAAATAGAATAGCTCCGATGGAAGCACGCGAACGACTGAAGCGCCGCCAGGTGACCGGACTACTGATCCTCGCAGCCATCATCGCCATCTTCGTCCTCTGGCGCGCAACCCCGCATAGCGTCTTTCCGCCGGGATGGTGGCGCTTTTGGTAGCCGCCTCCGAACCTCTTCTTGTTGTCCTGCTCGGCCCCACGGCGAGCGGTAAAACCGCGCTCTCGCTCGCGCTTGCGGAAAAGCTGAACGGCGAGATCGTGAGCTGCGATTCCGTCGCCGTCTATCGCGAGATGGCGGTCGGCACCGCCAAGCCCTCGCTATCCGAGAGGAAACAGGTTCCGCATCATCTCATCGATGTCTTCGCACCCGATGAGCAATGCACTGCCGGAGATTACGCCCGGCTGGCCCGAGGAGCCATCGCCGGCATCTCTGCCCGCAAAAAGCTGCCCATCGTCACCGGAGGTACTGGCCTCTATCTCCGCGCTCTCATCGACGGCCTCTTTCCAGGCCCGCAGCGATCACACCATCTCCGCGCCCGTCTCGACCGCAGTCACGCGCGTCACGGATCGGTCTGGCTTTACCGCATCCTCCATCGCCTCGACCCGATATCGGCCGGGCGCATTCACGCGAATGACGCACCCAAGCTCATCCGCGCGATTGAAGTCTGCCTCGCATCACGCCAGCCCATGTCGCAGGCCTGGCAGGCTGGCCGCGACCGCCTCACCGGATACCGCATTCTCCGCATCGGGCTCGATCCCGACCGCAAGGCACTCTACGCGCGGATCAATGAACGAGCCGACAGAATGTTTTCCGACGGACTGATCGAAGAGACGCGAGGATTAATCGAAAAGTACGGCGAGTCTCCCGGGGGAACCCTGCGCGGCCCGCTCGACTCGCTGGGCTACAAGCAGGCGCGCGCTGTCCTGCGCAGAGAGATAACGCTGGATGAAGCCATCCGATCCGCCCAGCAGGGGCATCGCAACTACGCCAAGCGCCAACTCACCTGGTTCCGTCGCGAGCCCGAGGTGCAGTGGCTGAAAGGCTTCGGCAACGACCCGGAGATTCTTCACGCAGCAGAAGCCGCGATCACCCAGGCAAAACGGTCATCCTGAGCGGAGCAAAGCGAAGTCGAAGGACCTGCGGCTTCTTTCTCACCGCCGTAGCATTTCCTTCGAGCGAAGCAATGACAAGGCCGAAGCCTCTACGGAGTGATAAGAAAAAGAGCCGTCATCCCGAGCGCAGTCGAGGGACCTGCGTTTTCTTTCCCCCCCGCAGCCACTACTTAGAATCCGAACCATCCTCCAGCCCGCGATACTTCAGCATCGGCTCAATCCCCGGCTTCGACCCCAGCCACGCGGAATACAGCGCCTCCAGGTCCTCGGTGTTGCCGCGCGACAGCACCATCGTCCGGAAGCGATCGCCATTGGCGCGCGTCAGCCCGCCGTGGTCCTCGAACCACTGGTAAGCGTCGTCGTCCAGCATCTCGCTCCACAGGTACGCGTAATATCCAGCCGCATAGCCGCCGCCCCAGATGTGCGCGAAGTAGCTCGAGCGATAGCGCGGCGGCACGTTGCTGATGGCAAGATGTGTCCTCTCGAGTGCCTGCGATTCGAACTCGTCCGGCTTCTGCAGCGGTGCCGAAGGGGTCAGCGTGTGCCACTGCATATCCAACTCCGCGGCCGCCACCAGCTCGGTAAGCGCATAGCCCTGGTTGAAGCGGTCGGCCTTCTTGGTCTTGGCCGCCAGCTCTGCGGGCATCGGTTCGCCTGTCTGGTAGTGCTTCGCGTAGTGGCTGAAGACAGCGGGGTACAAAGCCCAGTGCTCGTTGAACTGTGAAGGGAACTCAACGAAATCGCGTGGCACATCGGTCCCCGAAAGCGAAGGATATTGAGAGTCGGCGAACATGCCGTGCAGCGCGTGTCCGAACTCGTGGAACATCGTCGTCACATCGGTAAAGCTGATCAGCGCAGGCTGGCCCGGTGCCGGCTTGCTGATGTTGGCGACGTTGTAAACCACCGGCAGCCTGTCCAACAGCTTCGACTGCCCCACGAAGTTGCTCATCCACGCGCCGCCCTGCTTGTTGTCGCGCTTGAAGTAGTCGCAGTAGAAAAGCGCCAGCGGCTTGTGCCCCACATCGAAGACCTCAAAGACACGCACGTCCGGGTTGTAGACCGGAAGGTCCTTGCGCTCCTCGAAAGTGATTCCATAAAGCTGGTTGGCCGCATAGAAGACGCCGTTCTCGAGAACGTTATTCAGCTCGAAGTACGGCTTCACCTGCGACTCGTCCAGATCGTAGCGGGCCTTGCGCACCTGCTCGGCATAGAAGTTCCAGTCCCAGGCCTCGAGCGTAAAGCCGCCCTTCTGGGCATCGATCACGGCTTGAATATCCTTCGCCTCGCGTGCCGCTTTTCCTGTCGCCGCCGGAACCAGCGCATCCATGAACTTCAGCGCCGCCTCGGGTGTCTTCGCCATCTGGTTCTCGAGCTTCCACGCCGCATAATTCGGGAAGCCGAGCAGCTGCGCCTTTTCGGCGCGAAGCTGTGCCATCCGCGCAATCGTCTCCCGCGTATCGTTGTCGCCGCCGCGCTCGGCGCGCGTCCATGAATCCTCGAAGAGCGCCTGCCGCGTGCCGCGATTGCTCAGCGAAGTCAGATCGGGCTGTTGCGTGGTGTTCTGCACCGAAAGCACATACCCTTCTTTGCCACGGCCCTTCGCAGCCTGCGCCGCCGCTTCGACCTCGGCATCACTCAGCCCGGCCAGCGCGGCTTTGTCCGCCGTGAAGTACGCTGCATCCTTGGTCGCTGCGAGCAGCTTCCGGCTGAACGCATTCGACAGCGTCGATTCCTCTTCGTTCAGCTTCTTCAGCTTCGTCTTATCGGCCTCAGAGAGATTCGCGCCGGCATGCACGAACCTCTGGTACTCGATATCCACCAGTCGCAGCGACTCCGGATCGAGATGCAGCGAATCCCGTTGCTTGTAGATAGCCGCAACGCGCTGAAACAGCTTCTCGTTGAGATAGATCGCATCGTTGTGCGCCGCCAGCTTGGGCGCTTCAATCTTCTCCACATTCTGCAGCGTGGGATTGGTGTTCGCGCCGGTCACTCCGTCGAACGCGCTCTGCACGCGCCGGAAGAGCTGGCCGCTCTTCTCCATCGCTACGAGCGTGTTTTCGAACGTCGGGGCCGCGGGATCGTTCGAAATTGCCTCGATCTCGCGCAGTTGCTCCGCCATGCCGGCTTCGATCGCCGGCTGGTAGTCGCTGTCCTTAATCTTGTCGAAGGGCGGAGCGTGAAAGGGCAAGCTGCTGGGTGCGTAAAAAGGATTGCTCGGTCCAAAGGTCATATTGGTTTGATAGGCGTTGGCGAAGCTCGATGCGGCGACCATCGCGCCGGCGGCAATGAGCGTACGAATCTGTGTCATGCCAGGTTATGTCCTGCGAGGCTGGATTCAGGCGCGCGACGGCGTGCGTCTCGATCAAGGAAATTGTAACGGAGAAGGTCCTAGCTGCTACCCGCAGTCGAGAAAACCTGCTCCACCGAGCGATCCGCGACCTTGTAGATCGCGTACTGCCGGTCGGTCTTGCCCGCCAGCTCGAAGATCAGCTCGCCACGATTATCGGCGTCCGTGTCCACGGCATCCACCAGCTCCATACGCGGGATCACATCGAGCGCATCCTCGCTCGTCACCTGCTTGAAGATCACCTGCGGATCGCCGTTGAAATCCGGCTGCGCAATTATCGTGACGTACTTCACCTTGCCATCCGGCATCGTACTCTTCGCCGTGAAGACCAGCGTCGCGCCTCCGCCGAAGGTCAGCTCATACGCCTTGAACTGCTCGTCTGCCAGATCGGGCAATGGTGGCCCAGCAGGCTTCTTCACCGCCCTGTGCACGGGCGCCTTATTTGTAGCTGTCGTTGTTGCTTTTGTCGTTGTGGTCTTTTTCGCGGCCGTCGTGCCCGAGATCGCGGGCTTCAGCTGCTTGCCGGCTAGCAGATTCTTCGCCATCTCCTCGAGCGCGGCCTGCGCCTTCTTCTCATCCTCGGGATCCGTCCACGAATAGACGAAGTTGTGCGGCTCGCGCGTCTTCGCATCCGAGACGGCGATCATGTGCTCGAGGTTTTCCGGCTTTCCCGCGAGCTTGGCGATCTCCACATCCGATGGCACGTCCAGCGATTCGAGGTTCTCCGGCCGTCCTCGCCGCAACCGCGGCCTGTCGGGATCGACGTCCATCGTCGCCGACACCGGAGCGCCGTTGTCGTTCGAATTGCTCGCCGCCGTATGTTTGTGCAGCGTCGGCCGATCCGGATCCACCGCCGGACCCGAGCCAGCGCTGCTGCCGGAAGAACTGCCCGAATCCCCGGAACCCGAACTAGACGACCCGGAATTTCCCGAACCCGACCCGCTGTTTCCAGAACTGCTTCCTGAACTGCTTCCCGAATCCGTCCGCCGATGCAGCGACGGACGATCAGGATCGACTGCCGGCGCGTCGCTCCCAGAGTTCGTGCTTCCAGATCCCGAACCCGATCCCGATCCGCTGCCAGTTCCCGAGGCCGTCCCGGTTCCCGATCCGGACGCGCTGCCCGAACCTGAGCCTGAGCTCGTCGGCCGATGGGCAAAATGCGGCTTGTCGTCCTCCACGCCCGCATCCTTCACAAACTGAGGCAGCGTCTTCGAGCTTTTCAGGTGCGAAACCTTGGCCATAGGTGGCTTCTGGAAAGCCCCGATCGCAATCCACGAGCCGGACACATTCGCCGCGGCCTTCACATCGAAGAGCCCCTTCGGCATGCCCGCCAGTTCCAGCTCATACTGCGTTCCCGATTCCACTGCTAACGGCATCGGCTGTGCCATGTACAGGCCGCCCGGCTGGTACGTCGAGCCGTCCCACACCGCAATCGGCACCAGGCGGCTGGCTACCGGCTTGGTGATGTCGCCCGTGTATTCGAGCACCGCCGTCGCCCGCAGCGGGGGAGTCTTGGCGCTCTTATTGGTGTCGATTTTGCCCACGTACTGCCCATACGACGGGATAGAAATTCCGGCGCCCAGCATCCAAAGCGCGAATATCCGCCAGCTTCCCGACCTCATCCCGCTCTTCTCATCCCGTGACATGCTTCCACCAACTAAGCAACAATCTATAAGACGCGAGCCAATGCCGCACGCGACGCAAACTGGATTTCATCCCATCCGACGTCCAGCACAACCGCTTTTAAGGACATTTATGGAACTGCATGAGAAAGTTGCCGACTTCACGCTTCAGGACGACCAGGAAAACACCGTGCACCTCAGCGACTTCGCCGGCAAACCTGTCGTCCTCTTCTTCTACCCCAAAGCCGATACCCCGGGCTGCACCATCGAGGCCTGCGGCTTCCGCGACACCTTCAAAAAGCTCCAGAAAGCCGGAGCCATCGTCCTCGGCATCTCCCGCGACACGCCCAAGGCGCAGAAAAAATTCAAGGAAAAGTACGACCTGAACTACCCGCTCCTTGCAGATGTAGACGAAAAAGTCGTCAAACAGTTTGGCGTGCTCAAGGAAAAGAACATGTACGGCAAGAAAGTCATGGGCATCGAGCGCACCACCTTCGTAATAGGCCCCGACCAGACCCTGCTGAAAATCTTCCCCAAAGTAAAGCCCGAAGGCCACGCCGAAGAGGTCCTCGCAGCCATCAAGGAGCTCTGAGGGACAGCTAAGAAGCGGGCAGCTAAAAGCCGGGTATCCCACCCTTTCGCGCCCAACGCGAAAGGGTGGAGATCACGAAAGGTTCCGGCCACCCACCTACCCGAATCCAGAACTTAAGATGTCATCCTGAGCGAAGACGCGCGATTTCGCGCGTCGCAGTCGAAGGACCTGCGGTTTACAAGCTCAAACGACCAGAGCCCGGCTCCAGATTTACGGAACCCATCCCCGCCCCAGTTAATCTGAAACACCAGATGCCCACCGCCCACATCCTCCCGCGCAGCTTCTACCTTCATCCACCCGACGAGGTGAGCCGCAACCTCCTTGGCAAGCTCATCACCCACAAGTTCGAAGGAGAGCGCCTCACCGGACGCATCGTCGAGCTCGAGGCCTACTTCGGCATGGACGACCCCGCCTCGCACTCGTTCGTCGGAAAGACCGCCCGCAACGCCGTCCTCTTCGGACCTCCTGGAATCGCCTACGTCTACTTCATCTACGGCATGTACTACTGCCTGAACGTCTCCTGCGAGCCGGAAGGCCAGGCCGGAGGTATCCTCATCCGTGCTCTTGAGCCGGTGCAAGGCCTTGAGACCATGGCCCGCCTCCGCAAGCTGCCTGCCAACGCGAAGCCACGGCTCCTGACTTCCGGTCCGGGCCGGCTCTGCCAGGCACTCGGTATCACCCGGGCCACGCACAACGGCATCGACGTAACCAGCAGGAAATCGGAACTCCAGTTCGAAGACGACGGCTTCCGCCCGAAGAAGATCCTCGCCACGCCGCGGATCGGCATCAGCAAAGCCGTCGATCTGCCCCTGCGTTTTGTGATCGAAGGAAACGGGTTTGTCAGTGGTAAAGGCATCTCTCCATAACGCACGGTCAAGTCTTAAAACATTTTTTTCGAGTCCGTAAAGGGAAGATTTCGAAGGGAATGAAGGCGGCGGCGATAACAGCCCGCCGCGTTGCCTGCACAACCTGCAAAGAATTAATTCGCGGTAAGCGTGCAAGACGACGAGAATAGCGATATGAGCCGGGTCCTGATCATCGGAAACCACACCCAGGTGGGCCGCGAGATTGGCGATGAACTCTCCGCGGCCGATTTCCACACGGAGTATGCGGACAGTCATGCCGATGCCCTGCGCCGATTGAGCTTGCGACCGTTCGGTGTTGTCGTTACCAGCCCTGACAGCACCGTCGATGAAGATCTGGAGCTTTTCGAGGAGATACGCCGCGTCAGGCCCGGAGTAAAGTGCATTGTCCTGGCCCGTCAAAGTACACCGGACGAAGTCATTGCCGCTCTGCGCGCCCGCGTATTCGCCTGCTTCACGCCCCCGTTCGATCCCGGCGAGATCGCACGCCTGGCCTCGCGCGCAGCGTCCGACAGCGAATTCCGAGACGATATCCAGGTTCTATCCGCGAAGCCCGGGTGGGTGTCCGTGCGTGTCAACTGCCGCCTCATTACAGCCGAGCGTCTCATGACGTTTGTAAAGGAGTTGAGCAGTCAATTGCCCGAGAACTCGCGGGAGCAAATGATGCAGGCTCTGCGAGAGATTTTGTTCAACGCAATGGAGCACGGCGCGGATTTCAATCCCGACCAGGTGGTTCAGGTCACAGCCGTGCGAACAGCCAGATCGATGGTGTTTTACGTGCGCGACCCCGGGTCGGGATTTCGCCGCGAATCTCTCAGTCACGCCGCGATCGCAAATCCGTCTGGCGACCCGGCAGCTCATATAGCGCAGCGAGAAAAAGAAGGAATGCGTCCAGGCGGATATGGCCTTCTTGTGGCGAGCGGCACCGTAGACGAGCTGATCTACAGTGAGCTTGGGAACGAGGTATTGCTCATCAAGTACACCGATCCGGTCTCAACCGACAAGACGGCGTAGCGTGGTCAGCCTCACAGCGAAGCTGGCGCATAACAACCTCCCGGGAAACGAGAAACTATCCTAGCCCGGAGGCCAGTGCATCGCCCGTCCGCCAAGCAGATGCAGGTGCAGATGATCCACCGTCTGGCCGCCATCCGGCCCGGTGTTGATCACTACCCGGTAGCCCTTCGTCAGGCCGTGTGTCCGCGCCAGCTCAGCCGCCGTAAAGTGCAGATGGCCCAGCAGATTCTTATGGTTCGCAGCCGCATCCGCCAGCGAAGCAATGTGTTCCTTGGGAACAAGCAGCGCGTGAAACGGAGCTTTGGGATCGATGTCAGAGAACGCATAGACCTGGTCGTCCTCAAACAGCTTCTTCGAGGGAATCGTTCCCGCCACAATCTTGCAGAAGATGCAGTCCATGCCATCCAGAATGCCACGCCCCGCCGCTCCCCACGCGACGAATTTCACCGGCCGGCATACTTCGGCCCGTTCGTCGCTGTCCACGGATCGTAATGCGCGGCAAAGCGAACCCGGGCCGCCGTCGAAGGATGGCTGTATGTCCAGAAAACAACAAACGCATTGGGATAAGGATCATCCAGCCAAAGCTCGCCTAGCCGTTGAAATGAACGGACGCAGCTCTCCTGGGCATCGGGCACCAGCCCATGGATCACCTCCTGCCCGTAAACATCCGCCGCATGCTCCTCCCAGCGGCTGAAGGCGTTACCCACCGGCTCGGCGAGAAAGCTCACGGCCGTCGCCAGTAGGAGCAGCATGCCCAGCGAAGCCCAGTCCTCGACCGCCGGGATATGCCAGGCGTACCCGTACCGCCGCACCAGCCAGTGCATCGCCCGATAGCTAATCCAGAAGAAGACCAGCATCACCGCAAACGAGAACAGCATCCCCAGGTAGATATGGTGCAGCACGTAATGTCCCTGTTCGTGCCCATAGATCGCCAGGATCTCGTCCCCCGGAACCTCCTTGATCGTCGTATCCCACACCACAATCCGCTTGGTCGCGCCGAACCCGGTCACGTACGCATTCGGTGCGGTCACCTTCGCGCTCGCGTCCATGACGAACATCCGGCCCGGTGAAATCTGCAGATGCCCACGTGCCGCAACCCGCTCCAACTGATCTACCAGCGCCGGATCGCTTCTCATCAACGGAGAAAAATTGTCGAAAAGCGGATCGATCACGATCGGCACCACAAACACCGCAAGCACCTCGCACGGAATCGCCAGCACCCAGAACCACAGCCACCATCGCCGCTTGCTCCACCGCATCAAGGCATACAAACCGCTCAGCGCAAGCGTCCCGACGACCAGCGTGATCGCCGTCGACTTGGCAAAGTCCCCGAGCCACATCCCCCAGCTTTCCACCGAGATGCCGTAGGCGCGATAAACCCGCTCCATCAGCACCGACACCGGCAGATCCAGCAGGGAAAGAATCAGCAGCCACACCGGAGCCACCAGAACCCCCTGCACCCAGGCGCGATCCGAGAATCGCGCGGCCCAGCTCCTGATCCGCTCGCCTGCGCCTCCGCGCGCCAGCAGCCAGAGCGCGCAAAGAATCCACGCCGTCCCGCCAAAGTGCGCCAGCGTGCGTGCATGGCTCAGATGAATCGCCTTCGCCAGTTTGTCCGGAGGCAGCGTGTAGGTCGCGTCGCTTAAAAACAACAGCATGGCCGAATCATATCGCCGCACCGGCCTAATCCAGCGTTTTCGTCAGCATCGAGAGCGGCATTGCCTCCCCCTGCGTCTTCTCAGTACACTTGGCGCAAGTAATCGTCCACATCCGAGCGCCCATTCCGAATGCTGCGTAATCCTTGTCTCCTGTTCACCGCGCTCCTCGTGGCAACTGTCGCCGCATCCGCCCAAAGCTCGCCGTCCCAGAGCTTGCCATCCCAGACCTCGCCCCTCATGAACGCAATGAGCGCTGAGCTGAACCGCGCCACCAGCGGTCTCGGCAAGGACGCAAAAGACGGCCAGCAGCCACCCTACTACCTCAGCTACTCCGCGCATGACGTATACAGCGTCTCCATCACCGCGCAGCAGGGCGCGCTGATCGCCGCCGACTCCTCGCACGCCCGCGTCGTCGACGTAGTCGTCCGCGTGGGCGATCCCAAGCTCGACAACACGCACGGAGACAAGCGGACCTCCGCCATCACCACCGTCCCGCTGCCCCTCGAAGACGATGAAAAGGCCATCCAGCGCTCGCTGTGGTGGGCCACAAACACCGGCTACGGCAAGGCCCTGCAATCCTGGCTAAAAGTAAAGACCGACACCGCGGTCCGCGCCGCAGAAGAAGACACATCTCCAGATTTCTCGAAGGACCCCGCGCAAACCGCAACCGCCCAGCCCGTCTCGGCGCCCAACATAGACAAGCAGGCATGGAGCCAGCGCCTGCGCGCACTTTCCGAGATCTTCCGCGCCTATCCCCACGTCTACTCGAACTTTGTGCTCCTCAGCGTCCGCGCCGAGACCAGCTACTTCGTCTCATCCGAAGGAGCAAGAATCGTCGATCCTCATCAGGCAGCCCGCCTGGTTGTCTTCGCCAGCACCCGCGCCGCCGACGGAATGGATCTCTTTCGCGCCGAAACCTTCGAAGCGAAAACTGACGGAACCCTCGCTTCGCAGCAGGAGATGGAAGCGGCAATCCATAAGCTCGCCTCCAGCCTCGAGGATCTGCGCACGGCGCCCGTTACCGAGCCCTTCGACGGGCCGGCTCTGCTCTCCGGCCGTGCGGCGGCGGTTTTCTTCCACGAGGTTCTCGGCCATCGTCTCGAAGGCCAGCGCCAGCGCGGCGACGAGGAGGGCCAGACCTTCACCAAGGACATCGGCAAGCCCATCCTGCCCAGCTTCCTCTCCGTCGCCGACGATCCCACTCTCACCACCTTCGATGGAACCTGGCTGAGCGGCTACTACCGCTATGACAGCGAGGGCCAGCGCGCGCAGAAGGTAAACCTCATCCAGGATGGCGTGCTGAAAACCTTTCTCATGTCGCGCCTGCCCATCGCTAGCTTCGCCAACTCAAACGGACACGGCCGTTCGCAGGTCGGTCGCATGCCGACCGGCCGCCAAGGCAACCTCATCGTCACCTCGACAAAGACCGTGCCCGAAAGCAGCCTGCGCACCATGCTCATCGACGAAGCGAAACGACAGAACAAGCCCTATGGCCTCTACTTTGCAGATATTTCGTCCGGCTTCGCAGTCACCACGCGCAACGCACCGCAAGCCTTTCAGGTGATTCCCCTCGTCGTCTACCGCGTCTACACCGATGGCCGTCCGGACGAACTGGTCCGCGGAGTCAGCATCGTGGGCACGCCGCAGGCCGCCCTCAATCGCATCCTCGCCACGGGCGATAAGCGCGAGATCTTCAACGGAGAGTGCGGCGCCGAGTCCGGAACGATCCCTGTCTCCGCGATCGCCCCCGCCATGCTGGTCAGCGAAATCGAAACTCAGCGGCAGCAGCAGGGCATCACGCGGCCGCCCATTCTGCCGCCACCCACGGCAATCGAACCCGGCGTCAAATCGGGCGAGGTGCAGCAATGAACCGCCGCATCACGAGTCTCCTCGCCGCCCTCCTCGCCGTCGCGCCCGCGCTGCTGACTGCGCAGCAGGCCTCGTCTTCGGCAGCCGATGCGCAAAAGGATCCGGTCCTCAAAGCGATGCTCGAGGAGCTCGATCGAAGTAAGCAACAGTTACAGTTACAAGGATTCGAGAAGCCTTATTTCATCGAATACCGCATTGACGACGTGGCGGAATATGAGGCGACCGCAGGCTACGGCGCATTCGTCGGCGAGCACGAGCTGCATCGCCGCATCGTGCGCGTAAGCGTGCGCGCCGGCAGCTACAAGACCGACAGCTCCGGCGAGCGCGGCGAAGGCTCCCTGCAGATCGCCACCATCGACGACGATCCCATGGCATTGCGCTACGCGCTCTGGGCGGCGACGGATGCCGCTTACAAGACTGCGCTCAGCAACTACACAGCGAAGCAGGCCGCACTGAAGTCCGTGCAGACACAGCCGCAAGCAGATGATTTCTCGCAGGAGAAGCCTGTCATTTCCATTGCGCCCGTCGTGTATGCCGATCTCGACCGCGCCGCCTGGAAACAGCGCATCGTCGAAGCCACCGGCCTCTACCGCACCGACGAGAGCGTGAAGAGCTTCGCCCCTGACATCGAGACCAGCGAAGGCTCGATTCAGGCGCGCTCCCGCACCGTCTATCTCGCCAACAGCGAGGGCACCATCGTCCGCAAGAGTAAAGTTGAGTACCGCGCCGAAGTCTCCGCGGAGTCGCAGGCCGCGGACGGCATGCGGCTCGAGCGCTCCTACAGCATCTCCGGCCTCACCGCCGCCGATCTCGGTTCTCCGGAGAAGCTCCATAATGGCGTCCTCCGCATCCTCAGCGGGCTGCATGAGCTCCGCAGCGCGCCGGTGATGGCCGACGAATATCACGGCCCTGTACTCTTCAGCGGCAACGCGTCTGCGCGCGCCTTCGACGACCTCTTCGCCCACGCCGTAGCCGCACATCGCCCTGAGCTCGGCTCAACCGCGCGCACTGTCGGGCCCTTCGCCTCCAGCTACAAGACCCGCGTCCTGCCCGACTTCATGAAGATCGTCGACGACCCCGGCATCACCACCTTCGACGGCAAGCCTGTCCTCGGCGCATACGCTGTCGACGACGAAGGCGTGCCCGCGCAGAGCGTCACACTCGTCGACAGCGGCAAGCTGGACAGCTATCTCAGCGGCCGGGAGCCCATCCGCGATTTCCCCGCGTCGAACGGACACGCACGCTCCGCAACCGCACAGCCTGCCCATCCGCAGATCGGCGTCCTCCGCGTCGAAGCATCGGAGACGGCATCCGAAGATGATCTGGTGAAGAAGCTCGTCTCCATGGGCAAGGACCAGGGCCTCGACGCCGTCTATCTCGTCGAGACCATCGGCGGATCGGATCGCCCGCGCACCCTCTACCGCATCAAGGTTGCCGACGGATCCCGCGAGCTCATACGCGGCGCGCAGCTCGAGGACGTCGACCTCCGCCTCTTCCGCTCCGGCATCCTTGCCGCCGGCAACGATCCCTACGTCTTCAATACCTTCGGCGATATACCCACCACGGTCATCGCGCCCCCACTGCTCTTCGACGATGTGACCGTCAAGCGCACTGAGCAGCGCAACGACAAGCTCCCCTACTATCCGCCGCCTCAATAGAAGGAAGTTGACCTGCTAAACTTGCGAAACTCACCGCAAGCGAGGTTCGACATGCCAGCGTTTCGCCGCGTTCTTTGCACTGCACTTTCCCTATCTCTTCTTTCCGCTCTGCCGCTTCTGGCGCAAGCGCCATCACGAATCCTCATCCGCGCAGGCCACGTCCTCGACGTCCACACCGGCAATGAAGCCGCCGACCAGACCATCATCGTCACCGGGGATCGCATTACGGCCATAGCTTCCACAGCGTCCACACCCAAGCAGGCAGGAGATGAGGAAATCGATCTGCGCTCGCTAACTGTGCTTCCCGGCCTTATCGACGTGCACACCCATCTCACGAACGACACCAACTTCGATCCTTACCACGAGCTCTCCACCAGCGTCGCCAAAAGCGCGCTCATCGGAGCGCGCAACGCGAAGGTGACTCTCGAAGCCGGTTTCACCACGGTGCGCAATGTGGGAGCCGCCGGCTACGCCGACGTCGACCTCCGTGATGCCATCAACGAAGGACTCGTCCCAGGCCCGCACATGCAGGTCAGCGGACCGCTGATCGGTATCACCGGCGGACACTGCGACGAAAATCTGCTGCCCATCTCCTATCACCTGGAGGGCGATGGCGTCGCCGACGGCGTCGAGGCGGTGCAGCACAAGGTCCGCGAGGTCATCAAGTACGGCGCCGACCTCATCAAAATATGTGCGACTGGCGGAGTCTTGTCCAAGGGAGACGATCCGCAGGCGTCGCAGTTCACCCTCGAAGAGATGCAGGCCATCGTTGCCGACGCGCATCGCCTCGGACGCAAGGTCGCCGCGCACGCCCACGGTGCGCAGGGCATTCTATGGGCCTCCGAAGCGGGAGTCGACTCCATCGAGCACGGCTCTTACATGAACGATGAAGACATCGCCATGATGAAGAAGCACGGAACGTACTTCGTGCCCACCGCTTACCTGATCGACTGGATGCAGGAGAACGGTCACCTTCCGCCCTTCTACCTGCAGAAGATGAAAGACGTCAGCGCCGTCGAAAAAGCAAATGCAAAGAGAGCCATCGCCGCGGGAATCAAAGTCGCGCTGGGCACCGACGCAGCCGTCTATCCGCATGGATTGAATGCCCACGAGCTGGATGTCTACGTCAATCAGTTCGGAATGACGCCCCTCGCCGCCCTGCAGACCGGAACGCTCAACGCCGCCGACCTGATGGGATGGTCGGACAAGATTGGCTCGCTCGAGCCCGGCAAGTGGGCAGACATCATCGCCGTCAATGGCGATCCTTTGAAGGATGTTCGCATTCTGCAGCACGTCAGCTTCGTGATGAAGGCCGGCGCAGTCTACAAAAACGAGGCGCAATGAAGGCAACGAAATTCGAGTTCCGCTACCGGATGTGGATCGGCGTCCTGATTTACTTCCTGGGCTTCTGGTCGCCGTGGCTGCGCTACGGAAAGAACTCCGCCGGCGTCGGCACCACCTGGCTTGAGCTCTCGGGCGAGTTAGGCCGCGTCCTTCCGCTGGAAACAGCGTCCCTGCTCGTCACCATCCTGGCCATCCTTCTCGTCGCTGCCGGAGCTGCCCTGCGCATCGCCGGAACAGCGTATCTCGGTGCGTCGATCGTAACCTCGGGCGCGATGCACGCAAATACCGTGATGGCCGTCGGACCCTTTCGTTATCTTCGCAATCCCCTGTATCTGGGCAGCTTTCTGAGCGCGCTGGCAATATCGATCCTCATGCCGCCCTCCGGCGCAATTTTCTTTGTGCTGGCAAGCTTCGTGCAGATCCTGCGGCTCATTCTCGGCGAAGAGGCGTACCTGACTCGGCAGCAGGGCGCTCCCTATCTCGCGTACAAGGCACAAGTCCCAAGGCTGTTGCCCAGCCTGACCCCACGCGTGGCGGCATCGGAAGTTCGGCCGCAATGGAGCCTCGCACTGATTTCAGAAACCTATTACATTGCCCTCACCGCCTGCTTCGCGGCGCTGGCCTGGCGCTACAACGCGCAGTTGCTTATCCAGGCAGTGATCGTCTGCTTCGGGCTCTCGCTCGTCGCCCGCGCCCTGTTCGTCAGGAAAGCCTGAGCGCAAAAGAAAAAGGGAGACGAGCCTCACTCCGTCTCCCTCTCCCTAATTAGAAATTGCCGCGTGGTTTTGTATTTGGCGGCGGCTGCCAGGTAGAACTACTTCTTCGGCGGAGCGATGACGTCCTTCGCTGCCTTGGCAACGCGGAACTTCACAACGGTCTTCGCCTTGATCTTGATCTGCTCACCGGTCTGCGGATTGCGTCCGATGCGCGCCTTGCGCTCAGCCTTCACCAGGCGGCCAAGGCCGGGGATGACGAATACGCCGTTCTTCTTGGTTTCCTTCACTGCCGTCTCTGCGAGCAGATCGAGGAATGCTGCCGACTGCTTGTTGGTCAGTTCAAGCTTTTCGGCCAGGTGCCGAACAAGAGCTGTCTTGGTGAGTGCTGTTGCCATTGTGTTTCCTCCTGATTTCGTTTTGCGTGAACCGAAGCCATGCTGTTCAATGAGCTCCGATTTTCTGCTGCCGGTTCCCTTTGCCGCATCCACAACTCCCGGCCAAAAGCCTGTGTTTATGCGGGTGTGAGAGAACCCACCGCCGTTTACCTTGCGGCTTTTGAAAAGCTTTGTCAACAGCAAAAGCCCGGTTTCCACAGGTTTTTTACGGTTTTTCTTGGGTTTTTAGGGTTTTCTGGTCTTTTTTGGGCTTTTTATACTCCGAGCACGCGCCAAACCCTTGTCCAGAGCGGCTGCGGACATGCGGGTATTGCGCGAGTGTAGGCGTATCGACAGCCTTAGTAAAGGCCGAAGAGTGGCTTTTTTCGCGCTGCGGTCTGCTTCAGAAGAGGCTGATTGAGAAAATCCACCATGCCATGCGCCAGCTTGAAATGCTTCGTCACCGTCGCTGCAAGAGCCGGTTTCAGCGCCTCCTCTGCTGGCAGATTCGCAATCACACCCCACTGCCGCCATCGGATCCACTCGCTCGCCGGATGCTCCGCCGGAAATCCCTTCGGCGGCCGCGTCAGCGCCATCGGTTCGTGCAGGCCCATCGCCTTGCGCAGCTTCCTGTCATCTATGAGACGTTGAAAGTCGGCATGGTGTTCAAGCAGATAAGAGCGAATCGCAAACAGCTGCTCTTTCGGAGGCATGTAAACACCCGCTGCGACCACCAGCTCGGTGGGTGAAATGTGCAGGTAATATCCCCCGCCCGACGTCTTCTCCAGGCCGCTGGGCGTCCACCACGCCGCAACATGTGACTTGTACGGTGTCTTATCGGAAGAGAAACGCGTGTCCCGGTAAATCCGCAGCATGCTCTTTTGCGCCGGACGGACATGACCCGGAGCATAATCCATCATGCCCTGCGTTACCTTCTCGATCAGCGCCAGCATCGGCAGCTTCACTTCGCGCTCGTAGAGTTTGCGCCGCGCTTCAAACCACTCTCGCCGGTTGTTGCGCTTCAGGTCGCGCAGGAACTTCAGCGACTTCTCCGTGAAATATGGCTGGGCCTGCGCCTCTTCTTCATCCTTGCGAGGGGCCGTCTTCTTTACCGTGCTTCGGGGCATATCAGCATTTTATGCAGAAGCCGGCCCATCCAGAAACCGGCTGGCCGCGAGCCCTTCCGTCGCTACTTCGCCGGAACCTGCCCCGTGTAAACTCAAATTTCTATGTTCCAGATTTCTAAATTCAGGAACGCCGCACCTCTGGCTCTCGTTCTGGGCGCA
>Ga0210388_10000466_pt1 | contig 33470 bp, 29 predicted proteins | sample IncBWC19OmetaG_FD_155485 | JGI IMG/M metagenome (GOLD analysis project Ga0210388, IMG submission 155485) | Forest soil microbial communities from Barre Woods Harvard Forest LTER site, Petersham, Massachusetts, United States - Inc-BW-C-19-O ...
TTCCAAGTCAACATAGCTGAAAAGCGAGCCGGACCTTTCGTCACTTCCTCGCATCGCGTCCCCCAGATCAATCCTGATCCTAGAGAATCACGATCCGAAACGCTTCGCCACCACTTCTTCAACAGCCTGCTAGGTCTAACTTAGAAGATGATTTAGACATGCCACCTCAACCACTATCCCGCGTGCGCCCGCAAGCTTCCGTCCTGGTAACCCCCGAGGCGCTTAAGTTGCGCCCCAAACTAGCACCTTTTATAGCAGAAATCATTGCTAGATGGGCTTCTTTGGAAATGGTGACCAGCATCATTTTGGGCCATGTACTGCAGACCGATGCCGCGCCGATAACGGCGATGCTTCACGCCATTAACAGCGCTAGCGCTCGCATAGACATGATGGAAGCTGCCGGCGCCGCTAAGCTGTTCGACCCGGAATTGGAGCTTTTTCAAGCATTTATGAAAATTATCCGCTCGGCAGCAAGGAAGCGCAATCCAATTGCACATCATATTTGGGGATATACTGAAGAGCTACCGGAAGCGTTGCTTTTGATTGAGCCTGAAGCACAGCTTGATGTATCTGTGCGAGCCCAAAACGCACTTAGGGGCTTCTCAACTGAGACACACCTTGTCCTTCAACCAGACAGAGATCGGGTTCTGGTTTATCGAGAGGGCGACTTTATCCAAATCACAGAAGAGCAAAAGACAATTTCTAAAAGCGCCTTTCTATTGGTTCTGTATCTTGAGCGAGCCTCATTCCACGATCAAATATATCCCCAGCTATGTGCAGAGCCGTTGATTGATGCAGCCTTGAAGTCGATCCGGAAGTCTCGACAGCCTCGATCAAGGCCGCAGCAACCAGATCCCCAAACTCCGAACGAGTAATTGTCAGGCTTTCATCGAGCGTGCCAGCGCCCGAATTAACGGACGCGGCGCTAGGATGAGAGGCAGCATTATGCCGAGTCGAGGTTACAATTCTCCCAATGGGGAGAGGTGAACCCAGCCCCGGAAAATCCAATCGAACCAAAATTCATCACGCTCTACGGCAGCAACGCCTCCGGCAACCGATCGAACGTATACGCACGCGGCCGGTTACGCCGTACAAACCCGCCGATCTGCCAGCCGAACAAGGCGGTGAAACCGACCAGGAACAGCGCGCCTGCGAACTCGCCGGTTGCGACGGCGCGAACGAAAAGTCCAGCAATCGAGATCGCGACCAGCGCCAGCAATATCACGGCGGCCGCGTAGAGGCGTGGCGTGAGGCCGCCGGTCAGTATCGCCTTGCTGCCCGCTTCCGCCATGCGCCGATGCAACTGCGTGATGAAGGCGCGGTAATCCTGGTCCTGCGGCGCCATCAGGGCGGCGGTCTGCCAACTGGTGGAGAAAATCGCGATGCGCACGCCGCTGAAATTGCCGATGTCGGCGCGAAACCGGCGCGACTGCATCGACACCGGCCGGAACGACAGCCGGATCGCCGCGATATCGCCGTAGGACCATACCGCGGATCGGCCGGCGATGCGCCAGGACAATCCATCGTCGGTCAGTTCGAACTGGTGCGCCGCGCCAATCAGCGAGGCCTTGTAGGCGTAGCGGACCGGCGCGCTATCCGCCGATATCGTCGCCTGGTCCGGCAGCGGCTCTGGCAATGGATCGATCCCGTGGTGAAACTTTCGCATCGGCTTGCGCGGCGAGCCCGCTTCATCTTACAAGCGCTTCATGGCCGAGACGACCAATTTTCCGCGCCGCCTGATTCTGGCCGGCGCCATGATTTCCGGGATGCTGCTGGCGCTCGCCGTGCACATGCTGGGCGCGCGCTACGGGCTCGATCTCGGCGGCCTGTGGCGGTCCGATCCGAACAACTTCATGCCGGCGGGCGCCGCGATCGCGTGGTGGCTGATCGCGACCGTCGGCTTTAGCGGCGGCTTTTTCACCGCAAACCTGATGCACAGCGCGGTATCCGGGCAAATCCCGCAGCGGATGCAGCATTTCCTGATCGCCGTCGGCGTCCTGATACTGGTGGGCGCGGGCCAAGCCGCTTCCGCGCCGAGCCCGATCCCGACCATCTCCGGCGTGCTCGCAGGACTCGCGGCGCTGTGCCTCGGCGCCGTGATGGCGTTCTGCGGCGCGCATTTTGCGCTACGCAAGGCGTAGCGTCGCGGTCGCCCGTCGGTAGCTTCAGCTAAATTGAATGGGATCGTCTGGAAGCTGCACGCTTGCCGTTTGCACGGATGAGCGAATACCGATCCCTTCAGAATAGCTGAATCGAGCGACTAGCTCAGCGCCAATCGAGAGGAGCATCGCGATTGCAACAGCGGATAGTAACCGCTGCCATGACGTGCGAGGCATACATCGGCTGGGCCTTAGGATCCCCATGCGCTGCTATTGGGACTCGTGCCGAGGCGCCCTCGACGGCCGCCTGGTCACGGCCGGTGAGGCCTGAAGTCGAAGGTCAGCCCGGTCTCGACTTCGGTCGGTTGTCCCATCACTTCAAGCGGCTTCAATTGCCACTGTGTCAGCGCCTGCTCGATCGCCTGGCGCTGCGCTGGCGTGGCGCTGATGACATGCACATGCTCGACTTTACCGTTGGTACCGATAATGATCCGGACCGGCACTGTGAGGCCGTTGAGATCGACCTGAGCCGGGTCGACCCCGTGGATCGTGGTCTGCGCCGTGGCATAGTCCTTGATGCATACCGGCATCGTTTGCGCGAGGCCCGCATTGGTACCCGTTTCCGATTGCGCCGGTAGCGACATCGCGTGGAGAAGGTCGGCGACGTGGTCCACCGTCGCGCGATCGGTTGCCGTGATGTTGAAACTGACAAGGTGGCACCGCAACTCGGTCGCCAGCCAACCGCGATAGAGGCTGCCGGCGTGATAGTCGAGGCGCAGGAAGGCCTGTCCGCCGATCGCGATAGGGGCAGGCCCTTGGTCGATCGACAGGTCAGGGATGCTGGTCAGGCTAGCGCGGAAATCCGCCGCCAGATCCGCAAGATTCGAGAACGGCTTGGCACTGAAAAACAGATCCTCGGCAACGATCAGTAGCGTTGCCCGGCTCGCCCTGGTGCCATCCATCGACGACAGGACATACAGACCGCGAGCCGACGGCGGCGGTCCGGCCAAGCCCTCGCCCCAGCCCGGCGGCAGTGGCAGGGAGAGGCCGAAATACGCGTTGGCGTAGGAGCCTCCGACAACCGATCCGGACTCCGGATCCGGATAGAGGCGATCAGCCGCAGTATCTTTCGGTGGCCGCGGTGAACCTGGCTGCAGCTGCACCGGCGCCTTGGAGTCGGCCACCGCAATCGTGTCCGACAGTGCGGTCTGTTCGATCCAGGTCTCGCCCAACCCCAGCATAAGCAACAATGCAACATACTTGAGCGCTTTCGGCATGCGTATCCCCCTGGCTATCGACACAACCCTCAGATGTTTCGAGCCAATTTATTCAGAGTTGCTGTTCGAGCAAGTGTGCGGCGCGCATTTTGCGCTGCGCAAGGCCTGAGGTGGCCGGCGCAACATAAACCGATGCCAACTCATCACCTCCGCCGGCGGCCTCGCGATGCTGCCGTTTGCGACGCGCGCACAGGAAGCCGGCCGCATCTGCCGGCCAGCTTCGTGCGGCGCGATCGAATAGAGAAGTTGTCCGGTCAGCCCTGGGCCTGCTCGCTCATGACGTTGCCGAACAATTGCCAGGTCTGACCTGCGAATTTCATCAATTGCAGTTGCTTGATCGGCGCGAAGTCCGTGGGCGCGGTGTTGATCGCAATCCCCGGCAACAGCAGGCCGGGTTCGAAATTCTTCAGGCTGGCGGCCTGTTTCATGACGTTGTCGCGGGCGAGATCGTCGCCGCATTGCCTTAGCACCTCGACCATGGTGCGCGACACGCTATATCCGTAGACGGAACTGGAATCGCTCTTGTCGCTGCCCGGCATGTATTTGTCCATGAAGGCATTCCATGCCTTCATGTCGGCATCGTTGTTCCATTGCGGATCGGCCGCGTCCTTCAGATAGGCTGCCGATACGATGCCTTGCGCATGATCGAACCCCGCGGGCTTCAAAACGCTGCCGATCGAGGCCGAGACGTTGTTGAGGATGTGCAACGGCTTCCAGCCGATCTCGGATACCTTGGTGATCGCCTGCGCGGCGAATTTCGGCGTCGCGACGTTGAAGAAGACATCGGCGCCGCTGGCCTGCAGCCTGACCACTTCTGACTCGACCGTGGGCTCGGTCGTGTCATAGGCCTGTTCGTTGACGATCATCGATTTGGCCTTGGCGCCGAGCCCGTCCTTCAAGCCCTTGACGTAGTCCATTCCGTAATCGTCGTTCTGGTAGAGGATCGCGATCTTGGCGTTCGGCATCTCCTTCAGGATATATTTTGCGTAGATGCGGCTTTCGGTCTGATAGCTGGGCTGCCAGCCCATCGTCCACGGGAAGTGCTTGGGATCGTTCCATTTGGTGGCGCCGGTGGCGACGAACAGCTGCGGCACCTTGTTCTGGTTCATGTACGCGTGAATGGCGGTATTGGTCGGCGTTCCCAGCGAATTGAAGATCAAGAGCACGTTGTCGTCCTCAATCAGCTTTCGGGCCTGTTCGAAAGTTTTTGGCGGACTGTATCCGTCGTCGTATGAAATGAAGTCGATCTTGCGGCCGTTGATGCCGCCTTCGTCGTTGATCATTTGAAAGAACGCGGTCTCGGTCTTGCCGATCACCGAATAGGCCGACGCCGGACCGCTATAGGGCACGATGTTGCCGATCTTGATCCGGCTATCGCTCGCGCCCGGCCCATACTTCTTTTCGGCCGTTGCCGCGCTTGCGGCCAAGGGCCTCGCGAACTGCAATGCGCCGAGCGTGAGGCCGGCCTTGAGCAGGGTGCGCCGTTGAATGCTGCGGTCCAAGGGGTTGGTAGACATCGTCATTCTCCTGGGTTTCAAAACTGCCCCAAGTTCCTGCGATGCAATCGAAGTGATGCGGCGTATATCGGTGCGCGAGCACGCATCTCAGGACTGCAATGGTCCTGCGGCGCGGGCGAAGGAGCGTCGGAAGCAGATTGGCAAAATCCGGCGCATCATAACTCGGCGATAGAGAATTAGCATCGGCAGATGAACGCAAGCTGTCCGGGAGATTAAATCTTGCCCGCCGCTCATACAACTTGAGGCTAACTCACGTTGTCACGAAGGTATGAAGAGACGACACCGGATCAAACCATTGGGTTGCGGCGTCTCTCATTCAGCCAGCCACCATATTCGGGCAGCCGCGATTGATCGCGCCGCGCTGCCAGCGCGGTCCGGCAAGATCGCAATCTTAACGAAAGACGCAAACGGTGACGATTGGAGCAACCGGGGGGACCAGGCGGGATTTTCTTTATATTGTGACCGGCGCGGCGGCGGCGATCGGAACGCTCGCAGCCGCGGTACCGATGATCGACCAGATGGAGCCGGACGCATCGACGCTTGCCGCCGGCGGCCCGGTCGATTTCGACCTGAGCAAGCTTCAACCGGGCCAGCAGGCGGTGGTTCGCTGGCGCTCGCGTCCGATCTTCATCGTCAATCGCCCGGCGGCGGCGATCAAGACCTTGCAGGACCCGAATCTGCTGGCAAGACTGTCGGATCCGAAATCGAGCGAGCCGCAGCAGCCGCCTTATGCCGACAACTGGCATCGCTCGATCAAGCCGGAATACAGCGTGCTGGTAGGCATCTGCACCCATCTCGGATGCATTCCGATGTTCTATCCCGACCCCAGCGGCAGCCTGCCGACCACGGACTGGCTGGGCGGCTATTTCTGCCCGTGCCACGGCTCGAAATACGATCTGGCCGGCCGCGTCTTCAATGGCGTGCCGGCACCCTACAATCTGCCGGTGCCGCCCCATCACCTCGTCAGCAACACCGTGATCCGGATCGGAGAGAACCCGCCCGACGTCATCTGGGATTTCTCATCGATCGCGCAGATCTAAGCCGCCTTTGCTGAGGCGCCGCGCCAGACGGCCAGGCCAGCGACGAGCAACAGGCACGCCGAGATGAGCAGCGCCGCATGCGCGCCCGCCATGAAGGCGTCGCCCTCGCCGATCAGCGAGCCGAACAATGCGACGCCGAGCACGCTGCCGGTTTGCCGGGTCGCGTTGAGCACGCCGGCGGCGATGCCGGAGCGCTTTTTCTCGACACTGCCGAGCAGCGTCGAGGTCAGCGGCGGCACCAAGAGCCCGAGACCGGCGCCGATGACCGCAAGTTGCGTCCCGATTTCCCAATAGCTGGTGCCGGGCTCGATGCCGAGCAGCGCCAGGCATCCGATCGCCGACAGGCCGGCGCCGAGCGCGATGGTCACGGGCGCGCCGATGCGCTCGGCCACCCGCGCGGCGACGAGGTTGACGGGCAGCACCAGGCCGAGCATGGGCAGGAATGCAAGGCCGGTGGCGAACGGCGACAATCCGTTGACGCGCTGGAAATACAGGCTGAAGACGAAGATCAGCCCATAGAAGGCGATGTTGACGAACAGGCCGACCAGCGAGGTCAGCGCGAACAGCCGATGCGAAAACAAGGACAGCGGCAGCATCGGCTGCGCCGCGCGCCGCTCCCGCAGCACGAATAACACCGCCACGATTGCCGCTGCGGCGAATGCCGCGATCACGAACGGGTTGTGCCAGCCCAATGCGCCGCCTTCGATGATCGCGCCGGCAAGACAACCGAGCGCTGCGATCGCCGCGAGTTGTCCCGGCAGGTCGATCTCGCGCTGCGGCGAGCGCGTGGTCTCGCTGGCATAGCGCCAGCTGAGCCACATGCCCACAAGACCGATCGGTAGATTGACCAGGAAGATCGCGCGCCAGCCGACCAGCGCGATCAGCCCGCCGCCGATCAAAGGCCCGGAGATCAGGGCCATGCTCGCGCCCGCGGCCCAGATTCCGACCGCTCGCCCGCGGCCCTTTTCGTCGGGATAGGCATGGCTGAGCAGCGCCAGCGAGTTCGGGACCAGGATGGCGGCGCCGAATCCCTGCACGGCCCTGGCCGCGATCAGGATGGCGGCGCCAGGCGCCAGCGCGCAGGCCACCGAGGCCGCGGTGAAGATGGCAAAGCCCGCGGTGAACACCCGCTTGGCGCCGATGCGGTCGCCGAGCGCGCCGGCGGTGAGGATGAAGGCGGCGAACGCGATGGTGTAGGCGTTGACCACCCATTGCAGTTCGGAGACGCCGCCGCCGAGCGACGTGCCGATGCTGTTGAGCGCGGTGTTGACGATGGTGACGTCGAGCTGGACCACGCCATAGCCGAGGCTCATCGCCGCAAGCGTCAGCGACGTCGAGAAATTCGAACGCAACGGTTGGCGTGCGGAATGCTGCGCCGAACCGGACGTGGCGGGGACGGCCCGGGCGTTCTCGAGCGTGAGGGAACTTGTTCGCATCGATCATCTCCATTTGGCGTCATTCGACGAACCAACGGGAGAGATAGGGTTGCGTTTCAACCAAACGCTTCGATTACGATCGAAGCGTGGTTGCGGCCTCGCCGCGGCGGTCGAACGCGGATGTCGCCGACGCAAAAACGCCGCGCGGGCGACCCGCGCGACGTTTTGTCTCAATCGTGCGTCGAGGCGCGATCAGCTCGCGGCGCGCAGGTTGACCCTGCTCTCGGCGAGCGTGGTCAACTTCTTGTCAGTCGCCTTTTCCTCCTCGAGGGTCTTCTGCAGGAGAGCGGCGGCATCGTCGCGGCCAAGCTGCTTCGACCAGGCGATCAGGCTGCCGTAGCGCGCGATCTCGTAGTGCTCGGCGGCCTGGGCCGCGTTGATCAGGGCGGCATCCAGCACCGATTTGTCGGCGACCTCTCCGGCAACCTCGTCGGCTTCCTTGATGATGCCGTCGATCGCCGGGCAATCGACCGCCTTGACCTCGGAACCCAGCATCTTGAACACCTGCTCGAGCCGCTGCACATGCGTCCTGGTTTCCTCGAGATGGGTCAGAAAGCCCTGCTTGAGCTGCCTGTCGGTGGCCTTGTCGGCCATTTTCGGCAATGCCTTCACGAGCTGCTTCTCGGCATAATAGATGTCCTGCAGCTGGTGCACGAACAGATCGTTCATGCTCTTGATGTCTTTGGTGAAGAGTCCCATCGTTTCGCATCCTTGTGGTTTTGGGGAACACGTGGTGCGGCGGCTCGTCGCCGCGCCGGCATGTTCGCTGGCTTGTATGAGCGCTAACCGGCGGCGCGGCGGCTTGTTCCGGGGAACCGCGAAAAGCCGGCGCCACGATATCGGAAAACCGGAAACGAGGACGCCGCCCGTCCGGCGGCGGTCGGGATTGGAACAAGGTCTAAGCGGGACTCGAATCCGTGGTGCCCGGGCATATCTAGGACAAGTGACGGTTCGGCCTGTCCAGGGCCGAAGCCGGCGTTGTCAAGGACTGCACAACGCTGTGTTTTTGCCTTATGTGTCTAAGCATGAATGTGCGATTGGCCGCCGCTTGTCCGTCAATCGACTGAAAACGGCTCGCAACTCGTTGCCGCCCTGCCGGGAGGATGAATGCACGGACTGCTGACCGCGCTGGGGCGTGGCTTCAAGAGACGGATCGGCTGGAAACGGCTCGGTATCGCGGCAAGCCTCATCATCATCGCCTTTGCGATCACCACGCTGGTGCGTACGCTGCACGGCGTCGACACCGGCGTGATCCTGGTTGCGCTGACCGAACTGCCGCCGCACCACATCGCGCTCGCAGCGCTTTGCGTGGTCGGCGCATTCTGCACGCTGACGTTCTACGATTTCTTCGCGCTGCGGACCATCGGCAAGAAGCATGTGCCCTACCGGATCGCGGCGCTGTCGAGTTTCACGAGCTACACGATCGGCCACAATATCGGCGCCACCGTGTTCACCGGCGGCGCGATCCGCTTCCGGATCTATTCGGATTATGGCTTGAGCGCCATCGACGTCGCCAAGATCTGCTTTCTCTCCGGCCTGACCTTCTGGCTCGGCAATCTGGTCGTGCTCGGCTTCGGCATGGCCTTGCACCCCTGGGCCGCCTCGGCGATGGACCTGCTGCCGTCGGCGGTGAACCGGCTGATCGCGATCGGCTGCCTTGCCGGCATCGCGGCCTATTTCATCTGGCTGGTGTCGGGCGAGAATCGGCGCGAGCTCGGCCAGAACGGCTGGAAGGTGGTATTGCCCTCGGCGCGGCTGACGCTGCTGCAGGTCCTGATCGGGATGGTCGATCTCGGCTTCTGCGCGATGGCGATGTATCTGTTGATGCCAGCCGATCCCGGCATCGACTTCATTTCGCTGGCGGTGGTGTTCATCCTGGCGACGCTGCTCGGCTTTGCCAGCCATGCGCCCGGCAGCCTCGGGGTATTCGACGCCGCGATGCTGGTCGCGCTGCCGCAATTCGGCAGGGAACAATTGCTGGCCACGCTGCTGGTGTTCCGGATCCTGTATTTCCTGATTCCGTTCACGATCGCGATCAGCATCATGGGAACGCGCGAGCTTTGGCTCAACGTGGTGAAACCCTGGCAGGAACGCCGCCGCTTGAGCGAATTGAACGATAGCTTCCCCGCCTCCGCCGCGGTGCAGCCGCTGGAGGGCCGGCAGCCGCAGCCGGTGCAACGCCGGCAGGCGCAGCGCTAGACAAGATTCGGGCTGTCGCCTCCCGGACGCCCCGGATTCTTCGGCCGCTCTCTTATTTCCGCCTCAAGCGTAACGTCAAACGCATCATGGTCCGAATTCGCTTCCGTCCGATGATCGCAGGCGCGCTGCTCGCGGTAGCGCTTGGCGTGCTGCAGCCGCCGTGGGCGGCGGCACAACCGGCGCCGACGCCCCCTCCGCCGGATTCGCCGAGTGCCCCCGATGCAGCGCCGGCGACGACAACAACAGTCGCGCCGGCGACGACAACGGTCGCGCCCGCGACCACAACAGTCGCGCCGGCGACGACAACGGTCGCGCCGGATACCCCGATGCAGATTTCGTGGGAAGTCCGCAACCGCTTCCGGCTGTTCCGCGAGGAACGTGACTTCCTGCTTCATGCCGAGAGCGAGGCCGGCCACAGCGCGCTCGCTTCCGAGCAGTCGCTGGAAGTGCGCAGCGACGGCCGCGGCTGGGCGCGCAATATGGTCAACCGCCTCTGCATCGATCTGCAGGGCCGCGTCAGCGAGCCCTGCACCCGCGACAAGGTCAAGGAAAACTACCTGACGCCGGCGGATCATCCGGTCACCATCCGCCTGACCGGCGAGGTTCCGGTCGGCGCGACCTGCGGCTGGTCGTTCGACGACGGCGACGGTCCGCAAACCTCCACCTTCGACTGCACCGAGCCGGTCAACTTGCGCGTGCGCTATGGCCGCACCACGGTTGCGTCGGTCGACGTCTCCTCCGGGCCCGAGCCGCCGCGGCGAGTCACGACCGAGATCGCGGTCCGCGATATCTTCATCGCCGGCCTCGGCGACAGCATCGCATCCGGCGAAGGCAATCCGGACCGGGCGATCGCGCTGGCGGACGAAGGTTTCTGCTTCCGCTATTATCTGGGAAGCGCAGCCGCGCAGTATTATCGTCCGAGCCGCGCCGGCTACAAGGGCGGTCGCGCCTGCGAAGCTCCCGACACGCTGCAGAACTGGCAACACCAGAGCGCGCTGTGGCTCAATTCCGCCTGCCATCGGTCGCTGTACAGCTACCAGACCCGCACCGCGCTCACGCTCGCGGTCCAGTATCCGCATATCGCGGTGACCTATCTGCCGCTCGCCTGCACCGGCGCCACCATTCCCGACGGGCTGCTCGGCCCGCAGCGCGCGCGTGAATGCCTGCCGACCAAATCCGCCGCCACCTGCCAGGGCACGGTCAACGCGCAGCTGGCCGAATTGCGCGCCGCGCTCAGTGCCGCGCAGAAACGCCAGCCCGACCGCAAGCTCGATCTGGTGCTGCTGTCGATCGGCGCTAACGACATCAATTTCTCCGGGCTGGTCGCCGACGTGATCGTGGATACGCCGACCGAGCGCGCGCTGTTCAGGCGCACCGGCGTGATCGGATCGGTCGACGATTCCCGCGCCGCGCTGACGCGCGACCTGCCGCAGAGTTTCGGCCGGCTGCGCGAGGCGCTGAAGCCGCTGGTCGGCGGCGACCTGTCGCGTGTGGTGTATGTGTCCTACGCCAACCCGACGCTATCGGGCAGCGGCGCGCCCTGCCCCGGCGGACGCGCCGGTTTCGACATTCATCCCTCCTTCAACGCCGACCCGAAGCGGCTCGCCAACGTGTCGAACTACGTCGACCGGGAATTCCTGCCGCAATTGAAGGCGCTGGCGCTGTGCCAGTCGGGCATCCTCTGCGGCGATCCCGCCTCCGACCGCATGACCTTCGTCGATAGCCATCAGGCGGTGTTCGCCGATCACGGCTTCTGCGCCAGCGCCGAGAGCGATCCGCAATTCGACCGGGAGTGCTTTTCGCCGGAGGGAAAAAGCTTCAATCCCGATATCGTCACGGCGGCGAACCAGCCGATGCTGTGCGGCCGCAGCGCCTCCGAATATCGCGCCTACCTGCCGCGCGCGCGCTGGATCCGCGACGCCAACGACAGTTACTTTGCGGCGATGACCTATCCGCAGGGGCTGCCGACCTCGAGCCAGCCCGCCGACATCCATGATGCGACCTGGGGGATTTTCTCCGCCGTCTATGGCGGCGCCGTGCACCCCTCCGCCGAAGGCAACGCCGCGATGGCGGACGCGACGCTGCCGGCGGTGACCTCGGTGCTGCAACTCGGAGCGGCGCCCGAACTGACGGCCGAGCCTGCGCCACCCGTTGCGCCCGATTCCCCTTGAGGCTGCACAGCCTTCGCGCGGCGGCTTACTTCTTCTTCACGGCGACCGGCGACTTGGCCGCGCCCGGCAGCTTCATCGCCGCGGCCTGTGCCGGAAGGTATTTGGCGATGATCGCCGGATCGACCTGGGCCATCGCCGTATCCGGCAGCCGGTTCCAGATCTCATCCTTGCCGAACAGCGAGATGCCGAGATAGCCGCGCATGGTGAGCGACTGGCCGTCGGCGCTCAGCGTCATCTTGGCATGATAGATCTTGCCGTCGCGCGGATCGAGCACGTTGCCGTCCTCATACTTCAATCCATCGCGCTTCATGTCGCGGATGAAGGAAATGCCGAGCACCGGCGCGTCCTTGCGATCGTCGGTGCATTTGGTGCAGAGATCGATCACATTGGGGTCTTCGCCGGGCAGCAGGAACGTCTTGGCAATCACGCCCTCGAAGATGCCGTCGTGATCGACCACGAGGAACCAGGCCACGGGCTTGCCGTCCTCGATCTTCTGCCACAGTCCCGCGGCCGACGGCTCAGCGGCGCGCAGCGGAGACAGCACGGCGGATAGCAGCGCGAGAGCTGTTATCAACGGGAGCGCCAGCCGAAATCTGGGGATCGCAGTCCACATCGTCACCACCTGATCAATCCACAAAACAATGACCCCAGACTAAGGCCATTTCGCGGATGGTTCCAGTGCCGCGGCCCGGTCTTCGGGCCCGCAAGGTGGCCAACACCGCCATAAAAGTGACGCAAGAAAAATCGAATCGCCCCCGTCAGTTGACCCCGAGCTTCTTCTGCAGGCTCGACGACGACGTCGTGTACTGGAACACCAGCCGCTTGTCCGGATACACGTAACGGTACGCCTTCTGGGCCATCAGCGCGCCCTCGTGGAAGCCGCACAGGATCAGCTTGAGCTTGCCGGGATAGGTGTTGATGTCACCGATCGCAAAAATCCCGGGCACGCTGGTTTCGAAGGCCGAGGTCTCGACCGGGACCAGACTGTTCTCCAGCGCAATGCCCCAGTTCGCGACCGGCCCGAGCTTCATGGTCAGCCCGAAGAACGGCAGCAGGGTATCGCAGGAGACCTTCGAGACGCTGTTGTCGTTGCCCTTGACGGTGGCGCCGGTAAGCTGGCCCGCCTCGCCCTCGAGGCCGGTGACCTGGCCGATTTTCAGATCGAGTTTTCCGGCGGCCACCAGCGCGCGCATCTGCTCGACGCTGTGGGGAGCTGCGCGGAAATCGTCGCGTCGGTGCAAAAGCGTGACGCGCCTGGCGAGCGGATGCAAATTGAGCGTCCAGTCGAGCGCGGAATCGCCGCCGCCGACGATCAGCAGATCCTTGCCGCGGAACTGCTCCATCTTGCGCACGGAATAAAATACCGAACTGCCTTCATAGGCCTCGATCCCCGGCACCGGCGGGCGCTTCGGCTGGAACGAGCCGCCGCCGGCGGAGATCACCACCACCTTGCACTCGAAAACCTGGCCGGCATCGGTGGTGACGCGAAAGGCGGGCTCGCCGATCTTCTCGATCTTCTCCACCATCTCGTTGAGATGGAAGGTCGGGTTGAACGGTTTGATCTGCTCCATCAGCGCCTCGGTGAGGCCGTGGCCGGTGACGTAGGGGACGCCGGGAATGTCGTAGATCGGTTTCTCCGGATAGAGCTCGGCGCACTGGCCGCCGATCTTGTCGAGAATATCGACCAGATGCGCCTTCATATCGAGCAGCCCCAGTTCGAAAACGGCAAACAGTCCGCAGGGGCCCGCGCCAATGATCAGCACGTCGGTTTTGATCGCTTCGCTCATATCGCTTCTTTTCGGGTTGAACAGCCGGCAGGTCGCTTTGGCTGCGCCTGTCTAGCCAAGGCGGCGGGCTGAGGAAAGCCATAATATGAGGCCAGGGGCGGCGGCAACCCCTTGCCGCCATTCGACAACTGCGCTGTAAGGACATCACAGTGGAGAGTAAGCCCCGTGAATGCACCCGCCCGCCTCGATGCCACGCCGCGCCTGGAGGATTTTCCCTACCGGCTGACCGACAATGTGCGCTTTGCCGATCTCGATCCCAATCAGCACGTCAACAACGCGGTTTACGCGACCTATTTCGAGACCGGCCGGGTGACGCTGATGAAGGACCGCAGCTACGGGCTGATGCCTGCGGGGCTGGCCTGGATGATGGTGCGGCTCGACATGCATTTCCGCGCCGAGCTGCGCTGGCCCGGCACCATCGAGATGGGACTCGGGCTTTCGAAATTCGGCCGCACCTCGGTGACCTTCGATCAGGTCGTGTTCTCGGAAGGAATATGCGTCGCCTCGGCGCAATCGGTGTCGGTGCTGATCGACGAAGCCACCCGCAAGCCGACGCCGCTGACGCAAGAGATCGTCAGGGCCTTCCAGCCCTGGCTGCGCCGCGGCGTGGAGATCGCGCAGCCGAAGTTTTAAAGCGTTCTCGAAGCCACCTCGCCCCGCTTGCGGGGAGAGGTCGGCGCGAAGCGCCGGGTGAGGGGGAGCCTCCGCGAGTCCGACTCGTTGAGAGAGCCCCTCACCCCAACCCTCTCCCCGCAAGAGCGGGGCGAGGGAGAACAATCTAGGCCTGCCGCTCCGGGGTCGAGACCACCAGGCCGTCGAGTGCGTCGCTGACCTTGATCTGGCATGACAGCCGCGAATTCGGCCGCACGTCGAAGCCGAAATCCAGCATGTCCTCTTCCATCGGCGAGGGCGGACCGACCTTCTCGCGCCAGGCTTCGTCGACATAGACATGGCAGGTGGCGCAGGCGCAGGCCCCGCCGCATTCGGCCTCGATGCCGGGAACGGCGTTGCGAATGGCCGCTTCCATCACGGTGGCGCCGTTCTCGACGTCGATGGTTCGGGTTTCGCCGGTATGGTCGACAAAGCTGATCTTGGCCATTTTTGCTCGTACTGCCGGATAAGGGGGTCCGGCTGTCCTATAACGGGTCGATCCGCGCAGCGCTAGCGGTGGGGGCAAAAACCTGCGGCGCGGTTTGCCGCCGGCCACGAGGCTCGGGGATCAGGACCGGCGCAGGATCGCAGAGATCGCGGAACGGGCCTGCGCGACCTCGTCGTCGAGCTCGACGAGCGCCTCGGCCGGATCGCCGCCTTTTGCGACCAGCGCCTCGAGACGGGCGGCAGCCTCGGCGACGCGAAACGCGCCGATGGCCCGCGCCGAACCCTTCAGCGTATGCGCCAGCGCCGGTGCATCGTCGGGCAGGCTCGAAAGCTTGCCGATCAGCCCAACCGATTGCGCCGAAAACATCGCCAGCACCTCGCGCTCGAGGCCGGCATCGCCCAGCGTCATGCGCGCGAGATGGTCGATATCGATCGGACCGTCATCGGGGGCGAGCGGCGGCGATGGCATCCAGTCAATCCGTTCCACATGAAGCGGCATGGCGATAATCCACTCCTCGCCCGGCCGGCCCGGCCGCGAAGTTTCAGCCAGCCAATCATGAAAAGGGTTAACGAAACGTTTTCGCCGACTGACAGGTTCGGCGCCGCAAGTTCGCCTTGTTTTCGGCGAAGAGTTGACCCAATTGTCCGGGGACGAACGAGATTTTTGTGGAACAGTAAGACCTTACGGCGCAGTGCTGTTAACGATGATTAAGATTGTATTAATCGCGGGCATTTCATTCGCGTCGCCTTGCCCATAGGATGTTTCCGGGTGGCAACGGACAAGCCCGGCCGCTGGGAGCGCCTGCGCGACCGGCGCAGGGCATGTGCCCTGCTTCAGGCTTGGCGAGGGCGCTCGCGCAAGATTTTCGGGGATGCGTACAAGTAACACGAGGGCTCAGGCTGAACATGGCGAACAATCCCAAAAAGGTCAAAGACCCTACTGAAGTCGCGCTTTCTGCCATTCAGGAAGCCCTCAACATCGGCGACGGTCCGATCTCGGACAACGCGCGCGGCTCGGTGCGCGGCGATGTGACGCCGCCGGCTTCGTCCTCGACGACGACCTATAACGAGCCCGCATTTAACGAGCCCGCATTCGATACCCGCCCGAGCGCCGACCGGCCGATCTTCGAGCCGATCGAAGAGCCGCGCTCGACGCGGCGCGCCGCCAATGACGACCGCGAAACCATCGGGCAGATTCTGCAGGCGATCCAGAAGGGCCGTCCCGCCCGCGGCATGTTCACGATCGCGACCGTCGTCACCGTCGTCTGGATCGCGATCTGCGGGTTGCTGAGCTTCACCTTCATGTCCTCGCTGCAGTCCGCGGTGGGTCAGAGCGGCGGCCTGTTGGTGCTGGCCGGCCTCGTCGCGTTGTTCTTCGCACCGGTGATGCTGTTTTATTTCCTCGCCAGCCTTGCCTGGCGCGGCCAGGAAATGCGCATGATCGCGCAGTCGATGGCGCAGGTTGCGATCCGTTTCTCCGAACCGGAGGGTGCGGCAAGCGACTCGATGGTCACCGTCGGTCAGGCGATCCGCCGCGAGGTCGCGGCGATGGGCGACGGCGTCGAGCGCGCGATCGCGCGCGCCGGCGAACTGGAAACGCTGGTTGCCAACGAAGTCTCGGCGCTGGAGCGCGCCTATAGCGACAACGAGGTGCGCATCCGCGCGCTGCTGCAGGACATCGCCCACCAGCGCGACAATCTGGTCGGCCAGGCCGAACAGGTCCGCAGCGCCATTTCCGGCGTGCAGATCGACCTGCGCCACGATATCGCGCTGATCTCGGATGCGATCGCCTCGCGCGTCGACGAAGTCGCCAAGAGCATCACCGGCGCGCTGGAAGAACGCGGCGCCCACATCACTGGCGCGCTCAGCAATGCCGGCGACAACATGATTCTTGCGCTCGGCGAGCGCGGCGGCGACCTGCTCGATCGCCTCGAGGAAGCCAGTGCCGAGACCACCCGCGCGGTGCTCGACGCCTCCGAACGCCTCACCACCAGCCTCAATTTCAAGACCGGGCACGTCCATGACGAGTTCGTCGATCTGGCCGACCGCGTCCACGAAATGCTGAACGAGCGCATCGACCGCATCACCAACGAGTTCGAGCAGCGCTCTTCCACCATTGTCGACGGCATCTCCGACCGCACCGAGCAGGTCCACGATTCCTTGAAGAATTCCTCCGACTCGCTGTTGCTCGAGCTCGAACTGCGCTCGGGCGATCTCGTCAACAAGATCGACGAGGCCGGCAATCGGCTGGCGACCCGCATCCTGACCTCCGGCGACAAGGCCAGCGAAGCGCTCGACGTCACCGTGAACTCGCTGGTGGCCAAGGTGGTCACCCAGACCGAGACCGCCCACGACTCGCTTTCGCTGCAGATGAGCGCGTTCGACGAGCTGGTGAGGGACCAGGGCGGCGAACTGGCGGAGAAATTCGCCCGCGACAGCGGCACCCTCGGCGCCCTGATCACCCGCCACATCTCGGAATTCGACCGCACCGTGAAGACTTTCGGCGGCGAGATCGTCGAGCGCATGGGAAGCCGCACCCAGGATATCGCCGACACCCTGAAGAACTATGTCGATAATTTCGACACCCGCCTGAGCTCGAACGGCGGCCAGATCACCGCGTCGCTGGACCAGCGCCTGCTGCAGTTCGAAACCACGCTCGGGACCAGCGTGGCCCATCTCGACACCTCGCTCGACAGCCGCATCAAGGCCTTCGACGAGACCGTCGACGGCCGCCTCAAATCGCTGGAAGACACCTTTGACACGAGAGCGACGTCGGTGACCGAGACCATCGACGGCCGTCTCAAATCGCTGGAACAGACTTTCGACACCCGCGCCAAGTCGGTGACCGAAACCATCGACACCAGGCTCGGCTCGCTGTCCTCGTCGCTGACCGAGGGCGCGGCGCAAGCGATCCACGCCATCGACTCGCGCCTCACCCTGCTCACTTCCTCGCTGACCGGCGGCACCGCGCAGGCGATCCAGTCGATCGACTCCCGGCTCACCCACCTCACCACCTCGCTGACCTCGGGCACGACCCAGGCCGTCGACGCCCTCGACCAGCGCATCACCAGCGTCACCCAGACCATCGACGGCCGCAGCACCGGGCTCACCGACACCATCACGGCGCGATTCCAGGAAATCCACCAGGGCATCGAAACCCGGGTCGGCGCGGTCGCCGCCGATATCGACATGCGCATCGCCCAGTTCGAGGACCTCCTGGGTTCGCGCGTCGAAGCCGTGGCCGGCCGCATCGAGAGCAGCGGGCGGCAGGCCAGCGACGGCCTGATGACGCGCGCCGAGGAATTGTCCGCCAGCATCCGCTCCCATGTCGAGGACGCGGAGCGCTCGCTCACCAACCTGGTGGTCAACACCAGCGAGACCATCCAGACCGGCGCCCGCGCCGCCCAGCAGTCGCTGTTGACGGTTTCCTCCGACGTCGGCGCGCAGCTGAAGCTGACCTCGGCGGAAGTCGAGCGCGCGCTGACCGCGGTCGGCAGCGGCGCCGCCAGCTCGATCCTGACCAGCGCCCGCGACGCGCAATCGACTTTGGTGACGGCCTCGACCGACGCCGCCAACCAGATCAAGACGCTGTCCGGCGACGTCGAGCGCACGCTCTCGGCTGCCGGCAACGCCGCCGCAGCCTCGGTGCTGAGCGGCGCCCGCGAGGTCCAGACCACGCTGGTCAACGCATCCTCGGATGCCGCCAACCACGTCAAGTCGCTCACGGCCGACGTGCAGCGCTCGCTGTCGATCGCCGGCAGCTCGACCGCCGAGTCGATCGTCGCCAGCGCACGCGAAGCCCAGAGCACGCTGCTCACGGCATCGAGCGATGCCGCAAGCCAGGTCAAGTCGCTGTCGGGCGATGTCGAACGCACGCTCTCGGCCGCCGGCAACGCCACCGCCGCCTCCATCCTGGCCGGCGCGCGGGAAGTGCAGACCACGCTCGTGAACGCCTCCTCGGATGCCGCCAATCACGTCAAGTCGCTCGCCGTCGACGTCGAGCGCTCGCTGTCGATCGCCGGAACCTCCACTGCCGAGACGATCACCGCCAGCGCCCGCGAGGCCCAGACCACGCTGGTCAACGCCTCGTCGGACGCCGCCAATCACGTCAAGTCGCTGGCAGCAGATGTCGAGCGCACGCTGACTTCGGTCGGTGCCGATACCGCCGCTTCGATTCTCAGCAGCGCGCGCGAAGCGCAAGGTTCGCTGCAGGCGACCTCGGCCGACGCCGCGAGCCAGATCAAGACGATCTCGACCGAGATCGAGCGGTCGCTGTCGGCGGTCACCGCCAGTACCACCGACAACATCCAGACCAGCGCCCTGAACGCGCAGAGCGCGCTGGTCGCCGCGTCGAACGAGGTCTCCTCCAGGGTCAAGTCGACCTCGGCGGAAGTCGAGCGCTCGGTGCTCGCCGCCTCGGGCGCGTTCGGCTCGACCATGACCGGCAAGGCCGACGAGATCGTCACCTATGTCCAGCAGCAGACCGATCGGCTGTCGCAGATGATCGACGGCAAGCGCGGTTCGCTGGTCGAGGCGATCGGTTCCAAGACCAACCAGCTCACGGTCGACGTCGACCGCGTCACCTCGGACGCCTTGCGGGCGATCGAGACCAGGGGCCAGACCTTCTCGCAGTCGATGCTGAGCCACGGCACCGAGGTCGCGCGCACCATCACCTCCGCCGGCGAGCTCGCCACCAGCGCCGTCAACAAGTCGCTGAAGGAACTGGAGCAGTCCTCGCGCTCGGCGATCGACCAGTCGCGCCAGGTCTCGATCGCGGCCGTCACCGAGATGCAGGAAACCAGCAAGATCCTGCGTACCGACACGGTCGCCCTGTTCGAGCGGCTGCGCGAAGGCAACATCCTGCTGCAGGAAGTGCTGACCGGGGCGCATGACAACCTCAATTCGCTGGAGCGCGCGCTGGTCACACGGGTGGCCGACTTCGTCTCCGCGATGAACGACGTCACCTCGCGCAACGGGGCCGCCACGCAAACGCTGGAGGACCAGCTCGGCGTCTTCAACACCAAGACCTCCAAGGCGCTTGCCGATCTCGGCTCGCTGTCCAGCCAGTTCGAACATCACGGCCAGGCGCTGGTCGAGGCCGCGGCCGTGGTCGAGCAAAGCAACCGCAGCACCACCACCTCCGTCGCCGAACGCAAGGCGATGCTGGAATCGCTGGTCACCACCATCGACCTGCGCACCACCGATCTTGACCAGCGGCTGTCGCGCTTCACCAGCCTGCTGGATGAATCGCTGGCCGCGGCCGAAGAGCGCGCCCGCGACATCGCCCGCGTGGTGGCGGAAACCGCCGGCGCCGGCTCGGCCGCGATCAGCCGCCAGTTCGAGGCGGTGCGCGATAACGCCGAAGAGGAACGCCGGCTCACCGCGCAGACCATGAGCGCAATCTACCAGCAGAGCACCCAGGAAGCCGATGCGATGTTCAAGCAGTCGGCGGAGAGGTTCTCCAGCATGGTGGCGGGCATGAAGCAGATGGCCGCCGAGATGCAGCAGGAACTCGAGGCCACCCGCAACGAGCTGCGCCGCGGCGTGCTGGAAATGCCGCAGGAAGCCGCCGAGAGCACCGCGCAGATGCGGAAAGTCATCGTCGACCAGATCGAGGCGCTGGCGGAACTGAACCGCATCGTCGCCCATCATGGCCGCGGCCTCGACGTCGTGAGCTCCGGGCGCGAAAGCCGGCCGCGCGAGGAAGAGCCTGCCCTGATGGCCGCCGGCGGCGGCCGCGGTGGAGCTGCGCCGCGCATGCGCGATGCCGGCAGCGCGTCGACCTTGCCGCCGCCCGACCTCGGCATGCCCGCCTCGCGCCGCACCGAAGCGCCGCCGGTCTCGCCGGCAAGCTCCGACCAGGGACGCGACGGCTGGCTCTCCGACCTGCTCAGCCGCACCGATGGCGGCGGCAATCGCGAGGCCCCGCCCCCGCGCGGCCGCCCGCCGCAGCAGGGCACGGGCGGCAATCCGCTGGAATCGCTGTCGCTCGACATCGGCCGCCTGATGGACCGCAACCTCGCCGCCGAAATGTGGGACCGGTATCAGCGCGGCGAGAGCAAGGCTTTCACCAAGCGGCTCTACACGCCGGCGGGACAAAAGGCCTTCGACGAGGTCGCCCGCAAATACCGCTCCGACCGCGCCTTCAAGCAGACGGTCGACCGCTATATCGCCGAGTTCGAGCGCCTGCTCGACGAAGTCGCCCGCGACGAGCGCGGACCGGCCGTGCTGCGCGGGCATCTGACTTCGGAGACCGGACTGGTCTACACGCTGCTCGCACATGCGGCGGGACGGTTGGGGTAAGGGTTTTGCACATCGCGTGACAAAGCAAACGGAGGCAGCAATGCCTCCGTTTTTGTTTTTGGCGTGCAGCGCGTGCTTGCAAAAGCGCAAAATCTGGATATATATCTGGATATAATTTAGCTGAAAGCCGGCCATGGGTGATACTGCACAAAAGCGAGCACTGCGGAATTATCGGACCCGGCTGGTCAAGCGCGGCATGGCACGATTTGAAGTTCTCGGCCTCGATGCCGACCGTGACCTCATCAGATCCCTGGCAAAGCGGCTTGCAGAGGACGACCCCGAGGCGGCACGGATTCGAGCAGCGGTAAGTCAAACCATTGCCGCTGAAGCTCCCAAGAAGGGCGGCATCCTCGCGGCGTTGCGTCGCTCACCGCTGGTCGGGGCCGACATCAATCTGGCTCGTTCGCGTGAACCTGGCCGCAAGGTCGACCTGTGACGCGCTATCTCCTCGACACCAACATCATCAGCAACGTCATAAAGCCCAACCCATCCACCACCCTTCTCGCATGGATGGCGGAACAGGCTGACACTGACCTGTTCATCTCAGCGCTGACCATTGCAGAAATACGGCGGGGCTTGCTGGAAAAGCCCGCCGGAAGAAAACGCGCTTTGCTGGAGGCCTGGTTTAACGGTCCGGAAGGACCGCAGGCGCTCTTCCCTGGTCGAGTGCTCCCGTTCGACGAGAAGGCGGCCCTCATTTGGGCTCGGCTGATGGCTGACGGCACAGCCAAGGGACGGCCCCGAAGCGCGCTCGACATGATGATTGCCGCGGTCGCCGAGGTCAACGAATGCGTCATCGCAACCGATAATGAGAAGGATTTTATAGGACTGAAGTTCGTCAATCCACTTCGCGGCAGCAGAGCGGATTAGCCAGCCAATCAAGCCGCATGCTTTGTGGGACGCGCGTCGTGTCCCTACGGCCGCTTCTTCTCGCCCGCGGGCGGCGGGGCGGCGACCGGCTTGGGCGCCTCGCCCTGCGCCGGTTGCGCGTTGTTGCTGGCGCCGAACAGCACGCGGGTCGGGTTGCGGTCGAAATTGTTCACGGCGCGGCTGATGTCGCCGAGCGTCTTGCGGCCGTCGGTCATCAGGGCGCCAGAGCGCTTGTCGAAATCCTCCGCCAGTTCGCGGATCGATTTCACCGCCAGGAACAGCTCGCCGCCCTCCTTGCCGCCGGCCAGCGTGTTGAGCCCGAGCATCAGATTGTCGGCCTTGCCCATCACGCCGTCGACCTTGGCCATGACGTCGTCGATCTTCTCGGAATTGCGCGCCAGCGAGTTGGTGAAGGTTTCCAGATTATGCAGCGAGTTCTTCACCGCCTGCTGGTTGTCGGCGACCACCCGGTTGATGTTCTGTAGCGTGCCCCGGATCGCTTCGGTGACGTCCTGCAGCGCGTTCGGGTCGGCGGTCAGCGTCGGCACGCCGTCCTCGTCGAGCGGCACCGGGGGCGCTGCCTCCTCGCCGCCCTTCAGCGAGATCGCGGCAACCCCCGTCAACCCCTGGAATTCGAGGCCGACGAGGGTGTCCTTGCGGAGCGGGGTGTTGTTCTCGACCATCGCGAGCGCGACAACGCGACGCGGGTTGTCGAGTTTGACGGAGATCACTTCCCCTACCCTGATACCGTTAAAATTGACGCTGCCGCCATTGCGCAGGCCCGCGGCCGGGCCCTCGAACACGATTCGCAAGGGACTGCGCGCCTTGGTGGTGTGGAGCGACTGGAACCAGAGCACAAAGCCGAACGCGGCCGCGATCACCGCCAGGGTGAACGCTCCGATCAGCACGAAGTTCGCGCGCGTTTCCATCGACTCAAAAACTCCGCTACTAGGCTCTCATCCAGCTGCGCTGAATGAGTGCCGTCGAATCACTCTCTTTGCGCATGATCTCCCCCGAAAACCGGTACCCACTTTTCGGGATCATGCGCTAACCCATCACCGCGCGGGCACGCTTGCCGTGGAAATAGGCCCTCAACCAGGGATGCTGCGAGGCCTGCATGTCGGCCATCGATCCTGCGGCAATGATCTTACCGTTCCCTAAAACGGCGATACGATCGCAAGCGGTATAAAGGCTGTCGAGATCGTGGGTTACCATGAAAACGGTCAGCCCCAAAGTGCGCTGCAGGGTCCGGACCAGTTCGTCGAAGTCGCCGGCGCCGATCGGGTCGAGGCCCGAGGTCGGCTCGTCCAGGAACACCAGCTCCGGATCGAGCGCCAGCGCGCGCGCCAGCGCCACGCGCTTGATCATGCCGCCTGAGAGCTCGGAGGGGAAACGGTCGGCCACCTCGGGCTTGAGCCCGACCATGCCGAGTTTCGCCTCCGTGATCTCGTCGAGCAGCCTCTGGGTGACGTTGAGATATTCGCGCACCGGGAACTGGATGTTCTGGCGCACCGTCAGCGAGGAGAACAGCGCGCCCTGCTGGAACAGGATGCCCCAGCGCCGCTCGACCCCGCGCCGCTCGGCGGAGCTCGCAGCATCGAGATCGATGCCGAACACCTCGATGCGTCCGCTTGTCTTCGGCACCAGCCCGATGATGGTGCGCGTCAGCACCGACTTGCCGGCGCCGGAGGGGCCGACGAAGCCCAGGATCTCGCCGCGCTTGACGTCGAGATTGAGCCCGTCGAGCACCTTGGTCGAGCCGAACTGCACCGAAATATCGCGGACCCGGATGATGGCGTTCTGGATTTCGGGAGCCATCGTCAAATCCCGATCGAGGCGAAGAAGATCGCGAACACGCCGTCCATCACGATGACGAAGAAGATGCCCTGCACCACCGAGGACGTGGTGTGCTGTCCGAGCGATTCGGCGGAGCCCTCGACCGCCAGCCCCTCGACGCAGGCGACGATCCCGATCACGGCCGCCATGACAGGCGCCTTGACGATGCCGACGGTGAAGTGATCGATCGAGATCGCGTCGCGCAGCCGCAGCATGAACGCCTCGGGATCGATGCCGCCATAGCCCCACGCCACCAGCCCGCCGCCCACCAGCGCCGCCATGGCGCCGAGAAAGGCCAGGATCGGCAGCGCCAGCACCAGCGCCAAGAGCCGCGGCAGGATCAGAACCTCGATCGGATCGAACCCCATGGTGCGCAGCGCGTCGATCTCCTCGCGCATCTTCATCGAGCCGAGTTCGGCGGTGTAGGCGCTCCCGGAACGGCCCGCCACCATGATCGCCACCAAGAGCACGCCGATCTCGCGCAACACCAGCACGCCCAGCATGTCGACCACGAAGATGTCGGCGCCGAACTGGCGGAAATGAAAAATGCCCTGCTGCGAGATGATGCAGCCGATCAGGAACGTGATCAGCACGATGATCGGCACCGCCCGCCAGCACACCTGCTCCAGATGATGCACCGTCGAGGTCAGGCGGAATCCCTTCGGGCGGATCAGCACCCGGCCGCTGGCGACCAGGACCGCGCCCAGCATGTCGACCAGACCGACGAGGGTGGTGCCGAAGCCGGCCACGTTGCGGCCGATCTGATCCAGCATCCCCGTGATCGTCATCGCGGAGGTGCCGACGGCGGGGCTTGCCTTCACCCGGCGGACCTCGTCGACCAGGCTCGAATAATTCGCCGACAGGCCGGCGATCTTGGCCTCCACGCCGCCCTGGGTCAGGCTGCGGCGCAGCCGCTCGATCAGCCAGGCGCCGAAGGTGTCGAGTTTTGCCACTTGCGACACGTCGATGAAGATATTGGGCCGGCTGCCGGCGAGCTTTTCGGCATCCGCCACGATGCGCTCCAGATCGGGAGCAAAGCGCGCGGTCCAGGTGCCCGCGGCGCACAGCGCAAGGCCATTGCCGCGCGCAATCTGCTCCAATGTCGGGTCGCCGTTCACCTGGCCGCCTCCCGCGCCTTGTCTTTGCAATCCCGGATAAGTCCCGCCACCCGCCGCCCGCCTTGTAGAGCACGCCCCCAACCAGTCATACTTGGTTGTGCCTCCCAAGCATACGGTTCAAAAATTGCCAGACATTAAAACGACTTCCAGCCAGACCTTGAAATGACATCAAGCCAGATGACCGGCCGGTTGCCAATGCTTGTCGCCCGCATCGAGCGCTGGCCGATCGCGGGCGCCTTCACCATCAGCCGGGGCGCCAAGACCGAGGCCGTGACGGTGGTGGCCGAGATCAGCCGGGGCGGGCATGCCGGGCGTGGCGAATGCGTGCCCTATCCGCGCTATGGCGAGACGGTGGAAGCCACGCTGGCCGCCATCGAGGCCATGCGGGAGCCGTTCGCAGGGGGGCTCGACCGGGAAGGCCTGCAAGCCCTGATGCCGCCCGGAGCCGCCCGCAACGCGCTGGATTGCGCGCTGCTGGCCCTCGAGGCCAAGACCGCGGGCCAGCGGGCCTGGGACCTGCTCGGACGCCCCGCGCCCGCCCCGTGCGTCACCGCCTACACGATCTCGCTGGGGACGCCGGAGGCGATGGCGGCGGCGACCGCCAGGGTGGCGCAGCGCGGGCTGCTGAAGATCAAGCTCGGCGGCGACGGCGACGGGATGCGGATCGCCGCGGTGCGGGCGGCCGCGCCCGAGTGCGAACTGATCGTCGATGCCAACGAGGCCTGGACGGCGGACAATCTCGAACCAAACCTTGCCGCCTGCGCGGCCGCCGGCGTCACCCTGGTCGAGCAGCCGCTTCCCGCCGGAAAGGACGAAGCGCTGGCGCAGATCCGCAGGCCGATCGCGGTCTGCGCCGACGAGAGTGTGCACGACCGCAAATCGCTTGCCGGCCTGCGCGACCGCTACGATGCCGTCAACATCAAGCTCGACAAGACAGGCGGGCTGACGGAAGCGATGGCGATGGCGGACGCCGCACAGGCGCTCGGATTTCAGATCATGGTCGGCTGCATGGTTGCGACCTCGCTGTCGATGGCGCCGGCGATGCTGCTGACGCCGCAGGCGCGTTTTGTCGATCTCGACGGTCCGCTGTTGCTCGTGCGCGACCGCGACGACGGCCTGCGCTACGAAAGCAGCCTGATCTATCCGCCCGAAGCGGCATTGTGGGGATGATCGGTTAGGAGATGCCGCGCCGACCACATCACGAGCGCGCCCGAAAACGCCATCGCCGCCATCACGTAATAGACGCCCTGCCCGTAGCGCGCAAAGACCGCGCCTGACAGGATCGATGTGCTTGATGCGACGATGCCGCTGCAGGCGGCGTAATAGCCCTGCCCCCGCGCCATGGTGTGGGCCGGGACATGGCGCACCAACAGCCCCATGGTACCGACTTGCGTGAGCCCGTAGGTCAGCCCGTGCGCGAGCTGCACCACCGACAGCACCGCGACCGAGGGCTCCTGCGCCGTGATCAGCCAGCGCGCCACCGCGGCAAGGCCGCCGATCACGACCAGCACCGACGGCGGCAGCGCAAATCGCGGCGATAGCGCGAACACCACGATCTCGGCGAGTACGCCGAGCACCCAAAGTCCTGCAATCGTCAGCCCGTCGAGGCCCGCGCCCTGCCAGGTGATGGAGGCAAAGGTGTAATAGGCGGCGTGGCTGCCCTGGATCAGCGCGGCCGCGACGATGACGGCGAGAAAGCCGCGGTTGCGCAGCAGGGCGCCGTCGCCATGCACCGCCACCCCTGACGGCTTCGGATGGTCCAGAGGCTTTAGCCCGAGACCGGCTATGGTGCTCAGCGCTGCTCCTGCGGTAATCGCCCAGATCAGGTGCCGCGGCGCGATCACCTCGACCAGCAGCCCGCAGGCCAGCGCGCCGACCACGAAGGCCGCCGAGCCCCACAGCCGCAGCGGCCCGTAATTGAGGCCGTAGCGCGCCACGCCACGCAGCGCATAGGCGTCCGTCAGCGGCACCATCGGCGTCCACACGCAGGCGGTCGCCGCATAGGCAAGGAATACCAGCGGCGCCAGATGCTGGGTCCCGACCACAGCAAATCCGAGCGCGGTCGCAAACGAGGTGATGATCAGCGCGCCGCGCAGCGACCGGCGCCGCTCGGCAAGCCCGGTGATAACAGGCAGGATCGTGAACCGCGTCACCGCCGGCACCGCCGTGATGATGCCGATCCAGGAGGCGTCGATCCCGATCGCCTTCAGCCAGACCGGGAAAAACGGCAGATGGCTGCCGATCAGCCCGAACGAGGTGCCGTAAAACAGCGCCAGCCGCGTTGCGAATCGCCGCCGCGCAGCCTGAGATGCGATGGGGATTTGTGATTCGGTCGGCATCAAACCAATTGCGATTCGCTTGATATCATGGTGATCGTTAGCGTAACGCGCGCTGATTTGCGCGGTAGAGTTTTGAGAATGGCCGACGAAGCATTTGCCCTGTCTCCGATCTCCGCTCGCGCGAGCCTGCCGAGCGAGGAGGACTATGAGGCGATCAGCCAGGCCTTCATGGAGACCTCGCGCGGCCGCTGGTTCCTCGGCGAATACGCCAAGCGCAACCGCAACGCCGACACCCGCATGGTGCTCGATGCGGTGGAGCGGATCGAACACACCATCGCCGCGCACAAGCGAGAGGCCGCCGACGAGGGTCTCGAGGAGGTATTGGCCGCGATCCGCCGCGCGGTCGACCAGGCGCAGGCCGTCGCTCACTCAGCCGTCGAGGGCCTCGCGCTCGAGGAGAATCTGGCGCCGGTCCGCAAGGGCGCGCGGATCATCCGGGAAATCTCCTGGCGGTGGCGGGAAATCGGCGCCGACGGCCGGATCTGCGATCTGCTGGATTCGCAGGTCGGCGCCATCGAAGCCGCCTGCGGGCAAATCGCCTCACACAGCCCGCAAGCGGCGCTAGACGCCGCCTTCGACCTGATCAAGGCTGAAATCAACGCGTTCGGCGATGGCGAGGCGGCAATCCCGCAGGCCACCGAGGCCGTTATCCCGCAAAACTCCAGCGTCGCATCGGAGGAGGCGCCGGCGGAAGCCGTTGCCGCAACGGTCGAGGTTGTAGACGCCGTGACGGAGGCCGCTGATGCAGCGGTTGAGGCCGCCGAGATGCCGCTCGAAGCCGCTGATGCAACGGTTGAAGCGCTGGAAATTCCGGCTGAAGCGGCGAGCGAAACGCTTGAGACCAGCGAGGCTTACGACGAAGCCTTGCTGGACAGGATCGCGCTCGAAATGGCCGCCCCCGATCCCGCTTATGCCGACGACGCCCCTGATGCTGCCGCCGATGAAATCGATGCGCCGCGGCCGGCCGAGCCGATCGTCGTTGCCGCGACGTCTGAGCCGATAGCCGCACAGGAGTCTCCGCCGGTTCAGGCATCGCTTCAACCCGCGCTTGAACCTGCTGTTGAACCTTCCCTTGAACCTTCGCTTGAACCTTCCCTTGGCTCGAGCCTGATCGCCCGGGGCATCCTGCGCAAGCAGGCCTCCTCGACCTCCGATCCGCTGGCGCCGATCCGGCGCATGAGCCAGGCCGAGAAGATCGCGTTCTTCTCGTGAAAAAGCCTGCTCAGGGTTTCCATCACGGCCGATTCCCGGTCCGCGCCAGCCAGGTTCCGGAAAGACAGGCGATGACCAGAAAGGCCAGGATGCCCGTGGCCGCCCAGCCCTCCCAGACGAAATCCGAATCCGCCGCGCCCGAATAATCATCCGGAAACATCCAGCGAAAGAAGCCGGGGGTTACGAAATACAGATAGATCGGCAAACACAATAGCGAGGCCGCCAACGCGCCCAGTGCCGCAATTCGCGGACGGATGAAGGCGAGCACGAGCGCGAAAACAAACAACACGCTGCCCATGAAATGCACGACAAGAAGCGGCCCGGTGACTTCACCGGCAGCGAATTCGGTACCGTCGAGAACGTGCAGGTATCTCCAGGCGACCGCGCAGCCCGTCAGGCAACTAGCCGCCAGCAACAGCTTCCTCGTCATTTGCTGCGTCCTTCGCGGATCGACAGGCCGAGCTGCTGCGAGTTCCGTCACCTCGCCCCGCTTGCGGGGAGAGGTCGAAATTCGCGGGTAGCGAATTTCGGGTGAGGGGGACTCTCCGCGAGTCCCGATGCTGAGAGAGCCCCTCACCCCAACCCTCTCCCCGCGAAGAGCGGGGCGAGGGAGAAACAGTCACGCCACCAGCTTCGCGAACAAATCCGCATCCACATTGCCGCCCGACAGCACGATGACGACGTTCTTGCCACGCGTATCGATCCGCCCGGCGAGCAAGGCGGCGAGCCCCACGGCGCCGCCGGGCTCAACCACAAGCTTCAGTTCCCGATAGGCATAGGCAACTGCGGCGCCGACTTCGGCGTCGGTCGCGGTGACGCCCTGCGCCAGCAGCTTGCTGTTGATCGAGAACGTCATCTCGCCAGGCATTGCCGCCATCAGCGCGTCGCAGATGGTGCGGCTTGCGGCGTGATGGGCTTCGCGATGGCCGGCGCGCAGCGACAGGCCGTGATCGTCGTAGCCGTCGGGCTCCGCCACGATCAGTCTGGCATTGGGAAACCGCGCCTTGATGGCGGTGGCGACGCCGGCGATCAGGCCGCCGCCGGAGGCCGGCGCCACCACGATGTCGGGAGCAAGCCCCAGCGCCGTCATGTCCTCGGCGATTTCGCGGCCCGCGGTGCCCTGGCCCGCGATCACGAAGGGATCGTCATAGGGGCGCACCAGGGTGGCGCCGTGCTTGCTCGCGATGCTACCCGCGATCGCCTCGCGATCCTCGCGGTCGCGATCGTACAGCACGACCTCGGCGCCGTAGGACTTGGTGCGCTCGCGCTTGGACAATGGCGCATCCTTGGGCATCACGATGGTCGCCCGCATGTTGAGGATTTGCGCCGCCGCCGCCACGCCCTGGGCGTGGTTGCCGGAGGAAAAGGCGACCACGCCGCCGCCGCGCTTGGCTTCCGGGATCGACGACAGCTTGTTGAAGGCGCCGCGGAACTTGAACGAGCCGGTCCGCTGCAGCATTTCCGGCTTGAGGAACACCTTGGTTCCTACCCGCTCGTTGAGCACCGGGAATGACAACAGCGGCGTCCGCACCGCGAATGGAGCGACCACCCGCGCCGCCGCGTCGATATCGGCGGCGTCGATGGCCGGATGTGAGGTCGGTTCCGTCATGCCCGCTTGTATCGCGGCAGGGGACGGACCGGCAAGACGCATTCCGGTGAACTCAGGCCGCCAGATGCGGGCCCTCTGCCGCGAATTCCATCACTTCGCCTTCCGGATCGGCGGCCCGAAGGGTCGTGGCGTGCTCGACAAAGGCCCGCGCCGAAGCTTCCCAGCTATGTCCGGCGGCAAATTCCACGCAATCCTGCGGTGAAATCGTCAGCGCCGACAGACACGCCATCTGCAAATCGTCGTCCAGCACGCCGACCGGCGCGTCGCCGATCACGTCGCGAGGACCGGTCACCGGGAAGGCCGCCACCGGCAGCCCGCTGGCGAGCGCTTCCAGCAGCACCAGGCCGAAGGTGTCGGTCTTGCTCGGAAACACGAAGACGTCGGCCGCCGCATAGGCTTCCGCCAGCGCCTCGCCTTGCCGGGAGCCGAGAAAGACGGCCTGCGGATATTTTCGCGAAAGCTGGGCCCGCGCCGGGCCGTCGCCGACGATCACCTTGGTGCCGGGCAGATCGAGCTCGAGAAACGCCTCGAGGTTTTTTTCGACCGCGACGCGGCCGACGCACAAAAACACTGGACGCTTCACGCCGAGATCGGCGGCGCGCGGATGAAACAGTCTTGTGTCGACCCCGCGCGGCCACAGCACCACGTTGCGAAAGCCGCGCGCGCGTAATTCGCTCGCCAGCGCTGGCGTCGCCGCCATCACCGCCTTGCTCGGCCCGTGAAAGGCGCGGAGCATCCTCCAGATCCAGGATTCCGGCACCGGCAGGCGCGCCGAGATGTATTCGGGAAAGCGGGTATGGAAGCTCGTGGTGAAGGGCAAGTCCTGCTGGCGGCAGTAGCGGCGCACCAACAGCCCGATCGGACCCTCGGTGGCGATGTGGATGTTGTCGGGGCGGGCCTGGTCGATCAGCCGGGCGATCTTGGCGCGGTCAGGCAGCGCCAGCCGCAGATCCCGGTAGCTCGGCAGCGCGAAGGTGCGAAACGAGTCGGGCGTAAGAAACCCGACCTCGACGCCAAAGGTTTTGGCCGCTTCCGCCATCATGGTCAGCGTCCGCACCACCCCGTTGACCTGCGGGTGCCATGCGTCGGTCGCAATCAGGATGCGCATCAGGCCGCGCGCGCCGCGACCGGGGACGCCACCAGCGCCGCGCGGCGCAGCGGGTCGGCCCAAAGGATGATCTCGAATTGGCCGTCTTCGTGCTCGACCAGCGCGGTGCAGCTTTCCACCCAGTCGCCGCAATTCATGTAGCGGATGCCGTGCTCGTCGCGGATGGTGGCGTAATGGATGTGGCCGCAGATCACGCCGTCGGCGCCGTGGCGCCGCGCTTCGGCTGCGAGCGTCTGCTCGAAGGCGCCGATATAGTTCACCGCATTCTTGACCTTCAGCTTGGCCCATTGCGACAGCGACCAATACGGCACGCCGAAGGCGCGGCGGAAGAAGTTGACCAGCCGGTTCATCTGGATCGCGAAATCATAGGCCTTGTCGCCGAGATGGGCGAGCCAGCGCGCGTTCTGCACCACGAGATCGAAGATGTCGCCATGGATGACGAGATAGCGCTTGCCGTCGGCGCCGGTATGGATGGTGTTTTCCACGACGTCGATGCCGCCGAAATGGGTGCCGTAATAGTTGCGCAGGAACTCGTCGTGATTGCCGGGAACGTAGATCACCTTGGCGCCCTTGCGCGCCTTGCGCAGCATCTTCTGCACGAAGTCGTTGTGCGATTGCGGCCAGTACCAGTTGGACTGCAGCGCCCAGCCGTCGACGATGTCGCCGACGAGATAGATGGTATCGGCGTCGTGGATGCGGAGGAAGTCGAGCAATCGGTCGGCTTGCGAGCCGCGGGCTCCGAGATGGACATCGGAGATAAACAAAGTGCGAAAGCGCCGTTCCGGCAACTCGTCACTCATAGCGTCATTCCCATGCGCGAGCAGCTAGCCGATTCCCGTGACAGCGCGATGACGAATCGCGCTGCTTCCAGGGAACCGCCGCCGGGAACCGGCCGGCAAGGCGCGAATCAATCAACCGCTTGTCCGGATGATGAAATAGCAGCGCCGTGCGACAGCCGAGCGACAGGGGGCGGGCGGGTGCGGAAGGTAATGCTGCTGCACCCGTCGATCCGCGTTTTCAGGTCCATTTCCCTCTTAAGGGACCTTGATGACGTCTTATTTGTAGCTACAATAATTCGATGAAGATCACGTTCGATCCGGCAAAGCGGGCGAGGACGTCATCACCGTGGGGTTGTTGCGCGGGCGAATGGTGATCGTGGTTTGGACGCCGCGTGGCAACGCGCGACATGTATTTTCGATGAGGAAAGCCAATGACCGTGAAAAAGCGCGCTTTGGGAAGCGACTTGAAGAAGGTTGACCGCCACGTCATTCAGCCGCACGAGTATGACGAGGTGCCGGAACTGACCGAGGAGATGGTCGAGCGCGCCGATCTCTATCGGGGCGGCAAATTAATCCGTCGCGGACGGCCGAAATCCGACGATCCCAAGCAACTGATCACCTTGCGGCTGGATGCTGCCGTGCTCCGCTGGTTTCAGCAGAGCGGCCCCGGCTACCAATCCCGCATCGGCGCCGCGCTGAAATCGCACATGACGAGGAAGAAGGCGGCGGCAAAGACGCCTTCGCGCGGCAAGACGGTGGGAAAGAAGAAGGCGGGTTGAGTTTCCCCTGCACCGAAGAGCGCCGGCGCTCCTCATCCCTCCCCAGCCCTTGGAGAGGCGCCCCCGACCGCCGACGGGCAAATCACTTCCGAAGTGGCCGTGCCATCGCCGACCGGGGCTGTCAAGCCCCGTTCGAAAAAATATTCTTCTTTGCCGAATATTCTGATTATCCTATATTGCTTCCTGTCCCGTCCCAACTATGAGGGGGCGTTTCGCGGTCGTCACTAAACGCGGGGCGGGATGCGGTGGACGCGGATGTGCCTTTGACGAATGGCGCAGACCGCGGACGGCGAAGCCGTGTGGTCCTGGCACCTCGACGCTGGTGTCAAGTTGGCGCTTAGCAGCGCCGGTGACGGTGACCAAAGAGCCCGAGCACCGGGGAGATCACGGAATAAGCCGTAAGCCATTGCGTGGGGAATGCCGGGTGATTCCGGTGTGACCTGACAACACGTGTGCGTTCTACCACTACCCGTTGCACACGTGGCTATCGGGCGCATCGGGCGCCCGGCATTCCCTGCGCCCTTTCTTCCGAGACGGCGGGAAATAAATGGATACCTCGCGCGTAGCTCGCGGCGAGATCGCGGAATCATGCCTTAACGTCATTGCGAGCGCAGCGAAGCAATCCATGGAGCAACAAAGATGGATTGCTTCGCTGCGCTCGCAATGACGGTTCGTCGTCCCGGCGAACGCCGGGACCCATAGCCACCGGCTGTAGTTGTTGCGCGAAGGCCGTCGAACAGCGTCTCCCAACAGAGAGAGCACAGCGTATGGGTCGTAAGTCTCGGGTGCCTCGATCTGCTATGATGGGGGTGATCGAGGCGGGCGTTGCGGGGTTTATGGGAGGTCTTTCGCGGCCGTCGGGATCTCGCACCCCGCCTCGTTTAATTGAAGGG
>Ga0210388_10000467_pt1 | contig 33436 bp, 17 predicted proteins | sample IncBWC19OmetaG_FD_155485 | JGI IMG/M metagenome (GOLD analysis project Ga0210388, IMG submission 155485) | Forest soil microbial communities from Barre Woods Harvard Forest LTER site, Petersham, Massachusetts, United States - Inc-BW-C-19-O ...
CGTGAACGACCCTTCGACCCTGAACGCCATCAAGGCGAGCTGGGAGCAGGCGGGCTGCGACTCTCTGGTCGGCACCGCCTGTCCCGCGATCGCGTGCCTCCAACCGACGAACAACGTGTGCTCGGTCGGCGATGGTGGCAGCGGCACCTGCTCCTCGAACAGCGGCAGTGCTGGAGGATCGGGAGGGCGCGGCGGAGCAGCCGGCGGTGCGGGCGGCTCGGTCGGTGGCACCGGAGGTCACGGCGGAAGCTCGGGTGGCGGCGGAAAAGGAGGTGCCGGGAGCGGTGGCACTGTTGGAAGTGGCGGAAACTCAGGAACCGACGGTGGGATGACCTGTTCGCCATCTTGCACCTCCGGCTTCATCTGCGTAGCAAGCGGCACCGAAGGTGGCGCCATCATCAACGCCAACGACGCTGGCGTCTGCCCGTCGGGCACGCATCCCACCGGCTTCGAGAGCCGATGCGAAAACGATCTCGCGTACGGATGCATGCCGGTGCCGGCGGCGTGTGGGGGAACGGTCACCTGCACGTGTGCCGCGACATTGTGCCGGGCGCCGGAGATCTGCATGGGTCCGACGAGCGGCGTATTGAGCTGTATCCTGGAGGCTCCGTAATGCGCCGCTCATCGACGGTACGGCCACATGTTCCTCTGGCCTTCGCAGCTCTGTCGCTGGCTGTGATCCTTGGGTGCGGCTCGACGCTGGGTGGGTCCAGCAGCGGCACCGGAGGCACAGGGGGCCGAGGCGGCGGTGGAACGGGTGTGGGGGGCCAAGCGGGTCTGGCCGACGCCGGCCAGGATGCCGGTGGCGTACGTTGCGGCCCCGCCCGATGCACCGACGGAATGTTCTGTTGCAATGCCGGATGCGGCATCTGTGCCCCTCTCGGCAGTGGGTGTGTCGCGGGCTGCCCGGAAGGCGGCTCGGGTGGCGGCGGAGAAGGAGGTGCCGGCGGGATGACCGGAACGGGTGGCGCGGCTGGTGGTCACGCCGGAGGCTCGGGTGGCGCCGGAGGCGGAGCAGCTGGTGCCGCCGGATCGGGAGCCGGCGGCGGCGCGGGGGCGGGCGGCGTCAGCGGCTACTGCAGCTCCGACGGCGACTGCGCGTGGCGCACGACTGGCTGCTGCAAAGAGACCTGCATGGCGGTGACGGATCCGGTGCCGACGGGGACTGTCACCTGCAACATCGCATGTATCGCTCCCGCGACGTGCGGATGCGTGAACCATCAGTGCACCGAGGAAACTGGCGCCGGTGGTCAGGGAGGCGCTGGCGGCGGGTCGGCGGGCAACGGCGGTTCCGGCGGCGCGAGTTGCACCGACCTCGAGACTGCATACGCAGCCGCGCTTCCGGCGGCGGAAAGTTGCGCAGTCGGGGCGAGTGGACAGTGCCAACAGCGGGTCGGCCAATTCCTGCCACCCTTCGCGTGCAACACAGGCTGTTCCGATCTCTACGTCAATGATGCTTCGACCCTGACTTTGATCATATCGAGGTGGGAACAGGCGGGTTGTCCTCGCCCCGTGTGTCCCAACATAGCCTGCGGGCCGCCGCCAAGCGAGACGTGCGTTTCGGTCGACGGAGGCAGCGGCGTGTGCTCCTTCAGTGGATTGGGAACGGCGAACTGAAAGGCATCTTGGAGCTTCCGTCAGGGGGTTGCGCATCAGGGCAGCCGAGCTGGGCAGCTTCCTTGATCGCGCGTTGCCAGGTGTCACCCGGCTGTCGAGAAGCCAGTCGGAGATCGCCGAGCCTCAAATGAAGCTCGCTCCGGCCGGCTCGCGCGAGCGTCTGGCCCACGCACGACGCCATCAGGCTCGCTGGAGCACCACCGCACCGATGTAAGGCAGGTTGAGTACCTGGCCGGTCGCGATGCGCGCTTCGTAGCCGCCGTTGGTCTGCTCGGTCTCGAACTCGACCGCGAAGACCGGCCACGACGAATTGAAGATCTCCTTGTAAGACGACCCCGCCGGCAGACCGAGCCACGACGAGTCTTGCCGTTGATTCCGGGTCCCAAAGGTGACCACCACGAACAGGCACTGAGCCGCGCCGCAGGTAAAGGCAACGGTCCGATCCCCGATTTGGACCAGCTGATAGTTCGCGTTCCCTTGTAGTCCCTGCGCCGGATCGTTCCGCAAGCCCATCAACTGTCGGAACCAGGCAAGGACCCGGGCATTGACGACCGGCGCAGACGGACGGTCGTAGATCTGCGGGTTTAACGCGGGGGCGGAACTGTCGAAGAGAAACGGGAGCGTCTCGCCATACTCCTGTCCCATGAACAGCATCGGCACGCCGTTCGAGAGCAACGTCAGCGCACCGAGTGCCTTGGCCATCTGCATCCCTTGTCCGAACGGCGGACGGGCCGCGATCCGCTTATTACCCGCGTCCTGGGCGCTCACCATGTCGTGCGACTCGCCGAAGCGCACCGCCTCGGAAAACGGGCGTCCCCAGGAGGCCGGGTTGTTCATCTCCCCAGCCAGCGGCCCCGCGTCGTTGGCCGTAGTATTCCAGCTGTCGTAGCTGGCGTCGCGGACGCGGTAAGACTCGTCGATCCCCCACTGTCCGTCCATGACTCCCCACACCGGATTCGAAATGTCCCAGGGGGTTGTGGCGGAGTTCTCCGCCACGCAATAGGGCCAGGCCTTCCCTTCGGCCGTCGCCGCGACTCGGATGCTCGCCCGAATCGCCTGCAGGAATTCCCAGCCGCCAGTGCACTTGGTGACGATGGTCTGCGTATCGTCGAAGCGAAATCCGTCGACGCCGAAGGTCCGCCAGAGGTGAAGAGTCGCCTGACGAAGATGCTCGAGCACCATCGGATGGCCACAGTTCATCCGGTCGCCGTCGTAATCGCCGTTTCGGAACACATCCGGTGCGATCTTCATGAGCGGCGAGCCCAGCGAATGGTTGTAGACGACGTCCAGTAAGACCGCCCGACCGCTCGCGTGCGCCGCATTCACGAACTTGGCCAGCCCAGCACTTCCGCCATAGTGGCCGTCGACAGCGAAGTAAAAAGACGGGTCGTAGCCCCACGAGATGGCGGAGTTGAACTCCTGCACAGGCAGAAGCTCGAACGCCGTGACAGGGAGGGCACGCAGGTATCCCGGCTGACCGAGACGGCTGGTCGGGCTCAGCTCGTCCGTCAACAATCCCAGGGGGTTCAGCATCCCGGGCTGCAAGCTAGTGAACCGTCCCACGTGAAGCTCATAGGTCAGGAGGTCCTGCCAGCCCATCGTCTGCCACGGCTGGGTGTGCGCCGCCGCTCGGTCAGCGTCTACGTCAGCCACGAGCGACCAAGAGACCTTTGCATCGTTGGGATCCGCGTTCAAAGCGACGTCGAAGCTTCCGCTGTCCTGCACCTCCCGAGCGGCCGGGTCCATGATTTCCAGGTCGTCGTTGAGGATGAAGTGATATCGCGTGCCCGGCTTCGAGAGGGCCGCGTCGACGGCACACCACCAGTAGCGTCGGTCCGGTGTGAGCGCCATTGAGACCGGTGTCCGCACCAGGCGCCCGGTCTTGTCGGCCAGTCCGAAGACCAGCCCAGCCCACGCGGCGTGGGGTGCGTGAACAACGAAATAGACTTTGCCAGCAAGGACGGTCGCGCCGTGCGGAAGCTCGTTGGGGGCAAAAGCACCGATTCCCGTGATCGCCGCCCCAAACGCGGCCTGCATGAGAGCGGGCCGACCCGGCAACGGCTCGGCGAAGGTGATCGGTCCACGTGAGGTGACGCCAAATACCTCCTCCCCGGTGAAGAACCGGACCACGCCCTTCGCCGGCGTGAAGTAGCGCCCAGTATCGATCCACGCATAAGGCGTGGGCTCCGTCCCGGAGGCCAGGAGGAACCGAAGACAAGTCGTCGTGGCTTCACCGACCGTGAAGCTGGCCTTCCATGTGCCATCAGCCCCCCGAACGGCAGCGCTGGTCTGGTAAGGGCCGGCGTTGCCTATCGCGACCTGCACCGAGAGGCCGGCGTCGAAGCTCGAAGGAACGCGGGCCGCGATGGCGAGATCGGCCGCTACGAGAGGCGGAAAGGCGGACAGCCAGGACGACGCGCCCAACGCGAAACGAGAAGGTGTCGAGGGGGCGGCCGGGTCCGCAGGGAACGGACGGACGATCGGCGTCCCTTCGCCACTCCCGGCGCTGACCTGGTAGGTCGCCTCGGGATAGATGGACGGGCGGTAGGTCGCGATCTGGAAGAGAGGGCTCGCAGGAAAACCGGCGACCTGAGCAGGGGCAACCGTGACATTGAGATTCTCGACCACGTCGGTCAGCGTGACCGACGGAATTGGCTGCAAGGCCGCGGGGACCAAGACCTGAAGCTCTACGGCCGTCAGGGATAGCGGGGCGTTGCGCACATCGCACTGGCCGCTCTTGAGCCAAAGCCGGGAACCATCCGCAGGTCTCCAGACTCGATTGCTCGAATCCGGCTCCCACAGATCGCTGCCGTCCGGGTTGGTGCCGACGAGCTTGAGATGGAACCCGTTCGTCATCCAGGCCGCAAGCGTCACGCTGAACGTCGAGGTGTCAGCTCCGTCATCTCGCGCGGTTTGCGGAAAGTACGCCGACGGCGTGCCAGCGGCGTATGGATTCCAGGCGTAGATGCGGCCCCCACGGAACCGCGCCTTGGTGATCACCGTAAACGTGAGCGCGTCGCCAACTCGAAACGTCGTCCCTGCGGGTGCCGGATCCGTGTAGAGCACTCTGCGAGACTGTTCGAACGTCCAGATGGCAGTCGGCGAGGGCCGCGCGACCTGCCGAACGAACTCGTCTGGCTCCCAAGTTGAGTTTGCCGGCGATCCGGATGTCGACCGGTATTTGAACTGGAGCAAGCGCGCATCCGGCACGTCAGGAAACGCGAAATCGACCAGAGGCCCATTCGGCTTACCGGTCGGATCCCAGACAGCGTTTCCGTCCCACGAAAGCTGCCAGGCGTGAAGGTTCCAGGTCCCGCCAGACGCGATCGGCTGGTGATGAACGACGATGCTCATCGCACGCACTCGCCGCCACCGTCTGAACCGCCCCCGCTCCGCCCCATGTTCTCCCCCTTTTACCGACCGACGTCGTCTTGCCGCTCGTGCGACCCGAGCAACAACTCCTCACCTCGACCGGACGGTAGCACGGCTCGGTGAGACAGGGATAGGTAAACAAGCGGTCACCGCCGCCGGGCATCGTTGCGGGCCTGACGTCCAGGCGCTCCAGGACGTCATCAACTAACAGTATTAGGGGCAGCGCCGGCTCTTGCTCGTGGGTTCCAACGTGAGCCCAGGCGCGCCGACTCAACACTTCATTACGCCGTACGCCCCGTCGCATGGGCGGACGAGTCTCCTGTTTGGATCCGGGCCGACGGAGCCCACCTCGTCGGACCGCTCTGGCGATCATTGACAGAGCGGCCAATCGGCATCACAATCAAACGTTCAATAGCTTACGGGAGGGTCGGTCTTGACTCATTCTCGGATCTCGCTCGGCGGTGCGCTGGTCTGCGGCGCACTGACGCTTTGGAGTTGCAGCAACGAGGACCTCGGCGGCGCGGGCTCGGGAGGTCAGCGCGGGGGGGGGACGCCCGGGGCGGGCGGATCTCTCGAGGGTGCGGGAGGCCTTGCCGGCGCCGGTGGCTCCGGCGGCGCGGGCGGCTCCGGCGGCGCCGGGGGAGACGGCCCGGGTGCCTTCGGCGGAGGCGGGATCGGGGGAGGCGCAGGCGGGGGGATTGCCGGTATGGCAGGCTCGCGGGGTCCCGGGGGGAGCGGCAGCGGCGGTTTCGTCGGCGGAACGGGCGGCTGCTTCTCTATCGAATTTGCGCCGCCCGTCCTCAACGTCTTCGACACCGCGACCGGCATGCCGATCTGCGATCCGACCTTCACGATCCTCGGACAGGCGGACGGCGGCACGATATCTGTGGACGCCCACGCGTCGGAGTGCACACCCTCGCCGGCGACCTGTCCCGTCACCTACGACGGGGGCGCGACGCCCTGCCCGTTTGCGCTGGAAGCCCTGAACGGCAACACGACGGGCTTCACGGTGGCTGTCGGGGCGCCTGGATATAAACAGACGCAGGTTCCCGACGTCGCGGGAAACCAAAGGCAGTGCGGAACTCCGTACACGCCTCGCTTCGACGTGTACCTGACCCCGCTCCCCCTCGACGCTGGCTCCACCACCGACGCGCACCCCGATACCCGATGACCGAGCGGGCGCGGCGGGAAGCGGCGCTGGCGCGAGGACACGCGGCGGTGTAGCTGGTCCAGCAGGGCACAAGCGTAGTTGCGGCCGACGGAGACCGAGACTGCGTTCGTCACTCCCGGCTCTGGCATTCATGGGGAAGGACGTCCCTCGTGCCCGCGGAGCGCTGGCCAGCCTCATGCCGCGGCTTTTCCAGATGAACCCAGAAGCCATTTCGGCCTGCGAGTGCTCTCGTTTATCCGCTGCGGCAATCCGAACCAGCGCAGCGCTGCGCTGCGCGCGCGGCCTAATTTCGCGTCCGTGGCGCGGGGGCTCAACGCGGCTTCGTGCTCCTCGGGCACCGAGGACCGAGAGCCCCGTGTACCGTCGGGTTCGCCTGAAGGTCGCTAGTGAAAATGACTCTTCTGGTTAGCGATCCCGAGGCAAGTCGGGCAAGGACAGGCCGCCTCCCGCGACGCTGGTGCGCAGGACGCGCGCGCACAGGCCCCCGGCGCCCGTACGTGGATGGGCGCGGCGGTGCGAGGAACGCAGCTCGTCGTCGTGAGAGATTCGAAGCAGCCACCTGTGGTGACAAGATATTCGGTTCGTGCGGGCGTTTGCAGGGTCGAAGGGAAATACAGCGTCGGACCAGCGGACCGTTGACCTCTGCCGCGCTCGCCACCGACAGCCCGAACTGGCCGCTGGCGCCAGCCGGGCCAGTGAGGGCAGAGGTCGGGGAAAAGGAGAGACCGGCGGCGCTGCCCCCGTACAAGTACGCTCGCCCAGTGTTGCTGCTGACCGTCGCGGCGCCGATGATCACATCGGCGTAGCCGTCTCCGTTGACGTCTCCCGCACTCGCCACGGAATCTCCGAAGTTCCCGCCAGTGCCGTCGATACCAGTGACAACCACTGTTGGAGATGTCGCGAGGCCGGCCGCCCCGCCGGGAAAGAAATACGCCCGCCCCGTGTTGCTGCTGACCGCGTAGGCACCGATGACGACGTCGGCGTAGCCGTCCCCGTTGACGTCCCCCGCGCCCGCCACCGATCCCCCGAAAAGACCGCCGGTTCCGTCGGGCCCGATGAGGGTCGTCGTCGCGGAGGTGGAGGGACCAGCTGCGGCACCAAGGTAGAGGTAGGCTCGGTTCGCGTTTGGGGCGCCAATGACGATGTCGGCGTAGCCGTCCCCGTTGATGTCCCCCGCGCTCGCCACCGATCCCCCGAAATGAGCACCCCCGCCGTCGGGGCCGGTGAAACTTGCCGTGGGGGAGGACGGCAGGCCAGCCGCGCTGCCCGCGTACAGATAGGCTCGTCCGGCATTGTTGCTGACGTCGCTCGCTCCGATCATGACGTCGGCATAGCCGTCCCCGTTGACGTCCCCTGCGCTCGCCACCGACAGGCCGAAGAGGCCGCCGGTGCCGTCAGGGCCGGTCAGCGTCGCAGCCGGCGAGGACGAGAGGCCCGTCGCGCGGCCGAGATACAAGTAGGCTCGACCCGTAAGGCTGCCGGCTTGGTCGGCACCGACGATGACATCGGCGTAGCCGTCGCCATTGACGTCGCCTGCGCTCGCCACCGAATAGCCGAAAAAGCCGCCGGTACCGTCGGCGCCGATGAGGGTTGTCGTCGGGGAGGACGAGAGGCCGGCGGCGCTGCCGAGATAAAGATAGGCTCGCCCCGTCTCGCTGCCGACTGCGTAGGCGCCGATGATGACGTCGGCGTAGCCGTCCCCGTTGACGTCCCCCGCGCTCGCCACCGACACGCCGAAAAGCCCGTTGGCGCCGTCGGGTCCGGTCAGGGTCGTCGAAGGGGAGCTCGCGAGGCCGGCGGCGCCGCCCAAATAAAGGTATGCGCGCCCGGTGGTTCCGCTGGTCCCGTCGGCGCCGACGATGATGTCGGCATAGCCGTCCCCGTTGACGTCGAGCGTGGTCCCCCAGGAGGTGTTGACCGAGGCGCTGCGGGTTCCCACCGTCATCTCCCAGGTCGGGCTCGACTGACTTGCCGTCACACTGGCGCTCCTTCCAAACGCGCGCCAAAACAGCACCCCCGCTGGAAGGTTTGCCGAGGGCGCGCCGCTGGCGCCGTTGGCGTCGAACGACGTCACCTCGACGCTGCAGGCGCGATCTCGGCAGATCTGGACGTGCGCGCCATCTGTGCCGGCGGCCAGCGCCCAGCGCAGTGTCGGCCGCTGCGAGGTGACCGTGGCGGTCGATAGCGGCGCTATCAACCGCGGCGACGTCATCGCTACCTGCGGAGAGTCGGTTCCGGCGTCGCGCGCATCGCGCGAGCTTGCGTCCAGGAGCTCCGGGGTACCGCCATGGCCGCCAGCAGCGACGCTGCCGCCCGCGGCCCCCGCGCGTCCCCCCGATCCCGAGATCCCGCCGGTCGCAGCTCTGCCGCCCAATCCCGCGCCGGCTCCTCCGAGGCCCGCCGCTCCGCCCGCTCCAGAAGCGCCACCACCACCGTGACCGCCTGCTGGCGGCGTGCTGTTGAGCGCGGTGCAAGCGCCGCAGAAAAGCAGCAGAGGAACCACAATGCCTTCGAGGCGCGCCACCGCCATCAACTCCTTGGATACTCTCATGTGCGTCTTGGATGGCGGTCCTCGTTGACGTTCCAAACGCTGGCCACCGACGAGCCGAAATCGCCACCGGCTCCGTCGGGACCAGTGAACGTCGTCGTGGGAGAGGACGCAAGGCCGGTCCCGCCGCCACCATACAGGTACGCTCGCCCTGTCCCATTGCTGGTCGCGTCGGCGCCGATGATGACGTCGGCGTGGCCGTCGCGGTTGACGTCTCCCGCGCCCGCCACCGACACGCCAAAACGACCGCCGGCGCCATCGGGGCCGGTGAGCATGGCGTTTTGGACTGACGACAGGCCCCCGGTGGTACCGAGGTAGAGGTATGCCCGCCCGGTGCCATTGGCAGCCGCGTAGGCGCCGACCACGACATCGGCGTAGCCGTCCCCGTTGACGTCCCCTGCACCGGCCACGGATGCCCCGAAAAATCCGGAGGCGCCGTCGGGCCCGGTCAGCGTCGTCGTCGGCGAGGAGGATGAGGAGAGGCCGGCCGCGCCGCCGAGGTAAAGGTACGCTCGGCCGGTGTTGGTGCTGGTACCGTCGCCACCGATGATGACGTCGGCGTAGCCATCCCCGTTGACGTCCCCCGCGCTCGCCACCGACGCCCCGAAGAAGCCACCGGGGCCGTCAGGTCCGGTCAGCGCCGTCGTGGGCGAGGACGAGAGGCCGGCCGCGCCGCCCAGATACAGGTACGCGCGCCCGATGTTTTGGTTGAATCCGGCGCCGCCAATGATGACGTCGGCATAGCCGTCCCCGTTGATGTCCCCCGCGCTCGCCACCGACGCCCCGAAGTTGCCGTTGGTGTCGGGGGCGGGAAGGTTCGTCGTGGGGGAAGACGAAAGGCCGGTGGCGCCGCCCAGATAGAGGTACGCGGCGCCGTTCGGATTGGCGGTCCCGGAGGCGCCCACGATGACGTCGGCGTAGCCGTCGCCGTTCACGTCTCCGGCGCTCGTGACCGAAATGCCGAAGGAGGTGCCGGGGGAGCCCGGGCTGGTGAGGATCGCGGCGATGTGCGTGGAGAGGCCCGCGGGCCCCCCCAGGTAGAGATACGCTTGCCCGGTGGAGTCGTTGTAGCCGTCAGCACCGACGATGACGTCGGCGTAGCCGTCCCCGTTGACGTCCCCCGCGCTCGCCACCGAGAGGCCGAAGTCGCTGCCCGCAGGACCGGACAGTGTCGCGCTCGGCGAAGACGGGAGACCGGTCGCGCTGCCGAGGTACACGTAGGCTTTCCCGGCTGCGCTGCTGGCGCCGTCCGCGCCGACGACGACGTCCGCATAGCCGTCACCGTTGACGTCGAGCACGGTGCCCCAGGACGTGTCGACCGGCGCCTCGAGAGCGCCCACGATCATCTCCCAGGTGGGGCTCGGCGTGGTCCCGGTCGTGCCTGCGCTCCTGCCGTACGCGCGCCAAAAGACCACGCCCGGGGGAAGGCGAACGGTGGGTACCGCGCTGGTACCCGCGGCATCGAAGGAGGTCAGCTCGACGGTGCAGGCGCGGTCCCGGCAAATCTGCAGGTGGGCGCCGTCCGTGCCGGCGACCAGCGCCCAGCGCAGCGTCGGTCGCTGCGAGGTGACGGTGGCGGTCGACAGCGGCGCGATCAGCCGGGGTGGCGCGACGGTTGACCCGCGCGCGTCGACGCCGGCATCGTTCGAGCTCGCGTCCGGGTTCTCGCCTGTTCCCGCGGCGCCGGCGGCACCGCCCACGCCGCCCTTGCCCGTCGCGGCACCTCCGCCGCCGTGCCCGCCCATGGCCGACGCGCCCCCGCCCCCGCCGGCGCCGCCGGCGCCCCCGCGCGCGCCGCCGCCACCCCCGGTGCCGGCGTGCCCGCCCATGCCCGACGTCCCGCCAGCACCGGCGTCCGGAGGCCTGCTGTTGAGCGCCGTGCATCCCGCTACGAACATCAAAGAAACGATGACCTCGAGGCGTGGCATGAAAGCCGTCGATAGCTGGCGATGGCGCTGGGGCCGGTTCAGGAAAGCCCCGGCGTGCAGGCGCGGTGGCCGGTGTCGCCGTTCACGTCCCCCGCGCTCGCCACCGAAGTGCCGAAGCCTCCACTGGCGCCGTCGGGGCCGACGAATGCCGTGGTCGGAGCGGCAGGAAGGCCGCTGGCGCTCCCCAGGTAGAGATAGGTTTGCCCAGTCGGGGTGCTCCCTTCGTCGGGGGCGCCGACGAGGACGTCGGCGTAACCGTCGCGGTTGACGTCCCCGGCGCCCGACACCACGGAGAATGCGCCGCCTGTGCCGCCCGGATCGTCGAACGTCGCGGTCGCAGAGGTGGCAAGGCCGGTGGCACTGCCGAGGTAAAGGTACACGCGCCCGCTGAAGTTGTTGTACGCGTTGGCGCCGACGAGGACGTCGGCGTAGCCGTCCCCGTTGACGTCGCCCGCGCCCGCCGTGAATATCCCGAAGTAGCCCGACGGGTCGGGGCCGACGAGAGTGGTCGTTGGGCTGGTGGAAATGCCAGCCGCGCTGCCGGCGAAGAGATACGCCCGCCCACCGTTGCTCCCCACCCCGCCGGCACCGACGACGAGGTCGGCATAGCCGTCCCCGTTGACGTCCCCCGCGCCCCTCACCGACATCCCGAAGTAGCCGTTGGTGCCGTCCGGACCGGTGAGCGTCGTGGTGGGCGTGGTGGAAATAGCGGCGGCGCTCCCGAGATACAGATAGGCACGCCCGGTGGCGCTGACGGCCATGTAGGCGCTGACGACGACATCGGCGTAGCCGTCCCCATTGACGTCCCCCGCGCTCGCCACCGAGAAGCCAAACGCGCCGCTCGCGCCGTCTGGGCCGATGAGGGTGGTGGCGGGCGTGGTCGAGAGACCAGCCGCGGCACCGAGATAGACGTACGCACGTCCGTTGCTGTTGGCCAGGTAGGCGCCAATGACGACGTCGGCGTAGCCGTCCCCGTTGACGTCCCCCGCGCTCGCCACCGCGTAGCCGAAGCTACCGCCGAAACCCGTGATGGTCTGGGTCGGGGAGGTGGAAATTCCGGTGGCGCTGCCAAGGTAAAGGTATGCCCGCCCGGTGTTGCTGTTGGCCGCGTAGGCGCCGACGATGACGTCCGCGTAGCCATCCCCGTTGACGTCCCCGGCGCTCGCCACCGAACAGCCGAAGTAGCCGTTGATGCTGTCGGGGCCGGTGAGGGTCGTGGTCGGAACCGTGGAGACGCCGGTGGCGCTGCCGAGATACACATAAACGCGCCCGGTGTTGGTGCTGACCGTAGGGGCGCCCACGATGACGTCGGCGTAGCCATCCCCGTTGACGTCGAGCGTGGTGCCCCATGAGGCGTTGACCGGCGCGCTGCGGGCGCCCACCGTCATCTCCCAGGTCGCGGAGGATTGGCTTCCGGTCGTCCCGGCGCTCCTCCCGTAGGCGTGCCAGAAGAGCAGGCCAGCCGGCAAAGAGGTGGTCGGCGCAGCGCTCGCGCCCTCGGCGTCGAAGGACGTCACCTCCACGGTGCAGGCGCGGTCCCGGCAGATCTGGACGTGGGCGCCATCGGTCCCGGCCGCCAGCGACCAGCGCAGCGTCGGCCGCTGCGAGGTGACGGTGGCCGTCGAGAGAGGCGCGATGAGGCGCGGCGCTGCCACCACCTTGGGAGCGTCGGTCCCAGCGTCGGTGGCGTCGGTCGAGCCGCCGGCCTGACCGCCCGCGCCGGTCGTGCCGCCCGCAGCGCCCGCATGACCACCCGCTCCCGAGCTTCCGCCCTTTCCGGCACCGCCGCCCGCTCCCGCGCTGCCTCCGCCGCTCCCGGCGTGACCGCCCGTTCCGCTCATCCCGCCGCTGCCCGCATGACCGCCATCCCCAGCGCTGCCTCCAGTGCCGGTCGCAGAGCCACCGGCACCTGCACTTCCTCCACCGCCTCCGACTCCGCCGCCACCCGTCCCCGCGGTGATTCCACCGCTGCCCGCCCGTCCGCTCGCGCCCGACGTGCCCCCGGCTCCATCTCCGCCGGCCATTCCCTTGCTGCCCCCGCTCGTGCCCGACGTGCCCGCGCCGCCGGCCGCGGTCTGACTGTTGAGCGTGGTGCATCCGCCGAAAAAGATCAGCAGAGGAACAATCCGTTCGAGGCGCTTCATGCAGTCTCCCTTCGCCCTACCAGAATCGACCGCCGCACAGAACGCCGACGTCGCCCGAGGGCAGACAGCGCAAGCTCGAGAAGCCCGATCGGAGCGAGACCTTCGGCGCCGTCTCCGCGGGTGCGGTGAAAAACAGGTAAGCGCCCACGCCGCCGAGCACAGCGGCCGACGCATAGCCAGCGACGAGCACGTACTCGGCGGACTTGACGCTGTCTCGGCGGGACTGGCAGCCCGAGGGGCCGTTCATGGGCAATTCAGTGAAGCAACCGTTGTCGTTGAAAGCCTGGGCACGGCTGTCATACACGAGGCTGAAAATCACGCCGGTCGCCAGCCCGGCCACACCCGCGGCGCCGAGCACGACCCCGACGTCTTTTTGTGCCCCCCAGGACGTCGAGTCGGCCTGCGATTGAACCGTTGCCGGCTCGGCCTTCAGGATCACGGAGCTTTCCGTGGATGCGGTCTCCGTGGAAGGGGCTGCCGATGCTCCGACGGCAACCGCGCCGATGGTGATCCGCTCGCGCCGATCCTTCTCACCCTCCCGGATCACGAACCGCTTTTGGACCACGGGCTGCCCCGGTGTTTCGAAGGTGAAGACGTGCACGCCGGGATCGATAGAGAGCGCCGGTCCCTCCAATTGCTCGGCGAGTGTCTGGCCATCCATGCTCACCTTCACCACGCTGAGGTCGTTGCCCGAGGCGTCCTTCGCCTCGAAGACGATCGTCGGAATCGCGACGTTGGTGTCGGCGACCCGACGCAGACACTCGGCGCGAATGTCCGCGGGGCAGCTCGGCGCGGAACAGATCAGCAGCTCGGCGCGGGCATCCCGCAGCTTGTGTTGATTCCGGAGCGCAAACGAATGCTCGGTCGCCGCCAGACAATCGGCCGTGGTCGGATCGGCCGCGCGCGCCGGGCGACAGGCCACGAGCGACGCCACGACGACGACCAACAAGAGGATGCCTCGTCCCATACCGTTCATTATGCCTTTCGCTGATTCGGCTCGACTCAGAAGCATTCGGGCTTGAAGTGCTTTTCGCCCTGGGCGTCGAGATAGAAATTGGGGTCGCAGACAGGCTTGGCGCGCGGTTGGGGCGCGGGCGATACCACCTGGGATTCCGTGCGCTGCGGCAGTTTCTTGTTGCGGTCGGCCATTGCTTCTCGTTTGGCCTTCTGTCGGCCGCCGGCCGGTCGGGCGGGGTGGCCAGACGGCGGCTCGTGTTCTTCTGGGGTTGATTCCTTCGCAGTGGTCGGTGCGGTCGGGACCGCGACCGCCGGCGGGGCGGGAGGCTTTTCCAACGGCGGCGCCGTCGTCGCGGCGGGCTCCACTGGGCCTGCCGGCGCCGCTGTCCCCGCCCGTTCGGGTGAGCGCCGGCCAGCTCCGAGCGCGACCGAGACAGCCGCTGCCACGACAACGCCGAATGCAATCACAGCTGGCCGTCGCCACCAGGAACGCGCGCCCAGGTTCGCGGCACCCTCCGAGCCGCGACCTGCATTCGGATCGGTGGCGAGCTGGCCGGTCACGGATCGGAGCGTCGTCGGCACCGGCAACAGCGCGGGGCCCGCGGCGCCCGTCGCGGCGACCGCCCGTCGCCGGCCACTGGGCGAGAGAGGCGGGACCGCCTTCCGCAGCGCCACCTCGAGCTCCGCCATCGAGCTCCAGCGTTGCTCCGGTTTCTTCGCCAGTGCTTTGCCGATGACCGCCTCGACCTCCAGCGAGACCTCCGGATTGAGCGCGCGCAGCGGCGGCGGCGGCTGGCTGAGGTGCATGAGCACCACGTCGCCCCATCCTTCGCTCACGAACGGCGGTGTCCCCGTCAACATCTCGTAGAGGATGATCCCCAATGCGTAGACGTCGGTGCGGTGATCGATGAGATCGCTGATCCCCCGGCACTGCTCAGGAGACATATACGGGGGGGTCCCCATGAGCGATCCGACCTGCGTGGCAGCTCCGCTGCCTGAAAGATCGCCGCGCAGCTTCGCGATGCCGAAGTCCAGCACCTTGACCCGCCCCACGGGCTGCGCATCGTCGGTGACCAGATAGAGATTGTCCGGCTTGAGGTCCCGGTGGACGATCCCCTTGCCGTGCGCGGCGAACAGAGCAGAAGCCGTCTGTCTGGCGACGTCGGCGGCATCCGCGACGGTCATTCGCCCTTCCCCCGCTATCCGCGCGGCCAGGCTCTCCCCATCGAGAAACTCCATCATGAGGTACGGGATCCCGGAGGGAAGCTGTCCGACGTCGATGATGTCGATGATGTTCGGATGGCGAATGGCGTTTGCCGCTCGCGCCTCGTTCATGAACCGCTCGACGAGACCGCGATCCTCGGCGAGCTCTCGGCGCAGCACCTTGATGGCCGCCTTCCGCCCCATGAACGGGTGCTCTGCCAGATACACGGCACCCATCCCCCCCTCTCCCAAGAGCGAAATGATCCGGTAGTTGTTGACCTGCTCGCCAATCACGTTTGGAGACGCCGATCCGCGCACGCTTCCATCACCGGGTCAAGCCGCCGCACCCGACGGTAGTATAGACGAGATCTGCCGCGATCCCCCCCGACCTTGCGGCCGCAGAGCGGTGCGTGCTGGTCAGCGTCACGGACGTTCGGGCTGCTGTCTTCAGTTTCCGACGGTGACCGGGATATCGAAGATGCCGGCGGTGAGGTTCTTGGTGATGCCGCCGGCAGCGGTGAGCTACCCGTCCGACGGGGATGTCGTCCTTATGACGCCGTCGGGCCGGATAAGCGTCCTGTACAGAAAGTCGTCACGACACAACACGATCCTGTTCTGAAGCGCTGACGTAGCCCTGTCATTCGCCAAAACTCGATCCAGTCGAGATTTTTGGCGTTTCCTGGGTGAGCGCGGCGTCGCCCGAACTGATAAATCGCCGCGGTGCTCTCGCTCCTGCCGACCGTACTTGCGGTAGCCATGTCCGCGCTCCGAACCCGCGGCGCGCTCGCCCTCAAGAATCTCGCCCTCCGCCGCGACCGACTCGCAGGAATGGGCATCGAGGAAGCCTTGAGCGCTCCGCACTCGCCCTGGCAGAACCCCTTCGTTGAGTGCCTTATCGGCTCGGTCCGCCGCGAGTGTCTCGACCATATGATCGTGCTCGGCCAGCGCCATCCGCGGCGAATCCTCGCACCCTACTTCGCCTACTACCATCGCTCGCGCACGCATCTGTCGATCAGCAAGGACGCGCCCCGCGTCGCGCGCGGTGATGTCGCCCGAGACCGGCGAAGTGGTCGGGCTGCCCGAGGTCGGCGGCTTGCACCACCGGTACGAGCCTCGCGCCGCCTGACGGCGCCCGGCGTCAGTGAACCACAGCCGCTTCTTTCCCACACCGCTCCATCAGCGCGCGGCTCACCGTCCTCAGGTACTCGATCTGGTCCATCTGATAACCGAGATCCCACGTCGAGTGTCTGCTCAGGTCGACTCTTTCAGCAGCCTGCCGGTCGCGATGCTCTCGCCCCTATAGTCGAATGCCGCGCGATCGCTTACGCCGCGTCGTGGCCGCAACCGATCAAGAGTCAGGGACAACCAGTGATACCGGTAACCAAGACAACCTCGTCGTTGAAGTCTCCGTCGTTTCCGAAGAGCGTACTCGTTGCGGTCCCGTCCTCGAAGGCAAAATAGTAAGAATCGGGATGCAACGTTGATTGGTAGATAAGTACAAGCTTCCACGGCGCCGGCGGCGACGCGTTGGTGTCGACCGGGTTGTAGGCGTACTCGGTATAGTGTGTCTGGCTTCCCATCAGTGCAAAGCCGATTTTCCCGCCACTGTAGGTGAGGTCGCTTGCAATGGATTCGGAGCTCGACGTCGTCCCTACGGGGGTGCTCACCGGAACGAAAACGTGTATGTCGCTCGCCTGAGGCATCGAACCCGTAGCGTTGTACCGGCCCAGCCCGAAATGGTTCCCAGATTGGTTCAAAACGTAGTCGAAGGTGTTCGATCTGCCGGGCCAGAATGTCTGCGGAGCGATCTTTGCGTCCTCTTGCCAATCGATCGATTCGCCGAGGGCAGGCCAGAGTTGGTAAAGCTCGGTTTCCCCATTGTTACCATTCCGTGGAACTAGTGTGCCGTCGGGCTCCGCGACCGGACCTGGGCCACCGGTATCACAACTGTGGCCGCCACCTCTATCCTTCCTTATCGCCGTGATCCTGGTCGCAGTCCTCGGGGGTGGTTGCCCGGCTGCACATTTTACATATGAAAGAATCGCGGTCTCGTCCGTTGAGGAAGGGTCAGGATCGGCCTCGGCTCTGGTCACGCCTTCTGCACACGATTCCCACTCGCTACTCGGACGTTGTTTGGAACGTTTCCAGCACGTCAGCCACTCGCGAGTTTCGAAACCAGACTGTACGGACCGGCTTGATGGGTGACAGATAGACCGACTTCATGGGTGACACTTCAGCGGCGATGCGGACGATGCGCAGATGCCGTGGAAAGAGACCACCCAAGTGCAAGCACGCGTTCGATTTATCGAGGATTGGCTCGCCAAGGAGTACGAGAGTCTGGCCGTTTTGTGCCGCGTTCACGGGGTCAGTCGTAAGACTGGCTACAAGTGGGTGGGGCGGTTCAGGGAAGGCGGCAGACCCGGTCTAAACGATCAGTCCAGGCGTTGGCGATCACACCCACTTGGCGACGTGTTCGTGTACGTGGAGCTCGTGGTGGGTACGCGAAAACGTCACCCGACGTGGGGGCCTCGGAAGCTACAGGCGTGGCTCGTTGGGCGCGGTTGGGGGTGCCCGTCGGCGTCGACCATTGGTGCGATTCTGAAGCGTGAGGGCTGCGTGGTTCCGAAGAGGAGACAGGAGAGGACGGGCGAGTATTCCGACGGCCTGTCAGCGCAGGACTCGCCGAATGCGGTGTGGGGTGCGGACTTCAAGGGTTGGTTTAAGTTGAGCACGGGAGCCAAGTGTTACCCGCTCACGGTGTCTGACGGATACAGTCGGTACCTCCTTCGCTGCGACGCACTGGCGCATCCGGATGAGGAAGCCTGTCGTGTCGCGTTCGACGGGCTCTTCAAAGAGTACGGTCTACAACGCCGACAACGTCCAGCAGACGACGGCGCAGTGCCTATGCGTGGCCGGCGCGGGGCTCTGCAACTGAAGTCGTCCCACGTCGGCGATCGCGCCACGTGGTGCACCCAAAACAGGGTTGCACTCCCCCCTCCGCTACCTCATTCCTCCCTCATGCGCGCCGATTACCTCATGCGGCGCCAAAACCATCCGTAAGCCCTTGAAATCTTGAGCGGGAGAAGGGGTTCGAACCCTCGACGTCCACCTTGGCAAGTCGACGGAGAGCGTAACGGACCGTAACGGGCAGTGCTAACCGACCGAAAACACACACCGAGGCGCAACCTGGACGTCCAGCCCGTTACGCCGAGGTGGTGGGAAAAGTGGTGGGAAAGACGACGGGCCGAACGTGTCTGCCTGACGCCCATCGATCGCAGATGCCAAGGTATGATCTGCACGCCATGAACGACCAACTGCGGCGGCTTATGGACCTGATCGACAGTCGGCAAAGCGATGAGGTCAAAGAGTGGGCGACGACGCGTGCGGAGAGCGGTGATGCCGACGCTCAGTTCCTCATGGGATATCTTGCGTCGAAACGACACGAATTCCGGGAATCCTGCGACTGGTTCAACAGAGCGGCCGCGCAAGATCATCCCGAGGCGCTGTTTGAGGTCTCGCGAATCGACCAATCGGAGGACCGCGCGAACTGGGGGCCGCCACTCACCGATCAGATGCGCACGTACCTTCGGCGAGCGGCTGACCTGGGAAGCGTGGAGGCCTGGACAGCGCTGGCAGGGTTCCTGGCCGAGGGTCGGGGCGGGTTCCCGAAGGACGAACGCGAAGCGGAGGACTGGTACGAGAAGGCCGCCACGGCCGGAAGCGTCGATGCACAGTGCAAGCTGAGCTCGATGTTGATGTGGCGAAAGGCCGATCCCGCTTCGGTCGAGGAAGGTATTGGCTGGTTGGAGAAGGCGGCGTCCCACGACAGGAGCCCGCGGATCATGGAGGCCTCCCGCTCATCAGAAGCCTTGTCGAGGCTCGTCACGATCTACACACGGGGGTTTCCGGGCGTGCCGGCGGATCCCGAAAAGGCCGCGGGCTTTACAAAACGCATCGAGGAATACCGAGACCGCCTTCGTGCGGCGCGAGAGGCGCTCCGCGACGCACACCCAGAGTTTCGAAACGCTAAAAACGTGGGGGCTGTTGTTTCGGCGGCGCGAGAACCTCCGGGGCAGAGAGCGTTCGCCTACGAGAACGCTACCGAGGCCAAGGATGTCCTCCGAGCGCACATGACGACCTACCGACAGCAGACACACAAGGACCTGGCGGGCCTCGTGAACAAGCGGATGGCTTCGCGGCTGCGAAGTCCGGCCGGCACTGAATACGACGTGATGTTGGAGGTCCGCTGGGACGACCAGCCACTTGGCGACGTGTTCGTGTACGGCACCATAAACGACCATGGGTGGAGGGCCTGCCAGGGCGTCAACGAGAGCTTCTCCAAGGCTCCGGATGGTCGGATCGTCGGAGACTCGGGCTAAGGCTTCACCTCAGCGCTTCTTGATTCTCGGCACGGCCACGCCCCAGCGCAGAGCGGCCTCCTCGCCCTCCGCATCGCCGAAGAGAGTGGCGACGAGCACGGCGACGTTGAGGCGCAGGGCGCGCTTATCTTTCGTGACCGCACCGTCCATCTCGGTCTCGAAGAGGGCGACGAGCCTCTTGAGCGAGAACGGCTTCTTCTCGTGCATCTCCCTGATGACCTGGAGGTCGTTGTCGTAGCCACGGATCGTCTTCGACAGCGCCAGGTCGTAGCGGTCGGGCACGCGGACGACGAGCTTCTTGAGCCCGATCGAGACCGTCTTGAAACGCAACTCGGCGTCGTTCGGGATCTCCGCGACCCCAGCAGGCGCGAGGGGCACGCCCTGCCCCATCGCCCCGACGGCGTCGGCGGCGTCCTGCACGGCCTTCGGCACACGGTTCCATGTGTCGATGTCTTTCGTCGGGGCGCTCGCCCCGTACTTCAGCACGGCCGCGGCACCACCGATCACCTCCAGCACCTCCGGCGTCGTCAGACGTGCGTCGACGCGACGTAGGAAGGCGACGAGCTCAGCTCGCGAGTAACGCTTCACGCTCAGTGGCCTTCGCTTTCGCGAACATGCTCTCGAACGCGTCCATGCCCATGTTCATGCGGTAGCCCCAAACGCGGGCCACGGGCGGCGTGTTCTGGTCGGCGAGGACCCGTGCAAGCGCCCCCTGGTGGTTCGTGAAGAAGTTCGTGGAGGGGTGTGGGGACGACGGCCGCAAGGCCGCCGCCGCGCTTCGGAGCCGCCGATCGCCAGATAGCCGCGCGGCGAGGTCTAGGAAGAACCCCAACGTGCGTTCGCGGCCCTTGGCCTGGGCGAGCCGGACCAGCTTCACCAAGTCGATGTCCTCGCGGCGCCTCCATAGCAGGACCGGGAGTGCCCGCGTCATCGAGGGGTCGCGGCGGCTGAGCCCGAGGGCGTCGACGACGAGTCTCTCCAGTTCGGGGGCAGCTCGACCCGAAAGCGCACTCTGACCGTAGAGTGGCGCACCGTAGTGCGCTAGCCAGGCTCTTTTGAGGTCGTCCTCCACGGCTTTGAGTATACGTCGAGATAGGCCCATCGCTGGGTACCCGAGCTCGCCAAGCCCGGTTACATCGTCTCGCCCCGCACGGTCGCCAGGTATCGCCCAGCGGGCCTGGATCGACAGCGCGGCCAACGCTGGAGCACCTTCATCCGAAATCACCTCCGCGCGACCTGGCTTGCGACTTCTTCGTCGTCGTAACCGGCAGGTTCCGCCTCCTCTACGTCTTCGTCATTCTCTCCCTCGACCGCCGTAGGGTCGTCCACGCGGGCGTCACCCCAAACCCCAGCCCGAACTGGGCCGCTCAACGCCTCGTCGAGGCCGTCGCCGATGGTCAGCATCCGCGCTTTCTGGTCCATGACAGGGACTCGATCTTCAGCGCCGACTTCCGCCCGCGTGTTCGGGTGCTCTGCACCCGCCTCCTTAGACGCCAAGCCAACGCTCTCTGCGAACGGCGATCGGCACCCTCCACCGGGACTGCTTCGACCACATCATCGTCCACGACGAGCACCATGCAGAACGCGTTCTGCACGACCACCTGGCCTACTACCGCAGTCGGCCTCATCCCGGCCTGTGGATCCAGTCCCCCGACGGCGCTCGACGCCTACCCTCTCCGCGACCGCCACACGGAACCCCAATCGCTGGAATCCCAGTCCTCAACAGCCTCCATCATAGTTACGGTTTTGTCATAGCGGCACGTGCCCCATCGCCGGTCGAATCACGCATCGACCGCTATCGGATGGAGTTTCTGCGGCCACAAGTGCGTGCTCGCGCCGCTACGGATCGACCCTGGCTGGTGAGTGAGGCCCAGTCGTGATATTCATGAGGCAATGAGCTTGCGGGCGCGCGGTGAACAGGTCGCTGCCTGTATTAGCGTCTTTGCAGTGGTGGGGTGGATGGGGTGCGGAGGGAAGAGCGCCGACGGAATCGACAGCGGGAGCGTACCCGGGGCCACCTTTGCAACAAATGTCGACGGGGGCGCCCTCCTCAACGGCTTGACCCCGACCCAAGCGACGCAGCTGTGCGCCGACATTAACCACCTCGTGACCGACGGAGGTCTTGAGGCCGCATATTGCAACGCCCTCAACCTGACCTTCGCCGTCAACTCCGCAGAAACCTTCCTTCAAGACAATCCCAGCGCCTCCGCCGCCACACTACAGGCGAAGTGCGAGAGCTATCTCGAGCTCGAACAATCTGGAGCCTGCACCCCGATTGCAACATGCGACGTGTCCGGGATCGGCAACCAGCCGGCCGCCTGCATGGCGACCGTATCCGACGCCGTCACCTGCATCAATGAAAACGCAATGACTGCTGAGGCGCTCGGGAACGTGACCCCCAGTTGCACGAGCCTTTCCACCACTATCCTGAACCGCTTCTATGCCACGGGCGGGCCGTTCGAAACATACAACGTTACTCCGAACTCGGCGAGCTGTGCGGCGCTCGTCAATTGTCGTGGCCTTACGGCTTATTAGTTGCCCGGGCGCAGCACGGGTCCGCGTTCGACCATGTAGCTTTTCAGCTCGGACCCGCCCTCGCCCCGGCCGCTCCGCCCCAGGCTCGCCCGAAGCCGCCGTACCTCGTTCCCCATTGGTCTTCGTTTGCTGCTCTGCCAGCTGCCTGCCTCTCTGGCCCGCACGTCGGCACGCTCTCGCCGCTTCCGCCTTCCCGCTGGGTCAACTAATGCCGGCGGACGCGCCGAAACGCGAATAGCCCGACGGCGACGAAGCCAGATCCAATTAAGTAGAGCACTGCGCTTAGGTAATACCGTCGATACCATCCCAACAGTACAACGTCGGTACCATATCTGGCCTTATACGTCTCCAGCGTCCGCTGGATCCACAACGCCCACGTCACCGCACAGAGCCCGGTAGCTATAAGTATTGGATTACGATGTGTAGCGATCCCATCAATGACCGTGGGGCCCGCAATGGCGACAAGTGAACCAACGTTTGCCAGCCCCGCTATACAAAACAGCGTCAGGATCTTAGTCTTCCACTTATTGTCTTCATCCATATTACCCTGGATGGGTTGCGACGCGTAAAGCGCGAATACCATCCGCACATACCAGCCATAAACGCGATCTAGGAATCTCATCTTAAGGATTTCTGACCGCCGCCCCTACGTAGGGCTGCGTGATCCCTAACGCGATTCCCAGGCCGGCAACGACCGGTCCATCGACAATCACAGCCGCAGCAAGGCCGCCCGCGCCGAGGGCGGCGTTGATTAACCCAGACAGGTCATTACAAATTACGGTGCTCTTTTCAACCCGCGAACCTCCAAGGTAATCGGAGCCGACTGAAGCAATTGGGAGATGAATGGGACAGCGGCAGGTCCCGAAGGCCGATCGGGGTTTTCATCTTGATAAAACGCCGCAAGAGAATACCGGCCTGGCCTTTCAAACCGATAACAGCCCGTCAAGACCTCCTCAGTACTAATAGACTCATGAGGCTTTAGCACTCGATAGTCGTCTGAATTTGTCTGCCGCAGTCGCTTCATGCACTCAAACGGAACGTCATGCCCGTCAGGCCCCACAACAAGAATCCATACCTCTCGCATCTGTGGCGGATCATCTTCCCGATTTAACGCGAGACGACCGTTGAGCCATACGGGCGTCGGCGAAACATTCACAAGGCTGATGTCCGCAACGACAAAATCGCCAACGGTCACAATACCAGAAACGAGAGACAACCCCAAAGTTACTGGGCCGCCTCCCCCGTCCGCCCTTCCCGCTACCTTAGCAGGTTGACCTCGACAACTCATCAGTGTCAATACCGCCACCGAAAGGACACTTCTCGCTTTCCGATGGACCCGCATGACTTTAATTATCCCTTAAAATTGGTGCAGTTGGGTCGACCTGACAGTATAGGTCCCGTATGCAATCTGAGCGCCATAGCCCCCGTTAATTGCCGCCTGCGAATAGAGATCGTATCTCCCTTGGATCCAGGCGATCTCGCTTTGATTCAGACCAAATCGCCCCGAATTATCGAGTTCGTATTGATATGCCTGTGCCTCGTTGAGATCTCTGCCTGAAGTCCCATTGACCGCCAAATTGTCGTCTAGATTTTGAAACGCGTGTACTTCTGCCTCATGTCCGATCGTCGATCCCAGATAGCCTGCGTCTTGGAACGCCGAAGGTCCTATCCTGACTGTCCGGTTGAAGTCAGTGACACCCTCGTCTGTTTCAGTTGGATCGAAGTACACCCCGTTCGCCGCGCTCGTATCTATACCGTATGCGGACACGGCGTCATTAATTGCCTGTTGAAAACATTGATTTGCGTCCGCGTACAAATGCAGTTCTCTAAACATGTGAGCTTCGTCGATGTCCGCTTGCACCTGCGCGGCCCCAGGAGACAACGGGTCATCAGAACCGCTCGGTGAGATGTGCACCGGACCTCGCTTTGCCGGTGGTTGATCGGATTCACTGTCGGCCTGCGACAACTTCGCCACCTGTTGGAGTCCAAGCGTCGCTGCACCCTGGGCAGCGCTGATTAACGCGGCGCCGAGTGTATTGTAACCAAAGAAGGAGCCGCCTGATACGACGTTTGAGATTCCCGTCGTCACTGCGGCCGAGGCCGACCCTACAAGAAGACCTACGAGAGCGTTTCCGCCAAAAGAGCTGACAAGACCGCCGGTAGCCAACCCGACTCCCAACCCGATCGCCGTGTTGAGCAAGGTCTGCTCAACGCCTGCTCCATTGGCCAACGCGACCCCAGCGTTGAATGCCGCCAGCTCCAAACCTAAGACTACGCAGCCGGCTCCGCCCAAGGCGCACGCTGTCAACGACAATGCGAGCTCGGCATCGGTCATAGGATTGCTGAAATACTTTTCGAAGAATCCCCCAAGGCCGCTCCAGAAGTAGCCAGTCGGATCCGTGTACCGCAGGGGATTGTTTCCGGCGTAGCTGTATCTGTTGTAGCTCTGAAGGTCTGCGACGAACTGCACATTGGGGTCGGGCGACAGGAACCTTCCGAGCGACGGGTCGTAGACGCGACCATTCATATTCACTAGGCCGACGTCAGGGATCTGCTCTTGTCCGGTGAATTCTCTATTTCCGGTCGGCAAGGGAAACGATGCCGGATCGGCGGTCGTTCCATCCGGGTTTCGCCGCGCCCCCCACGGATCGTAACTGAAGACGGTGGCCGCCGTTCCCGCTGTCTGCACGGTGGCGACCCGACCGTTCTGGTCGCTCATGGCGGTGATCGAGCCGAGGTGGTCGAAGCTGTAATACTTACTGTCGAGCGGTGCCCCGCTGTCGTCCAGCACACGGAGGGCGAAGGCGTTGCCGTTGTGGACGTTCCCCGCATAGATGTAGTGAACGTGCGTCTTCGTGTTCGCGCCGGTCGTCGTCCGTTCGTACAGGCTCTTGCCAGTCGCCCCAAGGCCAACGTAGACGGTCCGTGTCGTACTGCCTCCACTAGTGACCGTTTCGACGACGCGGTTTCCGTCGGCGCCGTACATGAAACCGACGCTCGCGCCACTGCCACCGACCGACTCGATGTCGGTGATCTTGTTCGAGGAGTTGTAGGCGACCGTGCGGCTGCCGTTCGAAGTGAGGTTGCCGTTATCGTCGTAGCTATACTGCGTGCCGCCGCCGACCGTACAGACCGCGTGCGGCCCGGCCACGCGGTTACCGGCCTGGCAACCCGCCCCGTACGTATAGGCGGTTCCGGCCTTGTTGGTCAGGTTTCCCAGCGGATCGTACGCGTAGGCTATCGTGTTCGCGGCTGTGAGCCGGTTCGTGAGATCGTAACCGAAGCTTTCTTGCGACGCGTTGCCGCTGGCGACGTCGCTTCGGCCGCGGCTGAGCAGGTTTCCGATCTCGTCGAACCCGTAACTCGGATTCTGGATTACGTTGTTGTTGTCGGCGTGAGCGATTGCGGTCGAGCCGAGCAGCCAGCCGGTGAGTGAGTTGCGATTGGAGACGGTCTCGACGCCGTTCTTCATCTGCTCGTCGATTACCTGTCCGAGCACGTTCATCGCTTTCGCCTGCCAAAGGACCGAGTGATCGGACGATTCGTCAGTCAGGTACTGGAGGTATCCGAGATTCGTATAGTGGTAGCCGACCGCAAGCTGGCTGGTATTGACCATTGGGTAGCGAACCAAGCTCTGCCGCCCGAGCGCATCGTACTGAAAAGTCATCGCGAAGGTGGTGCCGTCCGTACACTCGTCGACCTCTTGGACGTCGCCAAATTCCGTATAGACGTAGAACTTGACGGCGACCTGGCCGCCGGCGGCTGGGACGCCCTGCGGAACGGCGCACGTTCCGTTAAGCTTCGGGTCCGGCGCGCTTACCATCACCGCCAGCTTTCCAATGCCGGCGCCGTGCGCCGTGTCGTAGGCCCAGTGCGCCGTCCCGGTCGAATCTGTCTTGGTCAGCATTCGGTCGAGCGGATCATAGGTCATGGCGATTGTCGGCGTCCCCATCGAGCAGCTGATACCCGTGCTCTTTGCGTCGATCTGTCCCGTCAGATCGCCGAAACCATCGACGCAGTACTGCCAGGTCCCCATGTCGGGATCGGTGGTCGAGATCTTCCGGCCCCGGGTGTCGTAGCCGATTTGGACCTGGTTCCCTGCGGGATCGGTCGTCAGGGTGAGATTCCCGTCGGCGTCATAGCCGTACGAAATAGTCGACGGGCCTGTCTCAGTCTGCGTCGTCACGGCGGCGATCTTGCCCATACCGTTCTTGGTCTCTTTGCGGGTCTGGGTCTGTCCATTGACCTGTCGATCGGTCTCGATCGTGGAACCATTGTACGTCGTGACGATCGTCGTCGACTTCGCCGCACCGGTGCTATCGATGACACCCAGCGGGTCTGTCACGGTGGAGACCCGGTTGAAGCTGTCGTACACAGTGGTCGTGAGGGAAGGCGAGACCTGGTCGGTCACAGCGGCCAGGTGAACGGGCTTGGCAGCCTGGGTTACCTGACCGAGCGCATTGTACGTCGTCGTGGTTTCGATGAACCCTCCGTCGAACGCGTATGACAGCGAGCCGACCGCTTTCCCCTGGTCATCGGAGTAGTTCCAGGTGGTAGCGCCAGTAGGCGGCGTCACAACAGTCATTGTGGCCGCGTGGGGAAGAGAGACTCCGGTCTCAAAGGAGCACGGCGGAAACACGCAAAATTGCGGCGGAACCAAGACGGATTGCGTCGTCGTTGTCAGCGGTGTCGGCGACCCACAACGGCCCGTTTCCGACGTGAGACGGCCCAACGCATCGTAGACATAACACGTCCGGATATCATTGGGACCAGTCTTGTCGAGCACCTCACCCAGAACGGGATCGTAGAGCGTCGTCTCCGTGTGGCCAAGCGTATTCACCGTTCTGGTCGGGTAGCGCCCCGGCCCATAGGAGACAGGAATACCCAGGATTGAGGGATCGTAGCTCACACTGGTCGTCCGGAAAGGCGGATGATGTTGGGGATCAGCTTGGGTGCTCGGATTCGTCGCCCCTGCAGTGCAAGTGCCGAAATCACTCGCGCACTCTGTCGTCGTGGCGAGGTTGCCGAACCGGTCATAGGCGTAGGCGCTGTCCAGCTGAAGCGGCCAGCCGGCGCCAGGCTCGACATGCTTCTTCGTGAGCGCGAGGCGGGAGCTCACTCCCCCGAATGTGCTTACCGGCGAGTACTCGAAGGTCGTCGTGTGAGTCGTATTCTTGGTGCCGCCGATGCCGAACACGACGGTGCTGTCGGGCTTGCCCTCGAGTTGCTCCTCGCTGGTCGTGTAGGTGTTCTGGGAATCCTTTTCAAAAACGTCCGCCAGAACGCCGTTCTCGGTCCTCTCGATTCCGATGTCCGTGAAGGTTGAGTTCCCGAACTGGTCGTACTGGAACTGCGATGTCGTCTCGACTCGATTGGTCAGGTCGTCGGTCTCTGGATGAAGGTACGCGATGTCGTCCACCGTCCTCGGATACGTAAACGTGGTGGTGCCGCTAGGGATTGGCCCCGCAGCGACCGCGCCGCAGCCGAGCCCCGTCGGCGACGGAAAGGCTGTCGTGTCACAGTAGAGGGTGGTCGTCTTATTCGTGAGGTGCGACTGCGATCCGACGACTTGATACTTGTCTACCTCCTTCGGCATCCCGGTGTAGGGGTATGCTTGGTTGTAGATGGTGACCGTACGAAGCTGGGACGCTTGGTCGAAGATCTCCACACGGTCGAAGCCCAGCGGCCCCCGCCCAAAGGAGTCCTGCCTGAGCGAGTGATACGTGTACGTCGTCGTGTCCGTCGAACCGGTGCCGCTGCCGTCTTCGGCCAATACGTTCGCCACCACGTTCATGGGAAGGGCGAGAGGCTTGGTGTTGACGTCGGTGGTGTCGTCGTCCTTGTAGGTCGCCGCTCCGAGCGCCGTGGTGGTGTACACGTAGGTGACGGTCGATGCCTTCGCCAGGCCGTTCGGGAAACCCGTGATGACGGGTTGCTGAAACGAGTTAAGCCAGGCGTTTGGCTCGATGACCTGGAGACCGTCGCTGATCTTGGCGAGGTTTGTCGCATTGTCGTCGGCCTGGATCAGGTCTGGGAATCCGTCGCCGTTCAGATCGACGAACGCGCTCCCGAAGTCCTCGGTGGTGGGGCTGGGAATGACGCCCGGAATTCTCGTCGAGCCCGCAGAGATCTGCCAGCTGGTCTGATTGCTGTCCTGCAGGACCCAGTTGGTGCCGTTGCTCAGGAAGATCTGACCGCCGCCCAGGTTCGGCGCGGATCCGGCAGTTCGACCCTGATGATTCTGAATGAAGTCGGCGAGGCCGTCCCCGTTGACGTCGAGAAGCGCGAACGCGTTGTCGAGCGGAACGAGACCGGTATCGGTGAACTCTCCGCCGTTGTCGGTCCCTTCGGGCGGCGAGAACGTCTTGAGAGTCTGAGCGAACGGAGAGGTCGTGAACTCACTCTCGAATCCAAACCCGCTTCCGTTGCCGAACCCGACGGCGCCGATGATGGCCGCCGGGCTGGTGTTCCCATAGAGGCCCGCGGCGTTGTAGTACGCCACCAGATCATAGAATCCGTCGCCGTCGATGTCGCCAAATTGCGCCGGCGTGTTGAGCGTACCGACCGTGAAGGATGCGGTTCCGTCGAACCCGTGCGACGATGGTGGTCCGAAGGTCAGCGCGCCGCCGGTGGCGGATGTATTGATCATCACCGCTTGCACGGCGAATGCGGCGCCATCCGCGGCTGCGGCGTAGGACGACGACACGAGATCTGGGAGACCATCTCGATTGATGTCCTGGAGGACGAACGCCTTCCCTGGCGCGTTCGTGGTCGTATATATCTGGTGATTCGGAATCCAGGGTGCGGCTTCGCAGCTCTGGTCGGTCTCGTTGCCCGGAGACGAAGAGACGCAGGGCGGCTGGGCGAGGAGACTGTCGACCCGCGTCTGGCCCAGCCCGATGTCGAACACCCGCACGAGATCGGCCATGCCATCGCCGTTGACGTCCGCAACCGTGATGGCTTCATCCGGGCTAAATCCGTTTCCGGGCGGGAACACGATGCCAAAGCCGACACCTCGGAGTGACGGATTTGGCTCGGAAATGGAGTTCGCGTTATTAACGTCGGGCGGCATATTCGCGTATTCGGGATGAAACTCCCATCCCCCACCCTGCTTGAAGCGGTTCAGCCACACGGCGGGCGAGTAGTTGGTCGCGTCCTGGCATCCCGGCTGCCCCGGGGCCACGCCGGGTGGACAGCTCTGGCAAGAGGATGTCTGAGTCTCTCCTCTCTGAGTGATCAGGCATGCGACGTTGGCGTCGTCGACCAGCACGTCGACCGCTCCGTCGCCGTCCATGTCGGCAAACACCACGTCTGTCGGGTTGTCGTTGTTGTCGGAGAGATAGAGGGGGAACGTTTGATTCGAACCCGTGATCGGCGCGCTCCATCCGGTCCCGGTGTTCAGGAGTGTCGCGAGCTCAGGGCTGCCACCGACGCCCTTGGCTCTTCCGACGATGACATCGACCAGCCCGTCCCCGTTGATGTCGGCGAACTGAACACCCTTCAGCCCCTTCCCCTTTGCCACGACGGTCTGGGGCAACTGGTAACCGGACGACGACGGCCACACCCCACCGCCTTGATTCTGCCACCCGAAGATCAGCGGCTGCATGCACAGGGTGCCGGCGCAGTAGCCGATCTGTTGCAGCAGGCTCTCGAAGCGCCCGTTGGTCCCTCCTTGATAGCTCAGCGAATACTGACCGGAAGGCGTCGTGATTGTCTGGAGAAGCTTCACCTGGGGAATCTTGAGTGCTCCGAGTGCGGTCCAGTGGACGTCGCCGCGATTCTGGGCCAGGTAGCCGAACGTAACTTTATTGAACGGGCTGGACTGGGGCGCCGCCAGCGATCCCGTGTAATCGATCTCCGATACCCACACGCCCGAAGTGATGAAGGCGTTCGGACTGACGATGTTCGACCCGCTGTCTAAGTTGTAGTGAACGTCGAAGTAGTTTCCCCAGGCGTCGACGACGCGATCGAGCAACCACATTCCGACCTGATCGGACGGACCGCCGATGACCCGTTCGGACGCATTCAAGCCGTAGTAGCGGGTTTCGCCCGCCTTGGTGACGACCTGGAATTCGCCCGTCGAATTGAGAGTCATCTGACTGAAGTCCTGCTTCTCGCCGACGTAGCAAGGCGTCGGGGACGAGGACGGGCAACTTCCCGTTCCTGGGGCCTGCTGGAACAGCTTGGCGCCATCCAGGCAGATCCCGTCGGTTTCCTTGTCCGCGTTTTGGCTGGGGTCCAGCGAATCCAACATCACCGGCCGCCCGAATCCGTCCTGCTGCCGTGTTCGGGGACAGCGCGAGATTGTCGACAGGCCGCTGAGGTTCCAGCCTTCGCCAGCGATTCCGTCTCCCCCCTGACTGCTGTAGACGAGGGCCAGGTTCGGCGCCATCCCGGCGACTCCCGGGGAGATCGAGATGGGAACCGTGTACGTCGCCGCACCCAAAGGGCTCACCGACAGCTGTCCAGGAACGACACCGTTGAATGGCGCGCCGACCGGCGGCCCGCCGGCGTTGGTCGGATTTGGCGGCGGCGTGGAGTCGAGGTTCACCTTCGTACCGTTCGGCAAGGTTGCATCGTCGGTGCCGTCGCCGTTATTCGTCACCGTGAGCTGCGGCGAGCTCGGCGTCGCCGTCACGCTGTGACTGCCCACCGTCCATGTCAGGAGCGATCCCGACAGAGTGGCCACGAAAGGCGCATGCGTGGTGGACACGAATGTCGTCGGCGGCACTTCCGGCGGGGACGCGACGAAGCCGTTCTGGTTGGTCAGTCCGTTCGCGGTCCCGTAGGGGATGTTTACCGGCGTCGACGACGTCGTCTGATAGTCGAAGATCGCCTTCAGCGTCGACCCGTCCTGGGCGATGCCGAGCAGTGAGGGCACCACATCTGGGGTCGACCGGATGTTGTCGATCAGGTAGTGCCCCGTCTCATTCGACGGGACGTTCAGCACGAAGGAGAACGTCAGGTCGGCGTACACGCCGTTGGCGATCGTCGAGGCCGTCGCCGCCGGCATCTGAAAAGCCAGCGTCTGCCAGGACCCCAGCGCCAGACCGGTCAGGGGGATGTCGTTGAACGGGACGTTGAAGATCCCCAGCGTGGGGCTGTTCACGAACATTTGGGCATCGCCGTACCAGAACTGGTTGGCCTGGCTGGTCGGAAGAAGAACGTCAATCAGGACCAGCGGACCCACGGTGCCGATCGAGCTCACGGGGGCGCTGTTGAAGCGCGCGAAGTTTTGCGCGATCACCTCGAGAGAGCTCTCCCCCTGCGTGCGGTTCGGGTTCAGCCCGACGATCGCGGTCGTCCCCGAATCCGATACGTCCAGGCTCCAGTCGGCGGCGGACTCGAAGCCGAGCACGTCCGACGTCCCGCTCGCGACCGGGCAGCTCCCCGCCGCGCCGCTGCAGATGGGCGCCGGCGAGCTGCTGGTGGCAGCCCCGCACGCCGTCCCGGCCGCCGCGAACGCATCTGTGGGACAGGCTGACGAGGTACCATTGCAGGTCTCCGGCAGGTCGCAGATGCTCTCCGCGGGACGGCACACGCTTCCCGAGGCGGCCAACGTGTCCGGCGGGCAGATCGACGAAGTGCCGGTGCAGGTCTCGGCGACGTCGCAGCCGCCGGCCGCCGGACGGCAGACCGTCCCCGCGGATGCAAACGCATCCGCCGGGCAGGCCGCCGACGTCCCGGTGCAGGTCTCGGCCGCGTCGCAGGTGCCCGTCGACGCACGGCAGACCGTCGTCGCCGGCGCGAACCCATCCGCAGGACAAGCCTTGGTTGTTCCATTGCAGGTTTCCGGCACGTCGCAGGCGCCGTTGGCGCTGCGGCAGACCGTTCCCAGCGCCGCGACCGCGTCGGTCGGGCAGGTCAGCGACGTCCCGTTGCAGGTCTCCGCCACGTCGCACGTCCCGGACGCCGCCCGGCAAACCGTTCCATTCGAGGCCGCCGAGCAGGTCCCGACGTGACCCGTCAGGTTACAGACCCCGCAACCGCCATTGCAAGCGGTGTCGCAGCAGACGCCGCTGACGCAGAACCCGGTCGCGCACTGGCTGTTCGATGTGCACGCCAGCGAGAACGACGCGTCGTAGAGATCGGCCGTGGCCACGGTGGTCGACCCGTTCACGCCGCCCGCGATGAGGACCATGTTGTTCTGGAGCAGCGTGAGGGTCTCTGCCTGCACTGCCGTCGGCAGAGCGGTGGTGGCCGTCCAGGTGGTGGTTCCGTTCCAGAGCTCCGCCGTTCCGAGCGTGCTGGTCCCGTTGTTCCCTCCGGCCAGCAAGACCTGACCGTTCTCGACGAGACTGGAAGGCAGCAGCACCGCTGCGTGTAGTTGGCGCGCGGTCGTCAGCGTCCCGGCCGACGACCAGCTTCCCGAGCCAGACGCCGCGTTGAACAGCTGGGTCGTGTTCAAGATCGTCGACCCGCTCTTGCCGCCGGCGACCAGCACGTTCCCATTGGCCAGCGCTGTGGCGGTATGGCCCTCGCGCGTGCTCGAGAGCGCCGTCAGGCTGCTCCAGGTCGACGTTCCATCGAAGAGCTGGACGTTGGCCACGCTGGCGGTCCCCGAGTTGCCGCCCACCACCAGCACCTTGTTGTTCAAAGTCCCGTTCGACGACACATTCAGGCGCGTGGCGGAGTGGAACTTCACCGCCTGGGGCATGTTCCCCGTCGCCGTCCAGGTCCCCGTTCCCGACGAGGGATTGTAGATGGCGGCTGTGTTGAGCACCGTCGTGCCATTGAGTCCCCCCGCGAGAAGCACGTTGCCGCTGGCCAGAAGGACCGCCGCCTGCCCGTGACGGGCGGCGTTCAGGTTGGCCGCCGCCGCCCAGGTGCCCGCCGTCGGCGAGTAGAGCTGGGCCGTGTTCTGGCTGGTCGATCCGTTGAGGCCACCGGCCACCAACACCATCCCGCTGGTCGTCGAATTCGACCCCGTGTTGAGCTGGGTCGCCGTGTGCAGGGTCCGCGCCCCGGTCATGCTGGCCGTCGCGGCCCACGTACCGGTCGACTTGTTGTAAAGCTCCGCAGAAGCCAGTGCGGTCGTCCCGTTACTCGTCCCGCCGACCACCAGCACGTTCCCCGTCGACAGCAGCGTCGCCGTGTGCCCCTGGCGTGGCGTCGTCATCGATCCAGTCGTCGTCCAGCGCGGATCGAGCACGGCCGGATAGACGACCTGCTCGTCGGGCCATCGCACGCGGAGGGTGCAAGAGTCGGCGCCGGGCGGGGTCACGTCTCGTCCCCAAGGTGCGGCCGGATCGGTATCGACGGCGCATCCTTCCACCACCATCGTCGCGTCGGTCTTTACGCCGTCGGCGCCCGCGATGAACGGCGGCGCCGCTCGCAACTGCGGGGCCCCGTCCTCGTCCAACATCTCGAGCGTTCCCTCAACCAGCCGCAGGCCGCTCACCCCCTGCCCAAGGCTCAGGTCATAGACGACCTCAGGTACCGCTGGCCTGGTTTCGAAGCTGACGAAATCTTCCGCGCCGTCCGCGAGCGCCCGATGAAGGAGCGCCCCACCTGACGTGTGCGCGTGCGGGTAGACGAAGTATCCGTCTCCCGACTGCGCGACGACGTTGTTCACGTCCCTC
>Ga0210388_10000468_pt1 | contig 33407 bp, 29 predicted proteins | sample IncBWC19OmetaG_FD_155485 | JGI IMG/M metagenome (GOLD analysis project Ga0210388, IMG submission 155485) | Forest soil microbial communities from Barre Woods Harvard Forest LTER site, Petersham, Massachusetts, United States - Inc-BW-C-19-O ...
ACCTCCGTAGTATTTATCGGGGTCGTTGGTGAGCTTGAGCGGGAGGTAGACGTCGGCTTCTCCCCAGCGAAAACGCGGCCCCATGACTCCAACAACTTTGTAGGGTTTGTGAACCAACTGAAGGGTACGGCCCACAACGTTTGGATCGCCTGCATAATAGCGCTGCCAAAATGGATAGCTGAGTACGACGACAGCTTGCGAATCCTGGCCAAAGGGTGCGTCGGAAGGAATCAGCCAACGGCCCATCATAGCGGTGCTGCCCCAATGATTGGGAGCTTCCGGGGAAATATCCATCCCCTGAACATCTTCGGGAAGGTCGCCATCGGTTGTGGTGAGGTTCCAGCCTCCCAAGGCGACGACGCTCTCGAACGACTTAGTTTGGCGAAGCAGTGCGATTTCGGGCCCGTTGAGGCCGGAAAAACGGTCTTGGCCGGACTTTTCCGTGAGCCGAATTTCCATCATGCGGTCGGCGCCAGGATAGGGGAAGGGATCGAGGAGCACCGCGTAGATGACACTGAACACAGCACTTGTGGCTGCGATGCCGAGAGCGAGGGAGAGTACGGCGGTCAGAGTAAAGCTTGGGCGGTTGCGGACCTCTCGGGCGGCGTAACGTAAATCGGAGAGCAACGAGTTCATGGATGCCTCAAATCGAGAACTCCCGACAGGACCGACACAAAGCGACAGGTCTCGGAAAGGCTGCAGCTCGAGAGCTCACTACGATAGACGACCTCAGGATGCTCCCGGTTAGTAGACGTCGCAACAATGATTTTGTTCCCCGTGGGGATTACAAATTGTGAGGAGGGCAAGAGGGCCGGTCGCCTCTGTCGAGCTGCGTGCGACGAGAGAGTAGCGAACGATCCAGCCATCGACGCACTACAGAACGGGGCCCTGGTATTTATTGCGATACCACGGACCCTTTGAGGGGCGCTGAGTTGCGGGTGCTCAGCCGGCGGATTTGGCCGACGTGGAATCCTGGCGAATGGAGTTGAGTGCGCTGAGTTCATCCAGCTCGATTTCAAAAACACGATCCAGCTTGGTTATGCGCAGCAAATCCAGAACATTTTTGCTCGGACTGACGAGCCTAAGCCTTCCGCCATGAGAGCGGATGGTGGCGAGAGTTCGCATGAGTTCGCCTAGGCCGGCACTGTCGATCATATCGACTTCGCGAAGATTGATGAGAATATGGTTGCTGCTTTTTTGAAGCAATGCACCAATCGTCTCACGAAGCAGTGTGGTTCCCTCTCCGAGCGTGATTTTCCCTTGGAAGTCGACAGCCGCAGCGCCATCCAGAGAACGCTGTGCTACGGAGGAACTTCTGGCTGCACCTTTCTTCATGCTGATAGCCAGCGAATCCAGGACTTCACAAGCTGCCGCGGCGATTTGTGGGGAGTCGGTGCGCACCACGATGAGAGAGTGGCCCTCGTTCAGAACCTTGTGAAAAAATGCGACGTCTTCTTGAGCGCCGGTGCCGGAGGAGGGCAAAGGGGCGCTTTCTTGATGACCGACACCTGAGCCAATGGCGGCGCCGCTTCCGGCTCCCACCAGGCCGAGCAGAGCGGCGGCTCCAATGCCCAAAGCGAACACTTGGCCAATGCCGGGTACGGCGAGGAGAGTGGCCGTAGCAACGCCCGCGGATAGACCTGCGGCTCCGCCAACAAAGCTGCCAGCGAATAAGCCGATCTGTTTGCCCATACTTTTGGCTTCGGTTTCCGAGCGGGTAAGGAAGACGAGCGATCCTTCCGGGACGCGGCGTTCCAGTAGTTTCTGTACAGCTCCTTCGGCGCGTTCACGCTGTGTGAATACTCCAACGGCGGTTTCCAAGGGAACCTCCTATGTCAGCTTGCGACGCTGGCGATGCGGTCGCGGCGCTGTGCGGTGAGATTGAACGAATGTCCTCCAGGGTATGAATACAATGAGCGGGTTTCTGAGGAAGGGCTTCAGACAAATAAATACGAACCGTCGGGGTGACGGCTTGGCGAGCCAAGCCTTGCGCCTTAGACAGTCTGATACTAGAGACGCTAAGCGCCCTAGCCCAGGAACCAGGCGCGAGTTTATGCTCCCACCTTGCAGGTTTGTCAAGTGCAATGTGGCTATAGGGGCGCTGTGTTAAGGATGGGGCGAGGCTAACTAGTGGCCGAGATTTTTGGTGAAGAAGTTGGACATGAGATTCAGCGCTTCTGTGGTTTCGGGGAGTTGGAAGTGGTACCAGAAGGCGTGGGGTAGGGCTTCGAAGACGACGAGTTGAGTGTTGTCTCCGGCGCGGAGGAGAGCGCGATGGAAGAGGGCGGTGTCGCTGAGGAGCAGATCGCGAGTGCTGGTGACTAAGAGGCTGGGAGGCATCCCTTTTAGGTCAGCGAAGATCGGTGAGAGAACGGGATCTTTGCGATCGGTATTGCGGGCGTATTCCTCACCGGTCGGGGCGCTGGGGTCTTGGGGCTTCAGGTTGCCGGGGAAGCCGTTGAGCGCGAAAAGTTGGTGTGAATCAGAAGTGCGGGAGTAGTCGGTTAGGACGGAGAAGAGGCCTAGCGCGGCGGGTTCGGGCAAGTTTAGTTGTTTGAGGCGGACGGCGACTTCGGCTGTGAGGATGGCACCGGCGGAAGTGCCGAAGATGCCGATGTTGTGCGGCTTGTAGGTTTTAAGGAGGGATTTGTAGACGGCGACGGCGTCATCGACCGGTGCGGGGAATGGATTTTCTGGCGCGAGACGGTAGTAGACGGAGACGACTTTGATTTTGGCGAGGTTCGCGATGGGGATGCCTTCGATGAGCGAGCCGGAGTCGGAGTTGAAGCCGCCGCCGTGGAGATTGATAAGGACTAGATCGCGGTTGGCGGCAGGAGTTTCTAGGGGAGTGATGATATCGGTGCGAACGCCGGCTGTGGTGGTTTCTTCCACGTTGACGGGAAAGAGGCGGCGGGCTTCGGCGGATTGTCGAACGCGCCATTCGTCGGTGCGTCTGCGGCGAGTGGCAAGGTCTTCTGGGCCGGGGGTAGATTGTGCTAGCGAGGCAAGCCATTTTTGGGCTTCGGGGCTGATGGTGGTGGGCATGGGGATGGTTCGGGTGATGTGGGCGGTGCCGTCGGGATCGAAGTTGGCGGAATCCTGGGGCACGGCTTGATCCGGTTTGCTCCAAGCTAGTAGCGACGCAGAGCCTACGAGCAGCAAGGGGAAAAGAATTTTTCTCGACACTTGAAAATCCTCCGAGCACTTCAGTTGGGCAGAAAGCTGAGCGGCGCAATTGTAGACGATTGGAAACCGTGGTGAGCGCCAAACTTGGATTCGAGCTGCGGTGCAAGTCGACGCGCTCGGATGGAGCTTTGGCGTAAGTGCGCGCTGCCGTCGCAGCTGCGGTGTTGTCGATTGGAAACATATTGGCCGTGGGGGAGCGCGCGGAGGAGAGTGAAAGGGCTGCGTTGTGTATAATTGAAGCCTTGGGGAATTTGCGGTATTCATGCCAGAAGAGACAAAAACTGTAAAAGCTAGCGCGGAAGTGCTGCGGGCACGGCGTGCGCGTTTCCGGCGGACGCGTGTGCGTGAGCTGAAAATGATCGCCAAGGCGCTAGCGTCGACGAAGCATCCCGTTTTGGTGCACATCATTCCCATGCGGCGCTGCAATCTGGATTGCGGGTATTGCAACGAGTACGACAACTTCTCGAAGCCGGTGCCGCTGGAGGAGATGAAGAAGCGGCTGGATATTTTGGCGGACATGGGGACGTCGATTATCACTATCAGTGGCGGCGAGCCGCTGATGCATCCGGAACTGGAGGGCGTGATACGGCACATCCGGAAACGCGGGATGATCGCGGGAATGATTACGAATGGCTTTTTGCTGAGCAAGGAGCGGATCGGCACGCTGAATGAGGCAGGGCTGGAGCACTTGCAGATCAGCATCGATAACCTGGTGCCGGACGAAGTGTCGAAGAAGAGTTTGAAGACTCTGGATACCCGTCTTGAATGGCTGGCGGAGTTCGCCGTTTTTCAGGTGAACATCAATTCGGTGCTCGGGAGCGGCGTCAAGGATCCGGAAGACGCTTTGAAGATTGCGCACCGGGCTGTGGATCTGGGTTTTACGAGCACGGTAGGGATTATTCATGATGGGAATGGTCAACTGAAGCCGTTGGGTCCGCGCGAGTTGGAGATATTTGAAGAGGTCATGACGCTGGGGAAGCGGTCTTTCTCGCGATTTAACGATTTCCAGCACAGCGTGGCGCGGGGTAAAGAGCACGACTGGCGGTGCCGTTCGGGATCGCGGTATTTGTATATTTGCGAGGACGGGCTCGTGCACTGGTGCTCGCAGCAGCGAGGGTATCCGGGGATTCCGCTGTCGCAGTATACGGATGAGATGCGCCATCGCGAATACTACACTACAAAACATTGCGCTCCTATGTGCACGGTTTCTTGTGTGCAGCAGGTGGGGATTATTGACAATTGGCGCGGGCCGCAGACGTTGAAACCGAAACCCATGGCGCCTCCTTCGCCGCAGCCTGAGTTAGTCCAAATCGGCAGTACACGAAGCCATTCCTAAGAGCGAACTAATTTTCTTTCTGGTACGAAATCCCTATTTTCTCTCCGCGCACATGGATGGGTGTGATTGATTGACGGTTGGGCTGTGCTTGCGAAGAATGAGAGCATGCCGGGCGCAGCGATTGAAATTGACAATCTGACCAAGGACTACCCGTTCGGGTTCCTGCACCTTAAGAAGAAAAGGTCGCTGGAAGGCTTGACCATGCAGGTTGAGAGCGGCGAGGTGTTTGGATTTCTCGGGCCGAATGGGGCGGGAAAATCTACGACTATTAAGCTGCTTGTGGGGCTGATTTTTCCTGACGCCGGTTCGGCGCGCATTCTGGAAAAGCCAATCACGGACATCGAAATGCATCGCGACATTGGGTATCTGCCCGAGCAGCCATATTTCTACGATTATTTGACGGCGGCCGAGGTGCTGGATTACTTCGCGAGGTTTCACGATTTGACGGCTGCGGATCGGAGCGAGCGCGTGGCGCGCATGCTCAAGAAAGTTGGTCTGGAGACAGCGCGGAAGATTCAGTTGCGGAAATATTCAAAGGGGATGCTGCAGCGCGTGGGTTTGGCGCAGGCCATTTTGCACGACCCGAAAGTGGTGATTCTGGATGAGCCGATGTCAGGGCTCGATCCGATCGGACGGCGGGAAGTGCGCGACATTATTTTGGAATTGAAGCGCGAGGGCAAGACGGTACTTTTCTCCACGCACATTTTGTCGGATGCGGAGATGCTTTGCGACCGCGTGGGAGTGATTGTCGGCGGGAAGTTGCGCGGGGTTGGCGCGCCTGGCGAGATAGTCGGAATGAAGGCGCATGGCATGGAAATTCTGTTCGAGTTGCCGGGTAGCGCCTCGAGCGCAGCAGCCGTGATCGCGAAGGCAACGAAGACGGGCGACCGTTACCGGTTGCAAGTCTCTGAAGAGGAGCTGTACGCAGCGGTGGAACAGCTTCGCGGAGTGGGAGCAAAGATTCTCTCCGTTGCGCAGATCAAGGCTTCGCTGGAAGAATATTTCATGAACCTGATTGAGGCAGATCGCGCGCAGGCAGCGGCGGTCGAAGTGAGCGGGAAATGAGGCGCGCCGGCGCAGTGGCGTTGAATACATTCCGCGAAGCGGTGCGCGACCGCGTGTTGTACAACCTCGTTTTCTTCGCGCTGCTGATGATGGCGGCGGCGATCTTCGTCGGGGGAATCTCGATTGGGATCGAAGAGATGGTGATCAAGAGCCTGGGCTTGAGCGCCATCAGCGTAATTGGGTTGTTGATCGCGGTGTTCATCGGCGTCGGGCTTGTCTACAAAGAGATGGACAAGCGGACACTGTATGCGTTGTTGGCCAAGCCGGTGCGGCGATGGGAATTTCTGTTGGGCAAATTCGGCGGGCTGGTGCTGACGCTTGCCGTAAACACGCTGGCAATGGCGGCGGGGTTGTTCGCCGCGCTGTTGTATGTGAAGCACCCTTTGGAACGCACGGATGCAGTGCTGCTCATCGCAATCTATTTCATTTTGCTAAAACTGATGCTGGTGGTGGCGCTGGCGCTGCTGTTTTCGTGTTATACCACACCCCTGCTGGCGATTCTCTATACGTCGGCGCTATACGTCGCTGGATTGTTCGTGGAGGAGATGCGAACTTTTCAGTTCACCATCCCGAACCCGCCGATGGAGGCTCTCCTACGGGGACTTTCCTACCTGCTGCCGAATTTTGAAAATTTCAATGTGCTGGCCGCGGCCGCGCACGGGCGGGAAATACCCAACGCTTTGATTTTGCAGAACACGGCTTACGCCGCGTTGTACAGCGGCATCGTACTAGTCGTGGCCGCCGCTGTTTTTTCCCGCAGGAATCTGAAATGAAGTCGCAGAATGCGAAGAATTGGCTGCTGTTGGTTTTGCTTCCGCTGGGCTTTGCCGGAGTTTGGCAACTTCAGCATCGCATCGATAGCCAGCGAGCCGCTTTGCACCTGGAGCAGGACGAGTTGGTGTTGCGCTCCGGCAAGCTGTTGAAGGCGATGAGCCTCGAATACGCGCCATTGATGGCAGATCTCTATTGGACGCGCGTGGTGCAATATTACGGCGACAAACGCTCGAAACATGATGCGAATTTCGAACTGCTATGGCCGCTTTTGGATGTTACGACGACGCTCGATCCCAACTTGCTGGTGGCTTACCGCTTCGGATCGACATTTCTAAGTGAGCGTTCTCCGCGCGGGGCCGGGCGTCCGGATCTCGGTATCGAGCTGCTGGAGCGAGGAATTAGAGCGAATCCCGAATTTTGGCGATTGTATGAAGACCTGGGATTCATTTATTACTTTGATCTAAAGGACTACACAAAGGCTTCGGCGGCGTTTGCGGAAGGCAGCAAGAATCCAGAATCCCAAATTTGGATGAAAGTCATGGCCGCGAAAATCGCGGCCGAAGGTGAGTCGCTTCAAACGTCGATCTTTTTGTGGAATGAGGTTTATCAGACGACGAAAGATCCTCAGGTGAAGGAAAACGCGCGGACGCATCTGCAACTGCTGGGGGCCGAGCAGGAGTGCAAACAGCTTGATGTGCTCGCGGATGAATTTCAGAAGCGGACGGGGCGTCGCCCGTCCCGCGTTGTGGATTTGGTGCAGGCTGGATTGCTGCCACGCCTGCCGGTGGATCCGATGGGGTACCCCTACGTTTTCGGGCCGGATGGCAAAGTGGCACTGAACCTGGACAGTCCGCTTCTAGAGCAACAGCTTCTTCAACAAAGCCCGAAGTGAACTTCGTGTAGTTCCGTTTATTCTTGCGTCTTTTCCATTTGCTCCGTGGTGCAGAGGAGCGTCATTTGGGGATCGATGACGAGCTTGTGCGGTGCGATTTGCGTTGTGAAATGGAAGGAAGTCTCAGGGCCTGCGGCGACGACTGCGCCGAGGAGAATATTGTGGCCGGCGCCGTTGTTAGCGTAGAGCGGCACGCTGACGATGAAGGAATGCGGCACACCGGTTTGAAAGAGTTTCCCGCGAACGACTTCACCTTTATCGGTATGGTGGGTAGAAAACTCCACGCGAAAGCGAGGGATTCCCGTGCCGCGTACCCACTGTTCAAAAAACCATTCCATGGAATGGCCGCCTTCGAGATCCATGGCAGGAGTCATGACAGCCTCGACTTCACGCTGAAAATCATCCGTGGAGAATGCGCGGTAGGCGTATTTTGAGGAAATCGTGCGAAGCAAGGCTACGAACCGCGCATCGGGATCCTTGGCGCTCGGCTGACGCATCATTTCGCGCAGCATGTGAATAACCCAGGAACCTTTGCCGTAAATCACCTCCTCGAAACCGCTCGGCGACTTTGAGGAGTTCAACCGGTTGCCGAGAGCCAGCGCGCCAATCTCGCCTTCCGTTGTGTCCGAACCGGGAATCTTCTCCTCGAGTTGTTTTCGGTATCGTTCAAGCCAGACACGAACGGCGTGCTCGGAAGGTTTTCTGTTTTCCGCGAAGAGCAGCGCAAGGTAATTCGCAAAGGCCTCATCGATCCACTGATCCCGGTAACTGGACCAGCCGACAACGTTGCCCCACCACTGATGGGCAACCTCGTGATAGGGGACAATGTCAGTAAACGCTTCCTGGCGGGCAGAGGACAGTCCTGCGCGATTTTGCGCTTCGGCGGGTAGGAAAGAAAATGTCGAAATGTAAAGCAAACCCGGCCATCCCTGGCCGAAAGTGCCGGGAATCTGCGAAACACTTAGTGTGCGATAAGGAAAAGGCCCGCTGAAATGTTCATAAAAGCGAATGGAAGAGTCGATTTCTTTTCCGAGTTGCTTGAGCGCGTCGGCGGGGCTCGGATTCGGCGGTTGCATCGCTGAGCGGTTGTTTCCGCCAGGCATGCGAAACGGAACATCTGATGGAAGTGAATTTGGGTCTGGCGCGTCGAGACGATTGCTGAGGGCTTGCTCGAGTTGGCGGTTGGCGTACACGTCGATTGTGTGTGCTTCGTCGGCGATGGAACTGGAGGCGTATTCGCCCAAATTGAACCCAGCGATGGCGAGCGGCTTGTCGCTTCGCCAATGGCCTATGTGCAAATCTCCAGAGCTTTGTTCATCGATCTTGGCACCGGTGGCGACCAGTTTTAGATGGCGTGGCCAGCGCATGGTGAGGTTATACGAAGCGAAATCTGCTTGGTCGCCGAAGTGAGGATACCAGCTCTCTCTTGCGCCGACGAAGAGCACACCGTTGCCTGCGTCTTCGATGACATTGCCGCGGTAATGAAAATGAATGGTGTACTCCTGGCCTTTCTGAGAAGGCTGCGGGAGCACGACATGGAGATAGTCGTTGCCGCGCACGCTGCGCTCCTGGAGGTTCATCCCTTCATTTTGAAAATAGGCCAGAGGCTTGTCTTGTGCGTCTGAAACGGTTTCGGCATGGAGCGCGCGGGAAAGTTGAAACGTAAGAACGCGCTCACCGGAAGTTTCGGCGCGCAAATGAACGGTGGCTGTGGCATCGAGGGAGTTGTCAGGCAGGACGGCAGTGTCTAACGTGTAGTCGATCGCGTGGAAATCGACTGGGGGCGGAACAGAGCCGGGAACACTGTAGGACGCCCAAACATCGTAATACGTGTAGTTGCCAGACTTTCGCCGCTGGCCCAGAAGGATTTGCTCTCGCCGCTGGGGATCGAAGAGGACATCAAAGGCGCCGGTCTCAATGCCTTCGAGCGCCGCGTAGAAATAAGGTTTTGGATTTTGCGAGAGACGGTCTTCGAGAATACGAAGGGATTGCGAAACATTGAACTGCGCGACGAAGGGGTCCGAGAGCGAAGCGAAGGCAGTATCCAATTGCGGGGTTAGATTAGCAGAATGGAATTGTCGGAGTAGATCATCCGCGGCGTCGTCGGTGAAGCGCACATAGGCGCTGAGGAATTCCTGGTCCAGAACGGGAGCGCCGAGAAAGTGAGCCATCTGCTGTTTTTCCACGGGTTCGCGCGGGAAAGCCAGAGCGTGGCCTCTCCCGGAAAAGACAAAGCCAGTGACGCGACCGTCGAGGGGTGCGAGAAAAGCTAGTTTGCCTTCTTCGAAGTATATTTCCACATCGCCACGGCGGAGCTCGATTCGGTTGGCGGCGGAGAGTTCGTAAGTGGCCGCAGGATCGAGACGCAAGTTGTTGATGACGTCGTAGAGTTCGTGTGGTGATTGAGCGGTGGCGGAGGATACGGGCAGCGGTATAAGACACCACACGACAAGAAGTGCCCCCCCTGGCCGCATGCAAGGAGTGTAGTCACATTCGGCATTGCGGAACAAGGCCGCAAGGAGCGCGAAGGCGAGGAGGGCTAGAATGTGAAAATGGGTCATTCCACCTTATTTAGACGCGCGCTGATGCTGTGTGCCGTGGTGTTTTTGGGGGCGGTTGTGGCTCCAGCGGACACCATCGTCCTGAAGAACGGACGGCGGATTGTCGCGAACAATGTAAGAGAAGAAGGCGACAAAGTTAAGTACGAAACCTCCGCGGGTGAGCTTAGCCTTCCGAAATCCATTGTTGACCATATTGAGAAAGGCGGAAGCGTGCCGATGGGAGATTCTCCTGCGGCAGCGGCCGCGAATCTGGCGATTACTCCGCCCGCGATGGGAGCGATAAGCGGTGGCACGGAAATTGAAAGCGGCGCCGTGCACGACGGTGCGATTGACCGGGAGTACATTGCGAAACTGGAAGCAGCAGCGCATGCCGGCAATCAACGCGCGAATGCAGGTACGGCGCTTGCGCATCATGCGGCCGCGCAGTTCGAGCTTTCGCGCGGCGACATGGAGCGCGCGCTGGCCGACGAGCGTACGGCGCTCACGTATTCGCCGGAAGAGCCGGCGCTGCTGATGAATGTGGCTTACCTGCATTTGCGGCGAAGCGAATACAAGCAGTCGCTGGATTATCTGGAGCGCGCGCGACGCGTCGCTCCGGACAACGCCGACGTCGCGAAACTTGAAGGCTGGGCCTACTACGGAATGAACAAGATGGATCAGGCTGTTGCAGAATGGAAGCGCGCACTGGCTTTGCGGCCCGATCCGGAAGTGCAGACGGCGCTCGACAAGGCGCAGCGCGACAAGCAGGAAGAAGAAAGCTATAAGGAAAACGAAAGCAGCCACTTTACGCTGCGTTACAGCGGGTCTGCGGAACCGGCTTTGGCGCGTGAAGTTCTGCACACGCTTGAGGCGCATTTTTCGGCGATCGAGTCCGAGTTGAATTTTGCGCCGCCCGATTCCATTGGTGTGGTGCTCTATACGCAAGAGGCTTTTGCCGACATCACCCGCGCGCCGGGCTGGGTGGGTGCGTTGAACGACGGGCGCATTCGCGTGCCTGTGCAGGGATTGACCGGCGTGACTCCGGAGCTGTCGCGCGTCCTGAAGCATGAGCTGACGCACAGTTTTGTGGGGCAGAAAACGCGCGGCCACGCGCCAACTTGGATTCAGGAAGGCCTGGCGCAATGGATGGAAGGGAAACGGAGCGGCGATAATGCCGCAGTTCTTGCGCAAGTTTTTCAGGGAGGGCACGCCGCTTCGCTCGGTCAGCTGGAGGGTTCGTGGATGGGATTGCAGAATGATGCGGCAGGTTACGCGTATGCCTGGGCGCTTGCGAATATCGAATACATCGTGCAGACAGGCGGCATGAGTGATATTGAACGAATTCTCGACCGCATTGGCAGCGGCAGTTCCACGGAAGCTGCACTGCGCGAAGTGCTGCACAGTGATTACAACGATTTGATGCAGTCCACCGCCGAATATCTGCGCAAAACCTACGGGCACTAACATAATCAGGCTTTAAAGGATATTTAAGAGCTCAGCAAAGCGGCGAGGAGCGCAGCTCGGGCGGGCATGGCGTTGATGAAGATGTGCTCATCCGCAGAGTGGGCACCGTGGCCGACGGCACCGAGGCCATCAAGCGTGGGGGTGCCGACTGCGGCGGTGAGATTGCCGTCGGAGCCGCCGCCGGCAGTGCATTCGCCGAGGGTGAGACCCATTTGCGCGGCTAGAGTTTTGGCTTTGGCGAAAAGTGCTGCGCTGGATTTTCGTTCGAGTGGTGCGCGATTGAAGCCGCCGCGGACTTCGAGCTTGGCGCCGGGAAGAATAGGACGGAGCGCGCGGAGTTTGCGCTCGATGCGGCCCATGTCCGAGACGCGAAGCGCGCGAAGATCGAGGAAAGCGCGGGCGTGCTCGGCGATGACGTTTACGCGCGTGCCCCCCTCGATTACATCGGCGTTGACGCTAACGCCGCGGCGCAGGTCGTTCCACTCCTGAATGCGCAGAAGCTGCCGCGACAGCTCATGGATTGCGTTGACGCCTTCTTGCGGTGCGAGGCCTGCATGGGAGGCGCGGCCATGGACGATGAGCTCAGCTTCGCCGACGCCTTTGCGGGCGGTCTTGAGCAAGCCTTTCGGTCCAAGAGATGGCTCAAGGACAAAGACTGCATCGCTGCGGCGGGCTTCTGTTTCAATGAGTTTCCTGGAGGCATCGCTGCCGATCTCTTCGTCAGAGGTCCAGAGAAAGACAAGCCGGTGACGCAAGGGAACTTTTGTTTGCTGCAGAGCATCGAGAGCAAAGAGAGCTTGCGTGAGGCCGGCCTTCATATCAAAGATGCCTGGGCCATACGCTTTTCCACCTACGACGCGGAAGGGCATTTTGTCTAGAGCGCCGCAGGAATAGACAGTGTCGTAGTGGCCGAGAACGAGGTATTGACCTGCAGGGCTCGATTTTTGAGGCCACCAGGTGACACGAAGCTGGTCGCCGCGAACTTTCTGGATGATTCTTTCGACGCTGGCGCCGCGTTTGTGCCATTCCGCGGCGAGAATGTCGCAGCAGAGGTCGGCCGGCTCCTTTTCGAGGCTGGGGGATTCCGCTAGGACAAGCTTCTGGAGCGTGGAAAGCATCTCCGGCAAGCGAGGTTTCAGAGCGCGCAAGAATTCATTCGGGTAATTGGTCTCGGGCATGGCCGGGACATGCTAACAATGACGGGCAGCCGGAGCAACGGTACAAGCGCAAAATGCCGCAAGAACAAGAATTTCCAGCCCCCGCATCAGAGGATGGCGAAGCGAGAGCGCGTAGCCCGGTTGACGTGGGTTCGCATATAATAGAAAGTTTGTTAGCAAAGAGTGGGCGCCGCAGGGAGGACCCGGGGCGCGATGGGGAGCAGGGATGATACTCGACGTTGTGGAAATTCAGAAGATATTGCCGCACCGCTATCCGTTTCTGATGGTGGACGCGATTTTGGAGATGGAGCGGCTGAAGTACATCGTGGGCGTAAAGAACGTAAGCATCAATGAATCTCATTTTCAGGGGCACTTTCCGGGTAAGCCGATCATGCCTGGCGTGTTGATCATTGAAGCGATGGCACAGACGGGTGGGCTTCTGCTCTTGCTTGAGATTCCGGACCGCGACAACAAGTTGTTGTATTTCGTGGCTGTAGACGGGGCGCGCTTTCGGCGGCCGGTGGTGCCCGGCGACCAGTTGCGGCTGGAGGTAAAAGTTATTTCGTGGCGGGGCGATTTCTGCAAACTCGAGGGCAAAGCCACCGTAAACGGGCAACTCGCCGCAGAAGCGACGCTGATGTGCAAGATGGTTGATCGAGCGATGGGCGCAAAGGCGGAAGAACCCGCGAAATGAGTAAGCCGGAGATTCATCCGCAAGCGATCGTGGCCCCAAGCGCGAAGCTGGGACCCGGAGTGAAGGTTGGGGCTTATGCGGTTGTGGGTGAAGAGGCGGAATTTGGCGAGGGTTGCGTACTTCACCCTCATGCTTTTGTAGGCGGGCCTGCGAAGTATGGCCGCAACAATGTGTTCTATTCGTATTGCGCGGTCGGAGGCGATCCGCAGGATTACACCTACCGGGGCGAACGGACCGAGTTGGTTGTGGGCGATGGAAATATTTTTCGCGAGTACGTCACCGTCAACCGGGGTACGGTGAAGGGCGGGGGCGTCACGCGGGTTGGCAACGAGAATTTCTTTCTGGCCTACTCGCACGTGGGACACGACGACCAGATCGGCAATCAGACATTGTTTGTGAATGGCGCGACACTGGCAGGGCATGTTGCGGTGGAGGATTTTGCGACCATCGGCTCGTTTTCGGTGGTGCATCAGTTCTGCCGCGTTGGGCGCTACGCTTACGTGGGTGCATGCACGGTGATAGTGCAAGATGTGCCGCCGTTTTCACGTGTGGTCACAGAACGCGAGACGAAGAGCTACGGCGTCAATACCATTGGGCTTGAACGCAAGGGTTTTTCGAAGGAGCGTTTGCAAGTGCTGGATCGGGCTTTTCGTTTGCTTAGCCGTTCGAAGATGAATACAACCCAAGCTCTCGCCGAGATGCGAGCGAAGCTAGCCGGTTCCGACGACGTCCAGGAGCTCGTCCGATTTATTGAGACTGCTGAACGTGGAATCGTGAAGTAAGAATCACAGTCGCCCACACACTTCATGCCGGAAACCAGTGCAAACGTGACAGGATGGGGACTTATCGCCGGAAATGGGCGGTTTCCGTTTCTCGTACTGGAAGGCGCGCGAAGCCAGGGCATCGAGATGGCGGTGATCGCCCTGAAGGAAGAGGCTTCGCCTGAACTGGAAAAAAGCGCCAAGCGGCTGCACTGGGTTAGCCTCGGCGAATTGAGCAAAGCCATCGACCTGATGCACAAGGAAGGCGTGACGCAAGCGGTGATGGCCGGGCAAGTGAAGCACAACAAAATTTTCAGCGCGATTCGGCCGGACTGGAAATTGGCGAAGCTGCTTTTCTCGTTGCCGCGGAAAAGCACGGATGCGCTGATCGGAGGCATCGCGAAGGTTCTTCAGGATGAAGGCATTCAGCTGGTGGACTCGACGCTGTTTCTGAAGCCGTTGCTGCCCGATCCGGGCGTTCTTACGCGCAGGACGCCGAATGAACAGGAGAGCGCCGATATTGCTTACGGGCACAGCGTGGCCCGCCAAATCGCGGGCATGGACATCGGGCAAACGGTGGTGATCTCGGACCAAGCCTGCGTGGCCGTGGAAGCCATGGAGGGGACAGACGAAACCATCGCACGCGCGGCGCGCATTGTTGGCGGTAAGGCTCTAGTGGTTGTGAAAGTCAGCAAGCCGCGTCAGGATATGCGGTTTGATGTACCCGTGGTTGGTTTGCCGACCATCGAACAGATGAAGAGCTCTCGCGCCACGGCGCTTGCGGTGGATGCGGGACGCACCTTGCTGTTTGACCGTCAAAAATTGATTGAGCTGGCCGACGCGGCGGATATCGCCATTCAGGCGTTTGCGCCGGCGACGGCAGTGGAACCGAAGAGCGCTTCGGGGGGAACAAACAAAGAATGAGCGGCGGAGGGCGAGATACGCGAAGAGTCCGCGCCGCAGTTGTAGGAGCGGGGGAATTTGGGCGCAACCATGCGCGAGTATATCGCGAGCTGGAAAGAGCTGAACTCGTTGGCGTTTACGACCGGGATCGGGCTCGCGCGGAAGCTATCGCTGTAGAATTTGATACCAGGGCGCTGCGCAGCCTCGAAGAAGTCCGTGAACTCGCCGAAGCCGTAAGCGTAGCGGTGCCAACAGTCGCGCATGCCGAAGTAGGCTGCCAGTTGATGGAGAGTGGGCTGGATGTGCTGGTCGAAAAGCCCATGGCTCTGAATCTCGCGGAAGCGGATGCGCTTCTCGAAGCGGCGCGGAGGCACAAGCGAATTTTACAGGTGGGCCACGTCGAAAGATTTAATCCAGCCGTGGCAGCGGTTGAGCCGATTCTCAATCGGCCTCTTTTTTTCGAAGTGCACCGCCTGGGAGTGTTTACCCCACGTAGCCTCGATGTGGAAGTGATTTACGACGTAATGATCCACGACCTGGATATTTTGCTGGCGCTGGTGAGGGAGCCTGTGACCGAATTGAAAGCAGTAGGCATTCCCGTGCTAACGGACAAAGTGGACATTGCACACGTGCGGCTGGAATTCGCAGGCGGAGCTGTTGCCAACGTAACCGCAAGCCGCGTCTCGACGGAACGCGTCCGCAAAATGCGATTTTTTCAGCAGCACGAATATATTTCGCTCGACTATGCGCGGCGGGACGCACTGCGGGTCGGAGTAAAGCGGCCTGGCCCGCAGCCAGAGTTCTCGTTTGAAAAATTGCCGGCACCTGACGTCGAGCCTCTGCACGCGGAACTCGAGGCGTTTCTGGAGGCGGTCCGCACACGCCGCGAGCCGCGTACCAACGGCGCCGCCGGCCGTGCGGCATTGGAACTGGCTACCCGGGTGATGGCAAGCATCCAGGAGCACGGAGAACGCGTCCAACTAGCAGCGTTCGCCTCACAAGAGAAAGCAGGAAAATGATTCCCCGCACCCTGGTTCCGGAAGGTGCCCGTCTGCCTGCCTCGGCAGACACGACAACGCAGCGCCGGCGTCCCACCACCATGGACGAGCGCACGCTCGTCCCAGCCATGCTGCCGATCATCGAGCTTGACGGGAAATCCACTATTCCGCGCTCGTTGCCGTTGGAATCAATTGCTGCGCGTGTCGTCGTGCCGCGCGATGTAAATCAAGAAGCCTACAACGTCCAGGAAAAACATTCGACTCCGGTCCAGCCGACGGACATGGACGAACGCATCGCCATCCCGATTGGGGGTGCGCCGCTGGAAATCACGGAAGGGCGGCTGATTCCGCCGGCGGATATCGTCGATCTCGACGTGTTCATGACTGGCGAGGTAAATCTTCTTACCAAGCCGCAAACGGAAGAAAAAAACAAATGGGATTTGATCACGCGCGTTTCGTCGTTTGCGTTTCACATACTTCTGTTTTTGACGATTATTCTGTGGGCAAAGATTTTTCCGCCTCACGTGCCCACAAAGGATGAAATTGATCTAGCCAACCGGCAATTGACGTGGATTCCGCCGGAGAGTTCGTACGCTCCCAAACCGAAAGCGGAGCCTCGACCAGCGGCGCCGCCTGCCGTCCATGTGGATCCGAAAGTAATCAACAAAGTGGCTCCTCCCACGCCACAACCTCCGCCCAGACCCCAGCCGGAAGTGCCGAAGCGAGAGCTTCCCGATGCGCCGGCGCCAAAAGTGCAAGAACCTCCACGTGAGGATCCAGTAGTGCCCAAGCCAGATGCTCCGAAGCCGCCCCTAAAACTTACTGTGCCGGACATGCCAACGCCGCATAGCGGCCTGACGTTGCCGAAGGCTCCCTCGCTCGAGGACACAGTACAAGACATGTCCAGGGCGCCGAGCTCAGGCTCGCGCCCGATTGGGGGCGGGGGGCGCATTCGCAGCCACAGCCCCTCCGGTGGAGGCGGAGGAAGTGGTGGAACCGCCTACGGCGGACTTGAGATGCTCACGCCGGATCAGGGCGTGGATTTTAATAGCTACCTCCAGCGCGTGTACGTTACGGTAAAGCGAAACTGGTTTGCGATAATGCCCGAGTCTGTGGAGCTTGGCGAGAGAGGCATCGTCGTCCTGACGTTTAAGATTATGAGAGATGGCAGCGTGCCTGGCGCTGAGCCCCTCATTAACCGTAACTCGGGAAAAGAGCCGCTCGACCGGGCCGCTTACTCTTCCGTGCGTGCTTCCAATCCCTTTGAGCCGCTGCCTTCGCAATTCACTGGGCCTTACATTGAGCTGCGATACACCTACCTCTACAACATCCCGCCAGAGAGCCTCAATCAGCAGTGAAGATCGCGCGCCCGCAGATTCTTGGCAGTCTGCTGCTCGCGCTGATTGTGTTCTTCGTGCTGCTCCTGCGCGGTTGGCATATTCTGTTTCGATGAATCCGGGCATATCTGAACTGCCGCTGGTTGCCGTGGTTGGGCCAACGGCATCGGGAAAGTCAGCGCTGGGCGTGCGGCTGGCCGAACAATTCGGCGGAGAAGTGTTGGCGTGCGATTCGACGCAGCTCTATCGCGGCTTCGATATCGGCACAGCCAAGCCAGGACGATCCGAGCGTCACACCATTCCGCATCACCTCATCGACTCTTTAATCCCCAGTGAGACTGCGACCGCGGGCGGATATCGCCAGATGGCGCTGGTTGTATTGGGTGATCTACGTAGCCGCGGACGGCTGCCAATTCTCACGGTCGGCACAGGATTGTATTTGCGCGCGCTACTCGAGGGATTGGCGGATGTGCCGCAGCGTTCCGAAGAATTGCGAAATAGGCTGCGTGCGAGCGCCGAGGTGCGTCGGCCAGGTTATCTTCATCGGCTGCTCGCGCGGCTCGACCCCGAAACCGCAGGAAAAATTGCGGCAGCGGATGAACAAAAAGTTATTCGCGCCGTCGAAGTATGCGTGCTCGCGCGGCGGCCCCTTTCCGAAGTGCATCGCTCGGGGCGTGCGCCACTCGAAGGCTGGCGGGCATTGAAAATCGGTTTGATGCCGCCGCGTGAGGCGCTGTACGGACGCATCCATGCGCGGACGGACGCGATGCTGGCACTAGGCTGGATGGAGGAAGTTCGCGGGTTGATGGAGAGCGGTTTGCCTGAAAACGCCAAGCCCTTCGATTTCATCGGATACCGCGAACTGGGTGAGGTCCGGCGCGGAGAAAAAAAACTCGAGGAAGCGCGCGCGTCCATTCAGCAAGCTACGCGACAATATGCAAAACGCCAGCTAACCTGGTTCCGCAGAGATTCCAGTGTCCACTGGCTCACGGGTTTTGGTGACGATCCGTACATCCAAGACCAAGCACGCGAGTTGCTTCGCCAGCAGGGCTTGGCAGAGTCGCCGCGGACAAGCTGAGCGAGTATAATGGCGCAGGTGAAGAGAGGCGTTCTCCTTGATGGCTCCCTCCGTGCAATGGATTCAGGACTGACTTCGTGACGAAAACTTCGCAATCTATCTCTACCTCTACTGCGGACCGCGCTTTGCTTGTTGGTTTGGGCTGGAAGCGCAAGCCGCGCTTTCCTGGCATGCCTGCAGGCGAACAGGGCAGGGAATCGCTCTTGGAGCTTGAGGAGCTGGCGCGCAGTGCTGGAGCGGAAATCGCGGGCACAGTTTTTCAGGTGCGCGAATCAGCAGACCCGGCGACGCTAGTCGGGCGCGGCAAACTGGATGAAATTCGCGCCGAAGCTACTACGCACAAGGCGCCGCTGATTATTTTCGACAGCAACCTCTCGCCGATGCAGCAGCGCAACATCGAAGAAGCCACCGAGCGCCGCGTCATCGACCGTACGCAGTTGATACTGGATATTTTTGCGAAGCATGCGCGAAGCCGCGAAGGACAGTTGCAGGTCGAGCTTGCGCAGCTGAACTACATGCTGCCCCGGCTCACGGGCAAGGGGACTTCGATGTCGCGTCTAGGGGGCAAGAGCGGCGGCGGAGGCTCGGGCGGTGCGGGTGGTGGTGCGGGGCGCATCGGTGTTCGTGGACCTGGCGAAAAGAAACTGGAAACGGATCGCCGGCGGATTCGCGACCGCGTAGGGAAAATTCAAAAGAACATCGAAGACATACGCAAGCAGCGTGCGTTGAGACGCGAGGCGCGCAACGCTGTGCCGCTAGGGACGATTGCGCTTGTGGGTTACACAAACGCGGGCAAATCGACTTTGTTTAATGCGCTGAGCCGCGCTGAGGTTCTCGTTTCCTCACGCATGTTCGCCACGCTGGACCCGACCATTCGGGCGATCCGTTTGCCGTCGAATCGGCGCGTCCTGGTGTCGGACACCGTGGGGTTCATTCGTGATCTGCCCAAGGCTTTGCTTACAGCGTTCCGCGCGACGCTCGAGGAAGTGCAGGAAGCGGCATTGATCCTCCACGTGAGCGACGTCTCGAACCCGCGCCACGCCGAACTTGACGAGGAAGTGGACAAAATTTTGAATGACCTCGGCGTAGCGGATCGCCCGAAGCTTTGTGTTCTTAATAAAGTGGATCGGCTGTCCCCAGAGCAAAGAGCCTCGCTGATTCACCCCCATGCGATGGGGGCAGATACAAACGGTGGTCCTGTGCTAGTCTCTGGCCTCACGGGAGAAGGCGTTGAAGAGTTGCTGCGGCGGATGGACGCAGCTATTCCGGTCGATCCCGTCGTGACGCTTTCGTTACGGCTGCCGCTTGCGGAGGGCCGCACGCTGGCTCTGGTTCATGCTCTAGGTCGCGTGCTACATTCCGAAGTAGAAGATTCTCACATGCTGATGGATGCCGAGGTTCCCGTGTCGATCGCACGCAAGCTCAAGCTGAGTACCTTTGCAAAGGATGGAACTTCGAGCCGCACGCGTGCGTAATAGGAGGTGAGAGGGTCGCCATGATTACGTTTATCCTGTGGTGCATCTTGTTTTGCTTCTGTTGGCCTCTTGCTTTGCTTGCGCTCGTGGCTTATCCCATCGTGTGGCTGATTCTCTTGCCGTTTCGCATTGCGGGAATTGCAGTGCACGGCGTTCTGGCATTCTTGAGAGGGCTTTTTTTCTTGCCCGCACGACTCTTACGAGGACCGCGAGCCATCTGACGGTCGATCGTTCTGTTTGCACTAAAGTAACTCTTCCTCGACGCTCGAAAAAACACGATTTCTGGCCGCTAAATGGCTCTTTCTTGAGTGGTTTGCGCAGAGTTGCCAAGCCTGCCTTGCTGTGGAAACCTTGTGGAAACTGTTTTTCACAAAAAAAGACGTGCGCCAAATTGGACGATCAAGAAACCGGCACATTGTGCGGTATTTGGCGCTAACGCATTGAATATGCATGGCTTATTGGTGTGCTGGCACTCGACCTAGTGCGCATCAGCGAGTTGGCTTGTTCGTAATCGATTCTGGACATTTGCACAGGTTTGCAGCAGAGAAAGTACGAATGAGTACAGCATCCTCCGGGGCGCAACTCATTTTACTTGTTAACGTTACAGTACCCGTAAAACCGCCGCCGATTCATAGCAGGCCCTCAGAGACATTGACGCCTGCCGAGCGGAAGTCTATAGTCAGGCGAGCGGTGGCCGAAGCCTAAGGGGCGGCCTCCCCGCCGCCACGTTGCCATGAATCTCCCCAACTCACTGACGGTACTGCGCATCTTTTTCGTTCCCCTGCTGATTGCAGTTTTGCTCACGAAGAGTCCAAACGTCGATTTCCGTGGGTTCCCGATGCATTTTGAGTTCTGGGGAGTCTTGATCCTGCTCCTGGCTGCTGCGACGGATTGGGCCGACGGGTATTTTGCGCGGCGACGGCTTCAGGTGACGACGCTCGGGATACTTTTGGATCCCATCGCTGACAAGCTGCTGATCTCGGCGGCCTTTGTCTCGCTCGTTGGCATGCAATTGGTTCCCGCTTGGATGGTAGTAATCATCATCGGGCGTGAATTCACCGTGCTTGGTTTGCGCAATATTGCCTCAGCCGAAGGATTTACGATCGCGGCTTCTTTGTTGGGCAAAACGAAAATGGTTTTGCAGGTATGCGCCGTGGCGGTCTTGATTGCTGGCGCTCGCCATCCTTATCTGAATTCTCTCGCACTTGTACTTCTCTGGTTGGTCGTAATCAGCGCGCTGGTCTCGGCGGCGCAATACTTTCTAAAATTTTGGGGCCAGCTTGACGACCGCATCAAGCAGCGCCGCAAGCTGCGTATGATGGAAGGTCACAAAAAGTCCGAGGATGCCGTCCCTCTCTGAAGCCGATCGGCAATCTCTGCTCGCATTGGCGCGCCGGGCGATTGTCGAGGCCGTTTCCCTCCAGAAGTCCGCCGGGGATATTCCGCGGATCGGAGTGTTTGAGGAAAAACGCTCAGTGTTTGTAACTCTCCACAAGGGCGGCCGTTTGCGCGGCTGCATCGGCGTCGTGGAGGCATTCGAGCCGCTCGGTGAATCCATTCCTCGTTGCGCGGCCAATGCGGCCCTCCGCGACTCACGATTTTCGCCTGTCCGTGTGGAAGAGCTCCCAGAAATAGAAATCGAGCTCTCGCTGTTGTCTCCCTTTGAGACGATTCGTTCCGAAAACATCGAGATTGGAAAGCACGGCTTGCTGATTTCCCAAGGCTCCAACCGCGGACTTCTGCTTCCGCAAGTTGCTGTTGAGCACAAACTTGGGCGCGATCGGTTTATCCAAGAAACCTGCCGCAAAGCTGGTCTGAACGCAAACGCATGGCGGGAGCCGGATACAAAAATCTTTGGATTTACTTGCGAGGTTTTTTCGGAAGCTAAAAGGACCGGGGAACAACCTGGTGCGAATGGCTGAACCCTTTCTGAGTTTCCACTTACCGTGATTGGGAAATACCAATGAAAAGGCCCGCGCGAGGAGTAGCTCGCAGCGGGCCGGAAGTTTATCTCTGGCTGCTACCTAGTGGCTTATTCGACTTCGACGTAATCGCCGGTGTACATCGTTAGCGAACTATAAGTGATCAGCACGGTAGAAGAGTTGCGGCTCACATTTATGACGATGCCTTCGCCCACCACCTCGCGCGGCAAATCATTCCACTTATAGTTCCCAGGGGAGCTCCCAAAGCCATAAATGCGGTCCTGGTAATCTTTCGTCTGAGGAGCAAGCTCCGCCCTCGTTCCCTGGTAGCGGAATACTCGAAAATAATCGCCCACTTTTACGCCCTTGTTTGTCCCGAGGTTTACGTAGACCGTATTGCCCCGTCCGGCGGATTGTTGATAATCCTTTGCCTCAACGATCATAGCGACAGGTTTGCCACTGACAGGCGCGAAATGATCGAAGGTGCCCGCGTCTTTGAATGTGGGATCCGGCCGCTCCTGATAGGGCAGCACGATATCGCCGCGTTGCATGTAGTCGCAGGAGAGGGTTACTTCTGCAATCGCAACCTTGGGCTGAACAACAACGACTCGAAGCTGTCCGGCGTCCAAATAGTGCGTGCCCATCGCCTTCACCAGCTTGTCTTGCCACTTGAACCACTCCACCTCCAGCGGGTCTTTCTCTGGCCTTATGACGGAGTACCGATCGCCCACGCGAACGCCTTTGTCCATTCCGCGGTTAATATATACATAATCGCCGCGGGCGAACGTTAGCTTATCGCTCGACTGCTCTCCGGAGACTAGCCGGGTTGCATCCGGGGCCTTCTCGTCCGTGTAGAAGCCGGAACAATAGACGTTGGAAAAAGCCGCCTGCGAGATATTAGGAGAGGTCTGCGCCGAACAGATTCCGGCGCCGACAAAGACAAAGGTGCAAAGAGCAGCTAATTTAGCGCGCATTCCAAGACTCCTTCAAACACGCCCTGTGGGCCGTGCGGGGACGATTCTTAGCGAAATTAACAGGGCTGCCCTCATGCGTCAACAAATACGCCGGGACCGCTTTACACTTTTGCTACGGGCATGCTAGAAGCTTTATTCTCAATAACATGCCCAGAGCCAGGCAAACGAAAGGTCTGTTTGGGGCAGGAATCCGGCGCATCTGCGCGGTCGTGGCCGCCTCCACGGCCGCGGAAATGGCGAAATTGGTGCGAGCGGGGCTTCGTGAATCGCCTACCATCGAGCTGCGTTTGGACTGGCTGCGCAGCGATTCCGAGCGCAGCCGATTCCTCCGTTGGCTAAAAAAGAACAAGCCGCGGAATGCAACTTTCCTCGCCACCTGTCGACGAAGGGAGGGAGGAGGCAAGCTCGGAGGAGGCGTTCAAGCCGAGCTTTATTGGCTGAGAGAGGCACGCGAGGCTGGTTGCACCTGGTGCGACCTGGAAATCGAAACCTTGCGCAAATTGCCCGGTAAAACCCTGAGCGAACTTGGGTTGCCGCAACATATCTTGCTCTCCTTGCACGACTTCCAGCACATGCCTGCGCGACTTAAGTCCATCCGTTCGGCTGCTCGTTCCGGCACCGATGCACTGAAAATTGCTGCGCATGCCGATACCATTGGCGATAGCCTCCGCCTGTTGCGTCAGGCTCGCACTTTTCCCAACCTGGTCGCCGTGCCCATGGGCGAAGTTGGACTTCCGGCGCGCATCCTCGCCCTGCGGGAAGGGAGTGCGCTGGCCTACGCACCGGTTGGGGAAGCCACCGCACCTGGTCAAGTCTCTCTGACCGCTCTGAAGCACCTCTACCGAGCCCATGAACTGACACACCGCACGAAGATCTACGGCGTGATTGGTGACCCCGTGGGGCATTCCCTCTCGCCGCTCCTGCATAACACCGGATTCGTCGAGGTCAAAGTCGATGCCGTCTATCTGCCCTTCCTCGTGAAAGATCTTCGCGATTTCCTAAAAGCTGTGCCTCAATTCGGGATTCGCGGTTTCAGCGTGACGATTCCGCACAAGCAAGCCATCCTGCGGCATTTGAAAGAATGCGACCCGCTCGCTGCCGAGATTGGTGCCGTTAACACCGTCGTGGTACGGCGAGATGGTTCGCTCTACGGCTGCAATACCGATTACAGCGGAATTCTGCGCGCGCTCGAGAAGAACCTTGCTCTGGCTGGAAGCCGCATCTTGATCTTTGGCGCAGGCGGCGTAGCGCGAGCCGCGGCGTTCGCTCTTGCGAAAGCGGGAGCCCATGTCGCGGTCTGTGCCCGCGGGGAAAAAGCGGCGCGGGAGTTAGCCAAAGCCGTCGGCGGCGAAGTTGTCCCACGTCGCGCTCTGCAAAGCGAAACTTTTGACGCCATCTTGAACGCCACCCCGATCGGCATGCATCCTCGCGATGGAATTTCACCTCTCTCGCCGAAAGAGCTAAATTGCCGCATTGTTATGGACCTCATCAACCGGCCCGAAAAGACGCAGCTCCTAAAGCTCGCCGCTCGCAAAGGAATCACCACAATTTCCGGCGTGGAAATGTTTATTCCGCAGGGCGTCGCTCAATGGGAACTCTGGACCGGACTGCGCGCGCCGGAAACCGCCATGCGCAAAGCGGTTCTCCGCGCCTTGCGCTCGGAAGAAAAGTCCCGCCAGCGCAGTTAATCCAGAAATGCGATAATGCCGACCTCGGAAACAAACTTTAGCCGTGAACTGAGCCCATGATCCAGCCGGACTTCCGCGAATTTCAGCGCCTCGCCAAACAGGGAAACCTTATCCCTGTCTATGAAGTGTTTCCCGCTGATTTGCTTACGCCCGTTAGCGCTTACCTGCGTCTGGCGCAGGGCGCGCGCTACTCCTTTTTGCTGGAGAGCGTCGAAGGCGGCGAAAAAATAGCCCGCTACACCTTTGCTGGCGCAAATCCTGAAGAAATATTTCGTTATGCGGGCGGCGCCTGCGTTCTCGAGAGCCACAACCGCATTGTTTGGGAAGAGCGCGATCCAGTTACCTTTCTTCGCGCCCGTATGGAGCGTTTCCGTCCAGTACGTTTGCCGGGCCTGCCTCCGCTGGTGGCAGGTGCCATCGGATATTTTTCCTACGACATGGTCCGTCTGATCGAACGCATCCCCAAGCGGCTGCGTGATGACATCGGCCTCTACGACGCGCAGCTCATGTTCTATCACGGCATCATTGCATTCGATCACGTGCAGCATCGCCTGTGGATCGTACGTAATGTCTATACCGACGGCCAAGGCAGCCTCCGCACAAAGTACAACGCAGCTGTTCGCGAGATTCGCAAAACTCGCCAACTGCTCGAACAAGCTTCGCCGTCAGAGCAGCCGAAGAAGGAAAAAAAGAAGCGCGGCGCACCGCTTCGCATTACTTCCAACTTTCGCCGCGCGGAATATCTTGAAGCCGTTCGCAAAGCCAAATACTACATTCGCGCCGGCGATATTTTTCAGGTAGTGATCAGCCAGCGCTTCTCAGCAAAGACACATGCCGCGCCGTTCGATGTCTATCGCGAGCTGCGTGCGCTCAACCCGTCGCCGTATCTTTTCTATTTGCAAATGAACGACGTTGCCGTCGTGGGCAGCTCGCCGGAAATGCTCGTGAAGGTCCAGGGCCGCGACGTTTTCTACAGGCCGATTGCTGGAACTCGCTGGCGAGGCAAGGACGAAGCTGAAGACCAGCGCCTCGAGCGAGAGATGCTCGCCAGCGAGAAGGAGCGCGCCGAGCACATCATGCTCGTCGATCTGGGACGCAACGATTTAGGGCGCGTCTGCGAGTACGGCACGGTGAAGCCCGAAAAATTGATGACGGTGGAACGCTACTCGCACGTCATGCATCTCGTGTCGAGCTTGCGCGGGCGTCTTCGCGAGGATGTTGATTGCTTCGACGCCCTGATGGCTTGCTTTCCCGCGGGTACGGTCTCCGGGGCTCCGAAGGTGCGCGCCATGGAGATCATCGAGGAGTTAGAACGCACGCGGCGCGGCATTTATGCAGGCGGCGTTCTATACTTGGATTTCGCCGGCAACCTCGACTCGTGCATCGCTCTGCGCACCATGGTCATCAAAAATGGTGTGGCCCATGTGCAAGCCGGAGGGGGGATCGTCGCCGATTCCACGCCCGAGGGCGAATACGAAGAGTCCGTGAATAAGTCGAAGGCCCTGCTTGCGGCGTTAGAGGCTGCACATCGAAAAGGGAAGTGAGCGAAGTTTTAAATTTGTGCAACGAAGGCATCCACTAACGTGATCCTGCTGCTCGACAACTACGACTCGTTCACCTACAACCTGGCTCAGTATCTGGGCGAGCTGGGCTGCCAGGTCGAAGTGCATCGCAACGACAAAATCTCGGTGGAAGAAATCGCTCGTCGCAAGCCGGAGAAGATTGTCATTTCTCCTGGCCCCTGCACCCCACAAGAGGCAGGCATCTCTGTGGAGTTAGTAGAGCGGCTCGCGGGAAAATTTCCAATCCTCGGCGTCTGTCTTGGCCATCAAGCGATCGGCGCGGCCTTCGGCGGCAAAATCGTTCGCGCTCCAAAGCTTTTTCACGGCAAGACCAGCGAAATCCATCACGACGGCAAAAATATCTTCCGCAACTTGGCAGACCCATTCACCGCCACGCGTTACCATTCGCTCATCGTCGAACGCAAATCGCTCCCGCGCGAATTAACTATCACCGCGGAGACCGACGACGGCATCATCATGGGCTTCCGCCACCGCCGCCACAAAATCGAAGGCGTTCAATTCCACCCCGAATCCGTCCTCACCACATCCGGCAAGCAGCTGCTCCAAAATTTCCTTAGCCTCTAAGTCTCCGTGTCCTCTGTGTAAAGTCCTTTCCCTTTACCAATTCAAATCCGCCAAAATCGCCGCGTAAATTTCCATCCCCCGCCACAGGTTCCCCAATCGCAGATTTTCGTCGGAGCTGTGCTGATGATTGTCGTAATTCACTATGGGCACGCCGATCCACGGCAATCCCAAATCCTCGAAGATATACATCGGCACACTCCCGCCAAGCGTAGGCGCAATCACCGTATCATTGCCCGTCGCGTCCTGTACCACCTTGATCAGCGCTTTCGACACCGGCAAATCCATCGGCGTGCGCGAAGCGCGATAGCCGCCTTGGTCGACAACTTTCGCGATCATCGCATGGGTGCGGCGCTCTTCCATCGTCGGCTCGCGGTCAATCACAAAATATCCCTGCTTCGCAATAAACGCCGCGATCTGCTCGAATTTCTTCTTGGGATCCTCGCCCTTTACGAGACGCGCGTCGATCGAAGCCTCCGCTTTATCCGGAACGACATTTTGCGCGTGCTCCCCCACGTAGGCGCTCGACAGGCCTCGGATATTGAGCGAAGGTTCCTGCAACAATTCCATTAGTTTTTTTCCTCCGCCTTCCGGCTTCGCGATCGCCAACTCTCGCTCAAGATCGACGTCATTCACCGGCATCTCTTCGAGAGTTTTCTTTTCGAGATCGCTGAGCGGCGTCACATCATCGTAATAGCCGTCGATAAGCACACGGCCGTCAGCATCTTTCATTGCGGCAAGCAGGCGCGCGAGTTCCATCGCCGGATTCGGCGCCCAATTTCCATAGTGCCCGCTATGCAGCGCCCGTACCGGCCCGTATACCGTGATGTCCAGACCGATGTCGCCGCGGTTCCCGAAGAAAACGAGTTGCCGCCCCGATTGATGCACCGGTCCATCCGCGGTAATCAGCAGGTCGGCTCCGAACAGGTTTTTGTTCAGCTCCAGGGTGTGCGCAAGATTTGTCGATCCCGCTTCTTCTTCTCCCTCAAAAATTACTTTCAGATTCACTTTCAGCGGAATCTGTTTCGCGCGCAACGCATCGATCGCCGCAAGCAATGCAACGATCGGCGACTTATCGTCGGAGGCAGAGCGCGCATAAATCCGCCAATCATCTTTGTAGACCGCCGGCTGCTTCGCGCTATTTTCAGGGAACGGTATGCGTTTCCCCCCAGCTTCCAACGCATCGCTTCGCAAGACTGGTTCGAATGGAGTGCCATCGGTCCACGCCGCGGGATCCACTGGCTGCCCATCGTAGTGCGCATAGAAAATAACGGTGCGCGTAGCCGCGGGCGCAACCAACTTGCCAAAGACCACTGGCCCGCGTCCTGTAATCGGCAATAGATGCGTTTCGATTCCGCGCGCTTCCAGCATCTCGCGAAGATGTTCAGCATTTTTCTGGATGTTCGGTGTGTCGCTCGCCACATTCGGGATGGAGAGGAATTCCGCGAGTTCCCGCACGATGCGGTCTTCATGGTCCGTTCGATAGTCACGCACCTCTTGCGCAACCTGCGCCGGCGGAATGGGAGCGGGCTTTTGCCCCATCGCAGGACACACGCAAACCGCAGCGCATAAAATAATTCCAAGCAATCTCAAGGATTTTCTCCTCTAACTCTCTCGACGGCCCACTGCCGAAGAAGCCCCGTGCCTCGACACTTCTCTTTCTGTGGTTTCAGTTTCTCATTTTACCTGTACCAACGGACAGCCGTCCTTTCGGGCAGGCTGCGTTTCGTTTTGTGCGGAACCCGGTAACAGCGGATTGCGCAAAGTACCAGTGCGCCCGTCGTTTCATTAGCCAAAACTAAGAATTCGCTTTCCCTCGGAGGTTTCGCACCATTATGAGTCGTCGTATTTTGGCTGTTGCGCTGTCCTGTCTACTCTTGGGAGTTGTTTTGCCTGGGCAAACCGCTCCCGCTGGCGTCGTCCAGCAATCCGCTAACGCGCGTTTGAATACTACCGATGCGGCCATTGGGACCACAATCTTCGACGGCGACCGGATGGAGACTCAGGAGAAGGGCACACTGAGCCTCCGCTCCGGTCAAGTGCAGCTTACTCTCTCCGAATCAAGCACCGTTTGGATGAACCACGAGAATTTGGTTCTCACGCCTACGCTACAGCGCGGCACCGTAATCTTCCGCGCGGAAAATGGAACGGGAGTTGAGATCAAAGCCGACGACGTGCTCGTGCGGCCGCATTCTCCCGTGCTCACGGTTGGCGAAGTGACGCTCCAAGACTGCGACGTTCTTGTTACCGCGCGCACGCAAGATCTCGAAGTCAACGCAGGTAAAGAAACCAAGATCCTCGAAGAGGGGAAAACCTACCGCGTAGTCCGCAAAGGCGCCTGCGGTGCGGCTTTGAATCAGCCGGCTATGGCCGTGGGCCAAAGCCGGTTCTTTTTGCTCCCCGCGGTTATTGTGGGTGTGATCGCAATATGGACGATCCACAAGGGCCTTGAGAGTCCCGATCGCCCCTGAGTCATCTGCTTGAAAAAAATCATCAAGTTTAGATAACTCACTCAGTCGGCTGGGTGAACGCGGCAAGCGCCGCGAGTTTATCTTTGGCAGCGCCGGAAGCCAAAGCCGCTCCTGCTAGTTGCGCGCCATCGCCAAAATCCGACGCAACCCCAGCAGCCACCAGCGCCGCGGCGGCATTCGCGATGACGATGTCGCGGTGGGGTCCGGCTTTTCCCGCAAGAATATCGCGAATCGTCGAAGCATTTTCCTGAGCAGTCCCGCCGCGCACGGATTCAATCGGCGCCTGCGAAACTCCGAAGTCTTCTGGCGCCACCGTAAAACGCCGCACGCTTCCATCCTTTACTTCGGCCACTAAAGTTTCTCCGGCGAGCGAAATTTCATCCAGCCCGCCCGCACCGTGAACCACGAACGCGCGCTCCACGCCAAGTTCCGCTAGCGTTGCGGCTATCAGGTCGAGCAAGTCTGGTGATGGGACGCCGACGACTTGTGCTCGCGCCCCAGCCGGATTCGTCAAAGGGCCGAGAAGATTGAAAACTGTGCGCGCTCCAATCTCTTTGCGCGCCGGCGCGGCATGACGTGCCGCCGCATGTGCCGCCCGCGCAAAGAAGAAGCCGATCCCGATTTCGCGAAGCGCCCTCCCGAAATGCTCCACTGGTAAATCGATCTTCACGCCGAGCGCTTCAATCACGTCCGCCGAACCGCTGCCCGTGTGCGACGCGCGGTTCCCATGTTTCGCCACACGTGCCCCTGCCGCCGCCGCAACGATTGCCGCCGCCGTGGAAATATTGAACGTCGCAAATCTCTTGCCGCCCGTTCCGCATGTATCTACAAGGCGCTCCAGGGCAGGCTCGCCTTCCGCAAACACGCGCGCCGCATGCCGCCGCATCACGTTTGCGAAACCAGCCAGCTCCTCGACGCGCACCGGCCGCGTATTCATCGCTCTGAGCAGCCGCACGATATCAGGCGTCTCAACCCGGCCAGAGAGCAGCTCTTCCATCAGCGTTTCCGCATCTTCCCGAGAGAAAATCTGCCCGGACACGGCGCCGTCAATAAGCGATTTTGTCATCTGGATTTGGCCGCAATTCGGCCGCAACCTTGCTCCGTTTTATACTTTCCGAGTACACTCTTATGTTCACGACGACTCCAAAATTCTAACACTACGGAACCCCGATGAAGATTCATGAGTATCAGGCTAAGGCCATTCTCGCGCGTTACGGTGTCACCACGCCGCGCGGCGAGGTCGCCTTTTCCAAGGAAGAAGCTCGCGAGGGCGCAGCAAGACTCAGATCCAGCGTAGTCGTTGTAAAAGCGCAGATTCATGCTGGCGGCCGCGGCAAAGCGGGAGGCGTCAAGCTTGCCCATTCGCCAGACGAAGCTGCCGACATTGCTTCCCACATGTTGGGCGTGAATCTCGTCACGGCGCAGACCGGTCCCAGTGGCCGTACCGTCAAGCGCGTACTCGTCGAAGAAGGTTTGGACATCAAGCGCGAACTTTATCTCAGCATTCTTGTCGATCGCAGCGTGGGCAAAGTAGTTTTTATGGCCAGTGCATCCGGAGGCATGGACATTGAAGAAGTTGCCAAGACGAATCCCGAAGCCATCATGCGCGAGACGATTCATCCCGCTGCTGGCCTGCAACCTTATCAGGCGCGCAAGCTTGTTTTCGGCCTCGGCCTTTCCGGCGATGTGGCCACGAAAGCCGGCCCTTTTCTCCAGGCTCTGCACCGCGCTTTTGTGGACACGGACTCTTCCATGCTCGAAATCAATCCCGCCGTGGTCACCGCTGACGGCCGCCTCGTTGCCCTCGACGCCAAGATGACCTTCGACGACAACGGTCTCTTCCGTCACAAAGAGCTACGAGAATTGCGCGACCTCGACGAAGAGGATCCGCTCGAAGTTGAAGCCTCGAAATATGGATTGAATTACATCAAGCTCGACGGCACCGTCGCCTGTATGGTCAACGGCGCCGGCCTCGCCATGGCCACCATGGACATCATCAAATACGCCGGTGGTTCCCCCGCGAATTTCCTCGACGTTGGAGGCGGCGCATCCTCCGATCAAGTCAAAAATGCTTTTCGCATCCTGATTGGCGATCCTGGAGTGAAAGCCGTGTTCATCAACATCTTCGGCGGAATCTTACGCTGCGATGTTCTCGCCACGGGCGTAGTCGCGGCAGCCCAAGATTTGCAAGTGAAAGTCCCGGTTGTCGTGCGCATGGAAGGAACGAACGTCGAACTCGGCCAGAAGATTTTGCGTGAAAGCGGCTTGAACTTCACCATCGCCGACGGCATGAAAGACGGCGCACAAAAGGTTGTCGCTCTCGCCGGAGGTGCGCGATGAGCGTCCTGGTCAACGAAAAAACGCGCCTGATCGTGCAAGGTTTCACGGGACGCGAAGGCACGTTCCACGCCCAGCAAATGATTGAGTATGGGACAAATGTCGTTGGCGGCGTCACGCCAGGCAAAGGTGGAACCAAGCACTTAGAACGTCCAGTGTTCGATACCGTTCAAGAAGCTGTGAAGGCCACGGGCGCCAACGCTTCCGTAATTTTCGTTCCGCCGCCATACGCTTCCGATGCCATTCTCGAAGCCGCCGACGCCGAAATTCCACTCGTCATTTGCATCACCGAAGGCATCCCGGTGATCGACATGGTCCGCGCTGCCGCCACCGTTGACTTCAACAAAACGCGCCTCATCGGACCCAATTGTCCCGGCGTCATCTCTCCCGGCAAATGCAAAATCGGAATCATGCCCGGCCGCATTCACAAGCAGGGCCATGTTGGCGTCGTCAGCCGCAGCGGCACGTTAACTTACGAAGCAGTAGATCAACTCACGCGTCTTGGTATCGGTCAATCCACCTGTATCGGCATCGGCGGCGATCCCATTATCGGCACGTCGTTTCTCGATGCCATGCGTCTTTTCAACGACGACCCCGACACGCACGCGGTCATCCTGATCGGCGAAATCGGCGGAAACGCCGAAGAAACCGCTGCCCAATGGATTAAAGCCAACGTAAAAAAACCGGTCGTCGGCTTCATCGCAGGCCAAACCGCGCCTCCCGGCCGCCGCATGGGCCATGCCGGCGCCATCATCAGCGGCGGCCAAGGCACCGCAAAAGATAAGTACGCCGCGATGGCCGCCGCAGGCATCCACACCGTCGAAACTCCTGCGGACATGGGCTCAACCATCGCCGCCGTCCTCAAATAGTCGTTTTGATTTTGTTGGCGCCGGGCTTCAGCCCGGCATCTTGCACTTAATATCTCGGAGGAATCTCGTGTCACTAGAACGCACGTTTGCAATTATCAAGCCCGACGCGGTTAAGGCCGGTCAACAAGGCGAAATTCTTTCACGCATTCACAAAGCAGGCTTTAGCATAGTTGCGGTTAAATCCATGCGCCTCACCAAAGAAGAAGCCGGCGGCTTTTACGCTGTGCACAAAGCCCGCCCTTTCTTTGGCGAACTCACTGACTTCATGAGTTCCGGCAAAATCATCGCCATGGTCCTGGAAGCCGAAGGCGCCATCCTGAAATGGCGCGACACCATGGGTGCCACCGACCCCAAGAAAGCCGCTCCCGGCACCATCCGCCATGACCTCGGCACCAGCATCGGCAACAATTGCACTCACGGCTCCGACGCCCCCGACACCGCCGCCTTCGAAATCGGCTACTTCTTTGCCGGTCTCGAACTGATTTAAGTAGCACAGACACTCCTGTCTGTGCTCTTGCACTGAATGAGTGTTGGACTGACTGGGTGCTCTCGGAGCGGAGTCCGCCGTGGCCCTGGCCCCGCGCTCCTTCTAAAACGTAATCCCCTCGATGCGCACCTCGAAAAGGTGCGCCCAATTCTTGCCCGTAACAAAAAGCCTGTGCCTCGCCGAATCATAAGCGATGCCATTGAGCACGGCCTCCGGCTCCGTCTGCTCCTTCTCAGCGAGCGCTGACAAATCAATCCAATCCCGCACCTGCCCCGTCCGCGCATCAATGCGCGCAATTCGATTCGCGTGCCAAACGTTAGCGTAGATGTCATTTCCAATGCACTCGAGCTCATTCAAATTCGCCACCGCTTCTTTACCGGCGTAAATCTCCAGCGTTCGCACCACTTCAAACGTCTCCGGATTGATGTAGCGCAACGTGTTGCTGCCGTCGCTCAGGATCAGGTTGGAACCATCATTCGCAAGTCCCCAACCCTCCCCGTAGTAATGAAAATCCCGTAATTTCCGAAATGTCTTCAAGTCATACACAAAGCCGATCTTCGAAAGCCACGTCAATTGATATATTTTCCCCCGAAAGATGGTCAGCCCTTCTCCAAAATATTCCGGAGCGAGGTCCGCCTTCTGCATCACCTTGCCGCTCTCCAGATCCACTTTCCGAAGAGAAGACTGTTCCGTTTCTCCCGTGCTCTCATAAAGAAACCCGTCGAAGTATTCCAAACCCTGCGTGAATGCGTGCGGATCATGCGGATACGTCTTCAAAATCTTGACGCGCAGAATTGGAATAGATCGCTCGGTCTTTTGAGGCGTAGGATAACGCCGACCGTCAGCCACGCCGCT
>Ga0210388_10000469_pt1 | contig 33383 bp, 36 predicted proteins | sample IncBWC19OmetaG_FD_155485 | JGI IMG/M metagenome (GOLD analysis project Ga0210388, IMG submission 155485) | Forest soil microbial communities from Barre Woods Harvard Forest LTER site, Petersham, Massachusetts, United States - Inc-BW-C-19-O ...
CGCGGGGCGCAGGCAGGCGAGAGCTGCGCTGGTGGTAGTGGAGGTCGCGTTGTCTCTAGTCTTGGTGGTCGCGGCGGGCTTGCTGCTGCGCAGCTTCTGGCGGGTGCAAAGCATCGAATTGGGATTCGAACCGTCGCGCCTGTTGACGGCCGGGGTGCGATTGTACGACGATCGCCCCCGCGCGGCGAATTTCCTGGGTGATTTGCTGCAGCGCATCGAGAAGATGCCGGGAGTCATCTCGGCCGCGGCCTGCGCGGGCGCCCCGATGACGGCGGCGGGACACAACTTGTTCATCATCGAGGGACAGACGCCTGCTCCGGGTGATCTTCTACAGGATGCGATTCTCGATCCAGTCACGCCCGGTTACTTTCGCACCATGGGAATCGCGCTCCGCTCCGGCCGATATCTGGCAGCGGAGGATTCCGCCCAATCGCCGCACGCCGTGATCAGCGCAGGACTGGCCCGCCGCAATTTTCCGAACGAAGATCCGATTGGGCATCGCATCAGCTTCGACGAGGGTAAAACATTTTGGCCCATTGTTGGAGTAGTGGCGGATGTGCGGCAGCAGGGGGCGACCACGGATCCGAAAGCGCAGGTCTATATTTCCTACCGCCAGTATCCGATTACGCGAGTGACGCTCGCCGTAAGGACGTCGCTCGACCCACACTCGCTGATTCCCGCGGTGCGCGCCGAACTGCGGACTATGGATCCGACCCTCCCCATTTACGATGTTCGAACGGAGGAGGAACTGATCGAAAAAGACGTCGCGCCGCGGCGATTCGCGCTTACGCTGGTGGGACTTTTCGCGGGACTCGCGCTGCTGGTCGCCTCGATCGGAATTTACGGCGTGATCTCCTACAGCGTCACGGAATCGACAAAGGAGCTCGGCATCCGGATGGCGCTGGGGGCTCTCAAATCCGATGTTTTGAAGATGGTTCTCGGGAACGGGTTGAAGCTGGTTCTGATGGGAATTGCCGTGGGAGCGCTCGCGGCGCTCGCCGCCACGCGCGTGATCGCGAGCTTTTTGTTTAACGTTTCGGCGTACGACCCCGTCACTTTCTTAGCAGTCGGCGGTATTTTCGTTATCGTCGCACTGGCGGCATGCCTGATCCCCGCGCGTCGGGCGACGAACGTCGATCCAATGGTGGCCCTGCACTATGAATAATCTTCGCTACGCAATTCGCCTGCTGCTTAAATCTCCCGGATTCGCGCTGGTGGCGATTCTGACACTCGCGCTGGGAATCGGCGTCAATAGCGCGATTTTCAGCCTGGTGGACGCGGTGATGCTGCGACCTCTTCCGTACCCGGAGCCGGACCGGTTGGTATCGCTATGGGAGCAAAAGATCGGGGAGGGGCCGAACAGCGCGAATACCAGCGGCCGACACCTGCGGAGCGGCCCCGCCCCCGGTCGCTGGACGGTTTCGGCGGCGAATCTGATGGATTATCGCACGCAGAAGAGTTCTTTCCTCTCCCTGGCAGGGTTCGCTGTCACGGGCATGAACATTACCGAGAGCGGACCGCCCGATCGTCTGTTTGGCGAACAGGTGACCGCGAACTATTTTTCCACTCTCGGCGTTTTGCCGGTGCATGGGCGGGCTTTTCTGCCGGAAGAAGACCGGGCCGGCGCAAACAAAGTGGTGGTCGCGAGCGACGAGTTATGGCATTCGCGTTTTGGAGGCGATCCGAATTTTTTGGGGAGTTCGATAACGCTCGATAACGAGAAGTACACGGTTATCGGGATTATGCCGCCCGGGTTTCGTAGTCCAAGTCAGTTCAACATGACGCTGCCGGTGCTCTATTACATCCCCGCTGCGTATTCGGCCGATTTGCTGGCGCATCACGGCGACCATGGCATCGACGTGATCGGACGGCTGAAACCGGGCGTTTCGATTGGCGCCGCGCGGGCTGAACTCGATGCGATTTCGCAAAGCCTCGCCCAGCGGTTCCCGGAGTATTGCAAGAACCTGAAGACCGGCAGCGATCTGCTGGCGAACGATATTTCCGGCGGAGTTCGCACATCCATGTTTATTCTGCTGGGCGCGGTCGGGCTGATTCTGCTGATCGCGTGCGCGAACCTGGCGAATCTGCTGCTGGTGAGGGCGATTGGACGGCAGCGCGAGATTGCGATTCGCTTCGCGTTGGGAGCCAGCCGCCAGCGCGTGATCGGCGAGCTGCTGGCGCAAAGCACGGTGCTCGCGGCGCTCGGCTGCGGCAGCGGGCTGGTTTTCGGATACTGGACGCAAAGGCTGCTCACGGGATTCGCGCCGCATCTTCCTCGCCTGGAAGACGCGAATTTGAACGGGCGGGTGTTGCTGTTCACGCTCGCTCTTTCGGCGGTGACCGGATTGATCTGCGGAATTTTCCCAGCGTGGCAAGCGTCGAAATCGAGGCCGGTGGAAGCGATGCGGGCCAGCGAACGGCACCTGGCGGGCAGCTCCGTGATGCGGTGGCGCAACATGTTCATGATCGCGGAGGTGGCTGTTTCGATGATTCTTCTGGTGGGCGCCGGGCTGCTGCTGAAGAGTTTCATGACCTTGAATCACGTCGAGCTCGGGATCGCCACGGAGCACGTCGTCAATCTGGACATCACTCTGCCGGAGCTGCGCTATCCCACGCCCGAACGCCGATTGGCGTTTTATCAGGATCTGGCGGAACGCGCTGGGGGCCTGCCTGGTATCCAGTCTGTTGCGTTCGCGAACAATTTTCCGTTGCGTGGCGGATGGTCCAGCAATTTCCGTCCGGAGAACCAGCCGGATCGCGGCGAGGACGCCGATTACCAGGCGGTGAGCCCGGGATATTTTTCGACGCTCGGAATATCGCTGGAACGCGGCCGCCTGTTAACGCCTGCCGATCGCGCCGGCTCCGAACTGGTCGCCGTAGTCAACACCGCGCTGGTGCGTCTCTTCTTCCCCAATGAAGACCCGATCGGGCATCGGTTCCGGCGAAACGATCAAACTCCTTGGACGACCATTATCGGCGTGGTGAGCGATGTCCGGCGCGGAGGAAAGGCGGGAAAGATCAATCCGCAGGTTTATTTTCCGGCCGCGCAAACGACCCTTTATCCGGTATGGCTTTCCGAATTTGCGTTTCGCTCCGCCGGCGATCCGAAACAACTGGTCGCCGCAGTCCAGCAGCAAGTTTGGGCGATTGATAAAGATCTGCCGGTGACGCACGTTCGAACCTACGACGAGCTGGTTTCGCAATCCGTTTCCGAGCGCCGGTTCCAAACGATGCTACTGGGGTTATTCGCTTCGCTCGCACTGATCCTGGCGATGGTCGGAATTTACGGGGTTATTTCCTACTCGGTTTCGCAACGGACGCCGGAAATCGGAATTCGCATGGCGCTTGGCGCGACGCGCGGAGGAATTTTGAAGATGGTGATCGGGCGCGCGATGGTGTTGGTCGCCGTGGGAATCGCGGCGGGCGCGGCGGGGGCATTCGGGTTGTCAAAGTATTTAGAGAGCCTGCTGTTTCAAGTCAAGCCCGGCGATCCGTGGACCTACGCGAGTATCGCGATCATGCTGGCGACGGTCGCACTGGCGGCGTCGCTGATTCCGGCGAGAAGGGCGACGCGTGTGGATCCAATGATCGCGCTGAGGTATGAGTAATCAAGGTTTCTCGCCAAACCAATACCAACCCGGCTCCGCCGCACTCCCGTGCTCGGCCAGCCATCGATCTACCGGGGCATTGACCGGGGTATGTCGCTCCCCGATCTTAGCGCCCGCGGCAGCGAGCGTCTCCAGAATGGCAATGTAGCGATCCGCATCGCCTCCATGCGCCGCCGACCACAGCGTCTGTCCCCAGACCGTTCCCCCGTAAACATTCGTTGCCTCCAGTGGCGGGTTGTGTCGAAGCAGCAGCTTCACCGTTTCGAGATGCCCTCCGATTACGGCCATGTGCAGAGGAGTCTGGCCGTCGGCCCGGTGCGCCGATAAATTCACGCCCTTCCGTAGCAGGAACTCAACCACATCGTTGCGCCCATATCCACAGGCATAAATCAATCCCTCATTCCGCAGCTCGACTGGAGCGTGTTCAAACAGCTCCTCGACAAGGTCAAGCCGCCCGATCCCTGCTGCCTCGGCCAGGTTCAGCCGCGCCCCGTGAGCCGCCAAAAATTCCGCCCCCGCCGGCCGTCCGTTTCCCAAACACCCTCTCACCGAAGCCAGCCCGATGTCAGCCCCTTGGTCGAGCAGGTATTGAAGCAATTCTTCCAACACCCCTGCCCGTACTGGATGAATGCTGGTCGCCGCCAGGTCCAAAGTGGTGCATTTCCCGCCATACACCTCCGCTATCGCATCGATCTCCGCGCCGGCTTCGAGCAGCACCTGCGTGATCTCGACAATATTCCCGGGCGTCTTTTGCCGGTAGCTCTCCACGCCATTCGCCGAGACATAATGCAGCAGCGTGGCACGATGCTCGCGCGTCGATCGGGCCTGCACCAGCTTCGGATCCTCCCGCAGCAATCGCTTCAGCGTGACAATGTCCCCTCCGGCGATCGCATCCGCGGCCTCTTCGAATCGCGATACCGGGGAATTTTTCGCGAGCCTTTCCAGGTGCTTCGTAAACTTAGGCCAGTTCTCGAAACCGTAGGACCGCGCGATCACGAGCTGCGCGGCGGTAAGCGTGCATTGTTCAGAAAACTTGCGAAGCGCAAACTCCCGGATCGGATCGTCCGGTTGGAGGGAGCCCGATCGGAAGGCCTTCACCAGGTCCTTTGCAAGCTTCCGGTAATGTTCCAGGCTGGGGCGCTCAGGAAGCGGCAACGCGGATTGAGGATTAGGAAACACGGTCCTTTTCAATAAGATCGCACTTTCATCCACCTGCGTTCGAAAACCACTCGGCTAGTTTATAGGCAAGGAGTTCATGTGCTCTGCCAATGGAGAGCAGGACCCGCCAGTTGGGGCAATTCCGGAACAAGCTCTGATTGGCGTTTGTGCATTGGATGTCCGTCGGTACACGACCGATCCCGCGCCATTGCGGGCTAAATAAATGGCTAAAGGGTGCACCCGATACTAATTTGTGAGGTTTTTCAGGGGAAATCGATAGCCGAGAACCCAATCCTTCGTGTCGACGTTAAGGCTGCCGCGGCGTGTCCGCGATACTTCCGCCCAAACCGGCGTAGGTTTCTTTGATTTTGACAACCTTAGGCCCGGCAAACGTTACGAAAGTCACGCGTCCGGGCGGCTGTCCGTAAATCCAGTCCTCGTAATCCACGCCGTCTTTGTTCTCGCGCGTCTTCCTCTGCGGACGCCCCAGCGCCAGCAGCACCTGGTCGCGATCCATCCCTTCAATCGGCTTCTTCTCCGCGATCGCCTGCTTCACTTCGGGCGGTAGCGTGTCGGCGTAATTCTCAGTCGCGCTATGCTTTTCGAAATCCAGCACCGGCGCGAGCATCTTTTTGACGTCGGCCGATGTGATTTCTCCGATCGCATCGGGAAATTTCAAAACGATATTGGTCCCGCCAGGAGCATTGGCATCGCTGCGCGATAGCGGCTGCGTTGCGCCGCCGATGCCCACCTGCACGTGATCCTTCCACGATCCCGAATTCTTCAATCCGTTATTAATCTCAAAAAGAATCCTGTCGCTTTCGATGCTGACATGCGTGATCTGCACCAGGTCGCCGATGCGCGCCGCCGGCCCCATCTGCCTTCCCACTGCGAGCCACTGCGCTTTATCCCAGGTCCCGTCGGAGTTAAATTCGAGCGGCTTTTTCGAACGCGGCAGGGGAGCCTTGACGGTGGCGTATTCGCTGTTCAGCCCGCGTAGAAGTTCCACGCGCTGATCCATCGTGAGCTTCTTCTGGTCGCCCTTCAAGGACGCAACGGCTATAAAAGCCGCGAGGACTCGAGGAGAAATTCGGGCCATAAATACCTCTACTCCGGATTCTGTTCCACCGTAAAGCGATGCAGCACGAAAAACAGCACGACCACAATCGCCGTGGTCGGCAGGCTGCCTTCCGGTCCGTAATCGCCTCCGCTCCAAAGATTGCCGGCCGTCCAATGAAGCGCATATCCGGTAACACCCATTGTAAACCCACTTAAATTCGCCCCGAACATCGGCAGCGCCACGTTCCACCCAAAATGCAGCCCGATCGGCAGCCAGAGGGCATTGGTCCGCAGATACGCATAACCGAACAAAACGCCCCATAACATCGTATTGCCGATCCCTAGCAGACTTGAATGCGGATTGTCCATATGCGCCAGTCCGAAGATCACCGCCGCGGGCAGGATCGTCGCAAACGGACCGAGCCGCCGCACCAGCAACTGGAACGCATATCCGTGGAACATCATCTCCTCGCCGAACGCGCCGAAGAGCAGCACGAAACTGACGAAGGCCAGACTCGCCCAGACATGTTCCGATCCCGGCACTTTTTCGAACGACGCCGCGCCCGCCGCCAGCGGCAACAACAGGACCACGCAGGCAGCCACCACCCCACTCCCGAGCCCCAACAGGAATTCCCGCGACGACGAGTTTCCCCAGCCCAATCCCAGCGCCGAGAGTTGTCCGCGCTCGTAAATCCGCACCGTAATCGCATTGGCCAGACAGGCCGCGCCGAATACCGACATGGTGGCCGTGATGAGATTGCTGCCGGTGATCCAGTAGAGGACGTTTGCGAAGAAAATCAGGCTCAACCACCCGATCAGCGTGAACAGGCCCGCGCGCAGGATCAGACCGGTGAAGTCCGGCTTTTTGACCTCTTCCGTCATTGGGAAACGCGGACCTGCACGCCGCGGCGAGCGACCTTCACGGGAAGCACGGTGGCGCCTTCTTTTTCAATGAGCGACGCGACGCGTCCGCGCGCCTCAGGTTCAACCAGGAACAGGACGCATCCTCCGCCGCCCGCTCCGCAGACCTTCGCGGCCAACGCGCCCTTCCTTCGGGTGACCTCAATCATGCGGTCGATCAGAGGCGTCGAAATACCGGGGGCATTTCTCTTCCGATGCGACCATTCCTCCCGCAGCAGACGAGCCGCTTCCGCCCAGTCGTGCTTTTCAACCGCGTGCCGCATCGCGATCGCGATCGCGGCGATGGTCGCAAAATTCTTAAAAACCTGCTTGTTCCCGTCGATGTGGCTCTTGGTCACTTCCCAGTTGTTAATTCCGGAATTGCGCGGCTCGCCTGTGTAGGCCAGCACCACCCGCGCCTCGAGCATTTCCGGATCGACGTTCAGAGCCACTCTTCGAATCCCCGCGCAGCCAAGCTCGATCGCGCTGACGCCTCCGTACATTGCCGGATAGTAGTCCTGGCACCCGGTGGGCACGCGAATCAGCCGGGCTTCGATGTTCTGCGATATTTCGCGCAGTTTTTCGAGCGTATAGCCCCGCTTCAGCCACTTATTAAAGGCGTTGGTCGTGGCGATGATCAGCGCGGAGGAACCGGAGATCCCCGCCCCGGCCGGCGCCTCGGAACCGGTTTCGAGATGAAAACCTCCCTCCGGTTGGAAGAATCGGACGATCTCAGCAGCCAACGCCAATGCATGGGTCTTCGCCATATTCAGTTGATCGAGCGAATCGTAAGCCGCGTCGCGATTGAGATCCGTGGAGCGGAAGGTTATTCTTGTTCCCGCACGAGGCTCGATGGAGGCGAGGGTATAGCGGTCCACCGCAAAATTCACCGTAACCGCGCCTTCGTGAAACAGATAGAGAGGCCAGATATCGAGCGTGCTGCCGGCAAGATCGACGCGGCAAGGAGCTTGGGAGTGAACTGTCATGCGAACTTCGCCTAGGATAGCAATGGCGACGAAGCCCCTGGCTCACGTCAGGGGCTACAACCCGTCCCGTCAGGGCGGGGATCTCCCAAAATCGCAATCAATTGCTGCGCAATCCGCAACGTTCGGTTCTCTCGATCGCGATCCGGATTAAAGTTCGCAATCGTCGCAGCTCCCAGCTTGCCGGTCGCAATTACGCGCTTCACAACGGTAAGCAGTTGCTCCGCTGAAATCCCACCGGGCTCGGAAAAATTGACGCCGGGAGAAATCGCAGGATCCAGCACATCGAGATCGAGGTGCAGATAAATCGTCTTCACCCGTGCCGCGAGACGATTCACTGCCTCCGGAAGCGTCTCGATCGAAGCAAGTTCAATCCTGCTTTCGACCAGGCGCACCTGTTCCAGAGGATCGAGGCTGCGGGTCGCGCCCAGCACCACGTTTTCTTCCCGAACCGGCTTCGCCATCAGCTCCGGGTGGCAATGACCGGTTGCAATCGCGAGCGACATCCCTTCGAGCGCGCCGCTGATCGTTGTTTCAGGAGTGTTGAAATCGCCATGCGCATCGAGCCACACAATGCCTGGATCTTCGAGCGCCGCGAGCGTCCCCAGGCACGAGTTGCAGTTCCCGGCCAATATAAGGACCGGGCGCTGGTGAGCCGCCACTGCCTCCGTCAGTTGAGAATTGATGCCGCCATTGCCGCCTGTCCCCTCCACTATCACGCAAGGTTGGGGAACCGCCTCGAGAATGACTAAAGGACCGCGCCCGACCTCTGCTCCGCGGCGTCCCAGATGATACGGGACCGCAATCATCCGCAAGCTTTCTTCAGTAGTGCGATTAACGATCCCGCGACTGCGAGGCATGCGCCCGCGCCAACCAGACCGACGTCGGCCAGCCACTGTCCCCGATAGAAATAGAGGACGAGCAATCCGAAAAACGCGACCCGCAGAAAGATTATCGCCGCGCTGCGAGAGAATCGAACAGTGAGAAGAGCGGCCAGCGATGCGAGCACTGCGGAGGCTCCTAATCCGAATATCGCGCAGCGGGCCAGCGTTTCCCAATCTGGCTGGGGCACGTAGCGGCCCCGATTGGTGAGATAGACGGTCGCAATGCCTGCCGCCAGCAGCGTGATTGAAACGATCTCGCCATACGCCACACTAACGAATATGCGAGCTCTCGCTTGCGGAAAGGAGGTTCCGGCTCCGGCGGGAAACGCCTGCGCCGTCGCCGGCGCGGCGAAAATGATCCCCAGGCAGGCATAGGCGCCCAGAATCTGGGAATCGAGAAAGTCCACACCCTTGATATTCGGAACCATAAACCCGAAAACGAACAAAAGCGCCAGATGGGGCAAGACGGAGCGTAGACTTCCAATTCGGGATAAAAAAAGCCGGATTTCAGTGGAAAGCGTTACCATTTGCGGATTCGTCTGAAACATGTTACCAATCGTGGGTGCTCCAATAGGCATAGGGAGTCGCCCTATGCGGCGATTAGGGCAATTTTGTCTAAGGCGGAGACCCGCATAGTTTTTAATTTTCAACCGATTAAAGAGACAGAGACGGAATTAACGAACAAAATGCTCGATAGGCGTGTTGAACCTCGGATGCTGTGTGCAGATCTCGTGGACGTGCAATGGAAGGACCAAAGCGGGCGGACCCGGCGTGGTGTCGCCAATCTGGAAGATATCTCCCTGTCGGGCGCCTGCCTGCAAGTCGATCGGCCGGTTCCGCAGGGGACGCCTCTACGGATGAGCTACCCCAACGGCGAATTGCTCGGCGTAGTTAAATATTGTGTTTTTCGCGAAATTGGTTACTTTCTGGGGGTCGAATTCGAACCGGGCAACCGCTGGTCCCAACGACATTTCAGGCCACAGCATCTTCTCGACCCGCGCCGCCTGGTGGGACGCGTGACTCAGCGCCTCAAACCCGATGTGCCGCCGCTTGTGAATTGAAGCTGACCGGTCTTCTGCATGCTGGCATAGCTCCGCTTAGTGTGCTTAACTGAAGTTTTGATCTCGTTTCGACATTTATGTCGCTCGTAGAACGCCCATTGCCGGAGCCGCAGTCCGCCGAAGCCCCGGCTCAACGAAAAGAATTGCCATGGGCGGCCATCGCGTGGTTCAGCATTTTACTGATCATCGCGTACTATCCCATCTTGAGACATCTAGTGGAGCAGTGGTCCTACGATCCGGACGTGGGACACGGATTTTTTGTTCCTCTGGTGTTTGGATACATCGTTTGGGGCAGGCGCGAGAAATTGATGGCCTTGGACTGGAAGCCCGATTGGTGGGGGCTCGGACTGATGGGTTGGGGCTTCCTGCAAGCCTATATCGGCATGCTGGGAGCGGAGCAGTTCCTTCAGCGAAGCGCGTTCCTGATTTCACTGGTCGGGTTATTTCTGGTGCTGGGCGGAAGGGCTCTGCTCAAGGAACTCGCTTTTCCTTTGCTGCTGCTGCCGTTCATGATTCCGATTCCCACGGTGATCTACAACCAGATCACATTTCCGCTGCAATTATTCGCGAGCTGGGTAGCGGAGATTCTCCTCGGTCTGATCAACATCCCAGTGCTGCGCGAAGGGAATGTCCTGGTGCTGGCGAGCCAGACGCTCTCCGTCGCTGAAGCTTGCAGCGGCATTCGCAGTCTGCTGTCGCTGACGTTCCTGGCGTTGGTTTATGCCTACTTCTTCGACAGCAAAGTATGGATGCGCTGGGCTCTGTTTATCGCCGTGGTGCCGATTGCGATTCTCGCGAATGCAGGACGCGTGACGATCACGGGAATTTTGAGCGAGCACAATACCGAGCTGGCGCAAGGAGTGTTCCATGAAATGGAGGGGTTCGTCATTTTTGGCATCGCCTTCGCCATGATCTTTGTCTTGCACCTCTTGATAAACTGGGTGTACAAATGGAAGTTCGCGAAGGAGGCTCCTGTTGTTTAAATTTTTGAATTCCACTCCAGCGCGTGTGGTAACGCTTCTGTTGATTGTCCAGACGGCGGTGCTGTACAGCTCCATTCGCGCAGAATACGTTCCTCCCAGCCGGACTCTCGCCGAAGTTCCTCACCAGTTCGGTTCCTGGAACATGGCTGCGGAAGGCTATGTGGATAAGGAAACGCAGGAAGTGCTGAAGGCCGACGACACGTTGACCCGTTTCTATAGGAACACTTCGACGGGCGCCGATGCGAGCCTTTTCGTGGCGGCGTTTCGTACTCAGCGCAACGGCAAAGCGCCCCATTCTCCGAAAAACTGTATGCCCGGATCCGGGTGGACGCAGTTGAGCTCTGAAAACTATCCGATCGACGTCGGCTTGGCCGCGCCGATCGTTGTAAACCGCTACGTGATCGTGCATAGCGAAGAGAGGCAACTGGTTTTCTACTGGTATCAATCCCGCGATCGCGTGGTGGCGGACGAGTTTAAAGCGAAATTTTGGGTGGTCGCCGACGCGATGCGCCTGAACCGGACCGATACGGCTCTGGTGCGCGTGATGGTTGGCATCCGTAATCTTGATGAAGATACGGCGACTAAGACGGGGACCGATTTCGTGCGGTCTTTCTTCTCGACGTTGAAGCAGTATCTACCTGCGTAACTGCTTCGCGATTATTCCTTGAAGTGGGCGCTCAAATCGCGCTGATATTTTTCGATGGTCGCGGTGTGTCCCATGATGAACTTGCTGACGAAGCGGAACAGAGGATTGTAGACCTCGCCATTCTCGGTGATGGTGAGCTCAGAACCGCTGCCGGTCGGCGCGATTTCATAAACCCAGCTCCCTCCGAAGGGAAGTTTTGGATCCGCGATGCGGTTCACGATGCGTTTGGGCTCGCTGGTCTCGACGCGTTCATAGGTGATCGTATCGCCGCTAGTATCCGTCTCACGCCATCTCAGGGGCGACTCGGCTAACAACTCATATTTGAACCCGCGCCAGTTGGAGGGACCGGCGACCAACGCGAATACATCGTGTGGCGCCGCGTGGACCACGATTTTCCGGCTGGCAACATGCGCTTTAGGCAGCGCCGCTCCGATCACCACAATGACTCCGGCGACAAACACAACCGCCAGCACCCCAAATAGCAGCCACTTCATGCGATCCTCCTCGTTAACTCCCTAAAACGCCTCGATTCGACAAAGTCCGCGGCGGCCTTCGCCAGCAGTTCGAGCCCGGCGAGCCCCGCCGCGCGATCCTTCGGCTTCATGCGGCCGAGCATGGCCGCGACCAACTCGCGGTCGAGCACCGATTTGCGCTCCTTCACGCGCGCGCCGTCTTTGGTCAGCCGCAGGGCGACTTTTCGCGCGTCAATAGCGTCGCGGTCGCGCGTCACGTAGCCCGCGCGGACCAGGCGATCGACCGTCAGCGACATGGTCGACGCGGTGACCCCCATGTGACCGGCGAGCATCAACATGCTGGTGGATTCCACTTCATCGAGATGATCGAGGATGCTCGCCTGATGGGCGCTGAGCCGCTGGCCGGTTTCTTCGTCCTGGACGTGGCGGGTGTGACACGCGAAATAGATCTTCGGGTAGCTCTGCATCAGCGTCGCGATCTGCCGAAGAACATTTTGATTCGTCAAATCAAAGTATATACCATTCGCCCGGAGAAGTAGACTAATTCTCATGAATCGACGCCACGCGTTACTCAGCGGAGCGAGCATTTTCGGGATGCCCTGGCAAAAGGTGATGGGCGCTCCTCCCAATTCCTTGCCCGACGACGCGCTGTTTAAACGCGATCCGGAAACGTACTGGACGCGAATGAGAGAGGAGCAATTCTTCCTGCCGCAGTGGCGTTCCTTCCTGAATAACGGGAGCCTGGGCGTGCTGCCGCGTCCGGTTTATCAGGCCGTCGCGGCATATATGGAGAAGGCCGCCGCGCTCGAAACCCCGTATCCATATCCACGCTGGGGCTACGAGACGCTGGACGAAGAGCGCGAGGAATTGTCGAAATATCTCGGCTGCAAGAAAGACGAACTCGCGCTGATGCATAACGCTACGGAGGCGTTGACCACGGTCGCTTCCGGCCTCGATCTCAATGCGGGCGACGAAGTGGTAATGACGAATCTGGAGCATCCTTCGGGGAAGGCCGGATGGCACGCGAAGAGGGCTCGCTACGGCATCACGATTCGGGAGGTACCGATTCCGCTGCCTCCGAAAGACCCCGCGCAGCTCGCCGATTTGATGATTTCCGCGATCGGTCCGAAGACTCGGGTGATGAGTTTCAGCGGGATCATCAGCCCAACCGGGTTGATCATGCCGATTCGCGAGATTTGCGGTGCGGCCCGCGCCAAGGGAGTGCTGACGCTGGTGGACGGCGCGCACATGCACGGGCAGATGGCATTGAACATTTCCGATCTCCATTGCGATTTCTTCGCGGGCAGTCCGCACAAGTGGATGTTCGCGCCGGCCGGATCCGGCTTCTTATATATCCGCGAAGAGAATCTCGACCGCCTGTGGCCTCTGAACGTGACCGGAGATTGGGACAACAAATCTCTGAAGGCCGGACGATTCATGCGGCAGGGGACGAATAATCGCGCGATTTTCGAAGGCATGATCGCGGGCTTACGCTTCGCGCAGGCGGTGGGACCGGACCGAATTTACGCGCGCATCCATCAGCTTGCGCGGAGGACCTATGACCGCGCGGCCCGGTTACCGTACATCGAACTTCTGACGCCGAACGACGATCGCATGTTCGCGTCGCTGGTCTGCATCAAATTTAAGAAGGACTCGGGTGCCGTGTGGCAGGAGACCGCGAAGCAGAAGATTTTTGTAAGTGGAGGCCAGCAGGTGCGTCTTTCGTCGCACATTCACACGCGGCCTTCGGACATCGATCGACTGTTCGACATTATCGAATCCAAAATGGGTACAGCATGAGATATCTTGTTCTCCTCAGCCTTTTCGCCGTAGCGTTCGCGGCCGACCCGAAGCTGACCGACCTGGCACACGACGCCGCGAAGCTTCGCTCCACATTTAAAGCGGATGATCTGACGAAAGGGCTCGCATACCAGGGCGATCACGAGCGGGTATTGTTCGCGATCGACACGGAAAAGACTCCGGCTCTGGTGACTGACGATGACAAGCCGGTGCCGATGTCGCGCGTCAGTGGAGATCATTTATGGACCGCGGTGGTCAGGCTTACGCCCGGACGCTCCCATCAATTCCATTACGTGATCGATGGCGCGGCGTTCGGAGGAAGGCTCGACATTCCGGCATTCATGCCGTCGTCGTATCAGCAGCCTGAAGCGCCGCCGGGGAAGATGTCGGAAAAGTTGCTGCATACCAGCAAAGTGTATGAAGGAATGCTGAGCGAATATTGGATTTATGTCCCCGCGCAATACGATCCGGCTAAGCCCGCGGCGCTGATGATCTGGCAGGATGGGCAGGGACACATCGCGCGGGACGGCCGGCGGACGCTGAATGTGCTGGACAATCTTACGTATCAGAAACGTATTCCGGTGATGATCAGTGTGTTCATCGCGCCCGGCAAGGTGGCCGAGAAGGCCATGCGCAGCATCGAGTACGACACTATGAACGACACCTATGTGCGTTTCCTCGACGAACTGCTGGCCGGCGTCTACGCGCAATACAACATTCGCAAGGATTCTTACAGCCACGGGATCGCGGGCGAATCTTCGGGAGGCATCTGTTCGTTCAATGCCGCCTGGACGCATCCGGAGGAATTTTCGCGCGTGCTGTCGACCATCGGCAGCTATACCAGCATCCAGTGGCATCCGGGGCAGATCGACGGCGGGAATGTTTATCCGAATAAAGTTCGCAAGGAGCCAAAGCGGAATATTCGGGTCTATTTGCAGGACGGCAGCGAGGATTTGGAAAACAATCATGGAAGCTGGCCTTTGCAGAATATCCAGCTTGCCAATTCGCTGAAGATGATGGACTACGATTTTCATTTGCAGTTCGGAAACGGCTCGCATAACGGAGCGGATGCGAACGCGCAATTGCCGATGTCGCTTTCCTGGCTGTGGCGCGACTATGATCCGAACAAGTCCGAACAAAAATATGAACAGGAGCCGGCGGAAAAAGCGAAGCCGATGTTCCGGGTTCACATTTATAATCGGTAAGGATGTATTTCCAACAGTTTTATCTAACGTGTCTGTCGCATGCTTCGTACATGCTGGGTTCCGAAGGCGTCGCCGTCGTGGTGGACCCGCAGCGCGATGTGTCGCTCTATATCGATGAGGCCGCGCAACAGGGGCTGAAGATCGAACATGTGATCGAGACTCATCTGCATGCCGATTTCGTCAGCGGGCATCGGGAGCTGGCGGAGAGGACGGGCGCGAAAATTTATCTGGGCGCGCGAGCGGGCGCGACGTTTCCGCACGTCGATGTGCGGGATGGCGATGAGATCCGGTTCGGGCGCGTTATTCTGCGGTTTCTCGAAACTCCGGGCCACACAATTGAGAGCATTTCCATCGCGGTGACGGATCTGGACCGGCGGGAAGCTCCTTGCGCGGTGCTGACCGGGGACACGCTGTTCATCGGCGATGTGGGGCGTCCGGATCTTGCGCCGGATCTGACTCCGCAGCAGCTTGCCGGAATGCTGTTCGATAGCCTGCATCAGAAATTGCTGCCTCTGGGGGACGATGTGGAAGTGTATCCGGCGCATGGCGCAGGGTCGCTGTGCGGGAAGCAGATGCGTCCGGAGAGGCAATCGACCATCGGTAAGGAGCGCGCGCTGAACTACGCTCTGCGGCCGCAGACGAAGGAAGAGTTCGTGCGATTGCTGACGGCGGAGCTGCCGGAGAGGCCCGGATATTTCGCGCTGGATGCGGAGTTGAATCGAAGCGGGGCGCCATCGCTGACGGAGATGAAGGCCCTGCCGGAACTCACTGAGATTCCGGAGGGAGCGACCGTTCTCGATACGCGGCCGTCACAGCAGTTCTTTGCCGGGCATATTCCGGGTGCGGTGCATATCGCGCTGGGCGGGCAGTATGCCTCGTTCGCGGCGACTATCCTCGGGCTGGATAAGGAGATTGTTCTGGTCGCCGAAGACGAAGAGCATCTGGAAGAATCGCGCATGCGGCTGGCGCGCGTCGGCATCGAGAATATCGTTGGATCGTTGAAAGGCGGGATGCAGCGATGGACTGGGCCGGTCGCGGAGATCCATCAAATCTCGGTGGAAGATCTGCGGCGGGAGGCTGCGGAGGTGCAGATTGTCGACGTGCGCCGCGAGGGCGAGTTTGCGGCGGGCCATATTGAAGGCGCGAAGCTGATGCCTCTGCATAAGCTGGAATCGCTGGTTTCAACCCTGGATCACGATCGTCCGATCGCGGTGCATTGCAAGGGAGGCTATCGCAGTGCGATTGCGTGCAGCCTGATTCAGCGGGCGGGATATGAGAATGTCGTGAACGTGATGGGCGGATTCGATGCCTGGCTCGCGTGCGGTTTGCCGGAGGCTAAGGCGGTTTCAGCCTGACCTAGACCGCCTGCTGGCCGGACGCCATTGCGCTGCGCTTTTTCCGGCGTTCCAGCCGCAGCAGTTCGCGGCGTCTGCGCAGTTTCACCGAATCGTCCACGCGGCGCCAGAAGGTGCGGAAATAATCTACAGCGGAGACGATGCCGAACAGCATCACGGCCCACATGCCGATGGTCGCGGGCTCGGCCAGCCAGGTCCAGCGGATGCTGCCGATGACCAAAGAAATCGCGATGACCTGAGCCGCCATTTTGGATTTGCCCAGGTCGCTGGCGGCGATGGTGTAGCCGCCGGATGACGCGATCGACCGCAGGCCGGAGACCGCGAATTCGCGGCCGATAATAAGGATGACCATCCAGGCCGGCACTCGATGAATGTCCACCAGCGACACTAAAGCCGCTGAAATCAGCAGCTTATCTGCGATGGGATCGAGCAGAGTTCCCACCGTGGTCACTTGGCCCAAGCGCCGGGCCAAATAGCCGTCGAGAAGATCGGTGGCCGCGGCGGCCAGAAATACGCCCAAGGCAAAAATCTCCCGCGAGACCGGGATCCAATCCTCCCAATTCACACTGGCTCCGTCCGCCAAAAGGGCGGCGACCAGCAGAGGCACGAGGAAAATTCGCGCCAGCGTGAGTAGATTGGGCAGATTCATCCCGATTCTAAAATCATAGCCTAAAATCTTTTTTCAACATAGCGAAACGGCGAAGATCGTGGAATTGGCCGTGGAGGAACTGAGCCTCGCGGGCCGATCCCTCCTCGGTAAATCCCAGGCGTTGGGCCACTGCGCAGCTTTTTCCGTTTTCCCGGGCGCATTGAATGGTCACCCGGTTCAGGTCCATTTCGCCCAGAAGGTGCGCGACCACGGAGCGGCAGGCATCGGTCATGATGCCTCGCCCTTGAAAGGATCGGCCGAGCCAGTAACCGATTTCCCCTTTTCGATTGAGCAAATCGAGCCTGTGGGTGCCGATAACGCCGCAGAACTTTTGTTCGCACCAGATCCCGGCGACAAAGCCCTTATTCGAGGCAAATTGTTCGAGTGACGAGCGGATAAAACTCAAGGTGTCGTCGACCGTTTCCGTGGAATCGACCCAGGGAAGCCATTCGCGAAGATAGGCCCGGTCGCGATCCACCAGCGAGAAAACTTGCGGGGCGTGGCGTTCTTGCAGCAATTGCAAATAGAGATCCGCGCGGATTTGAGCCCGAAACATGGCTCATTGTAGCTGAGGTCAAGCTTTCACAGGCTGAAGCCTCCGCCACCTTGGTCTTGTGCCACCTTCTTTTCTACAGCTATCGGGTGGCACAGAGTCTTGGGATTGTCGAAAAGACCTATGCCTGATAAAGATCTTGCTTTGGGGTGGCACAGACTTTAGTCTGTGTGAGGTACCAGAAATTTCTCAAGTCTGCGCTTGATGGAGGCGGGGGTCATCGCCTCTACTTCGCACGATTCTCCGGTGTAGCGGGTCGCCGTCACGCGGCCGTGTTCATGCAGCAGATGCAGAGGAGCGCCTTCCGCGATCGGAAAATGAAACACACACTTTGAAACAGGATCGAGAGACAAAGTCTCATCGATTTTCTGAAGCAGCGCGTCGAATCCCGCGCCGGTGCGCGCCGAAATCGCGACCGCGCCTGCGGGCTGGTGGTCCGGATCGCTCAGAATGCGGCGGGCAATGGAAGCGGTGTCAGGCTCGCCCGCAATCTTATCGATCTTGTTCAGCACCAGGATTTGCGGAGTGCTCGCCGCGCCGATTTCGCTCAAAGTCGCGAGAACGTGCGCTGTTTGCAAAGCCGCTTCGGGCGAGCTGGCATCGACCACGTGCAGCAGCAGCTCGGCCTCGACCACCTCTTCCAGTGTTGCGCGAAACGCTTTCACCAGCGTGGTCGGCAGGTTGCGGATGAAGCCGACCGTATCGCTCATCAGGGCCTTGCGATGCGATGGCAGCGTTACGTGGCGCACGGTCGGATCGAGTGTGGCGAACATCTTTGCGTCGGCCAGAACCTCCGCCCCGGTCAGGCGGTTGAAGAGGGTCGACTTGCCGGCGTTGGTGTAGCCGACCAGGGCAATCGTGGCCAGCGGAACAGCCTGCCTCTGCTGTCTCTGCGTGGTTCGGCCGCCGCGCACCCGGTCGAGCGACCGGTTGATGGCGGCGATGCGCTGGTGAATCCGGCGGCGGTCGGTTTCGAGTTTCGTTTCGCCGGGACCCCTTGTGCCGATGCCGCCGCCAAGACGCGACATCGCTGCACCGTGGCCGGTGAGTCTGGGCAGAAGATAGTTCAGTTGCGCCAGTTCGACTTGCAGCTTGCCTTCACGAGTTCGGGCGCGGCGGGCGAAAATATCCAGGATCAACTGCGTCCGGTCGAGTACTTTCACGTCCAACGCTTTCTCGAGATTGCGCTGCTGCGTGGGCGACAGCTCGCGATCGAAAATCACGGTGGTCGCTTCGTGAAAGAGAACCTGCGCCTTCAGCTCCTCCACTTTTCCGGAGCCGACGAACGTCGCCGAATCGATCTTGGGACGCGACTGGATCTGCTTCTCGGCAACGCGCGCGCCGGCCGAGGTTGCCAGCGCAACGAGTTCTTCCATCGAATCCTCGGCGCTGATCAGCCCCGGCGCGGCGCGGCTTGTCAGATGCAAGCCGACCAGAATCGCTACTTCTTCGCCAGTGGGCAAATGCTTGCTATTCGGAATCCGTGACTGGAACACCCGGAGCTGCGTGCGCGCCCACCGATGCCGAGTTCGAATGCGCAGGAGAATGAAATGGTTTCGACACTACGACCGTCGAAATGGCGTGCTTGAAAATCAGTTGCTCCTGATTATTCGTCTCCAGAATCACGGAGTACTTATCGAAACTCTTAATGCGACCCGAAAGCTTCACCCCGCTCATTAAGTAGATAGTCAAGAACGTTTTGTCTTTACGAGCATTGTTGAGAAATGCTTCTTGTATGTTTTGGGCCTGCTTCTCCATGGGAGCTTCTTTCATAAAATATATGGATCAGCCGTTTCCCCATTCTACCGCGTCGTCACGATTTATTCACGCTCAATCTGGACGAGAGTATCCCTTTGAGCGGCGAGCAACCGCTTCGGCAACCTTGCGCCATAAACCAAACGTTCGATGACCGGGACGGCTCGGCGCACCCATTTCCCATGCAGCATCAGGCTTCCGGCGACCAGTAGAGGATGTGGAATCGCTACGCAGCAGCGAGCGCACATGTCAATTTCGCCCGCCCTGCCTTCCGCATGAAGACGGCGCAGCCGGCGCATTTCTATTGAATTGTTGATCTGGCCGAGTGTCTGTTCCGGCAGCCGGCCGATTGGGTCGCCATCAAGCATGTAGCTTTGACAGCATGGAAATACACGGCCATCGTGCTTGACATAAACCGGGCCACGCCACAAATAATGGCAAGCCCTTGATTCTGCGCCGGTTCGCGCGGCCTCCGGTTGCAGAACGTTGGTCTCATCCTCTTTGATTCGGACCTGATCGACACCAGGAACAGTGCTCCAGAAGCGCTTGAATTCGTCTACTTCGTGCGCATTGTTCTGCATGCGGACCATTTGCACGACAATCTGCATCTTGACTTTTTTTTGGTCTTTTAAGGTCGCAAAACGCACGAAATTGGCTCTTACACGGTCGAATTTGGCCCCTTTACGATACATCTCGAATGACTCTTTCGAGGCGCCGTCAAAGCTGAGGGTGACATGCGCGAGCGGAGTGGCGAGCAGCTTTTCGGCGGTCGCTTCATCGAGAAGAACGCCGTTGGTCGAGAGCAGCGTCGAGATTCCGTGGCGTTCACAGTATTCGATGCGGTCGAAAATCTTGGGATCGAGCAAGGGTTCGCCCAGACCGATCAACATCATGTGCTCGCCGGTGCGCGCGGCGCCTTTGATCAGCGCGTCGAACACCGCATCGTTCATGTCCTCTTTGGGTTGCGGATGCGTCTCGCGGGGACACATCGGGCAGTAGAGATTACATTTCGCCGTGGTCTCGACGATGTACTCCACCGGCAGCGCGGGCACACGCTCGCGGCGGAGAAGATACGACCACAGAAGTTTGGCGCGATTTAGAAATCGCATGCGCTCCTTTATCATCTCATTAACATGATGGAACGCGTCCGGAAATTGAACGATCGGGAACCGAGGGAGGGCGCGAAGTACGTTCTTTACTGGGCGCAGATGAACCGGCGCGTGGAATCGAACCATGCGCTGGCTTTCGCAGTGGACCTGGCGAACCAGCAGGGATTGCCATTGTTGTTTTACGAAGGCCTGACCTGTGCGTATCCTTTTGCCAATGATCGGCTACACACATTCCTGCTGGAGGGAGTGCCAGAGACGGCCCGGAGGCTGGCTAAGCTCGGCATCGGGTACTTGTTTCATCTCCGGAAGCGGCGCGATGATCCCAATGACACGTTGTACAAACTGGCGGCCGATGCAGCGGCGGTGGTGACCGACGATTACCCGGCATTCATCGCGGCCGAGCATAATCGCAGTGTTCCAGCTCGGCTGGATATTCCTTATTACGCGGTGGACTCCAGTTGCATCGTACCGATGTCGCATTTCGAGAAGCAGGAGTACGCGGGGTACACGATCCGGCCGAAGATCCAGAACGCCTTGGCGCGGTATCTGGTGCCTGTGGCACCGATTCGGATTAAGAAAAAGTGGGACGGGCTGGTCCCTTCGATGCATTGTGAAGCAACGGACATTCCGAGGCTCGTCGCCGATTGCGAGATCGATCATTCGGTTGCGCCTTCGATGGAGTTTCGCGGCGGGCGCAAGGAAGCGGAGCGGAGATTGAAGCACTTTCTGGAAAACAACCTCAGACGCTACGCGAAGACGAATAATCAGCCTTCGGAACGATCGACGTCGAACCTGAGCCCCTATCTCCACTTCGGGCATATCTCGTCACTTGAAGTCGCGCTGGTGGTCAAGGAATATGCAGCGGAGCATAAGCTAATCGTGGATGAGTTTCTGGAAGAACTGATCGTGCGCAGAGAACTGGCGTTTAACTTTGCCCGATTTGGTCCGAGGCCGGATACGCTAGCCGCACTGCCGGCGTGGGCTCGCGCAACATTGCGGAAACATGCGAAGGACAAGCGTGATCAAGTCTATACGCGCGATCGATTCGAGCGCGCCGAGACTCACGACCCGTTGTGGAACGCTGCGCAGCGCGAAATGCTGCACGATGGGAAGATTCACGGCTATTACCGGATGTATTGGGGCAAAAAGATCATCGAGTGGTCGGCCACGCATCAGCAGGCGCTGGACACCATGATTTATCTCCACGACAAGTACGCCCTCGATGGGCGCGACCCGAATACATATACGAATATTCTCTGGTGCTTCGGATTGCATGACCGGCCATGGTCGGAGCGGCCGATTTTCGGAATGGTGCGGTATATGTCGCTCGATGGCATGAAGAGGAAGACAGACGTGGAGGGTTATATCAAGCCGACGATGCGAGGGTCGCTTTTGTGATCACCGCGGTTACGGGAGCTTCGGGGTTTATCGGGCAACGGCTAATGGCGCGCCTTGGAAAAGACGCGTGCGCCGTTTCCTTGCGAGGGAATCTGGACCGGATCGCGGACGCCGACGTCGTGGTTCACCTGGCGGGCGAACCTGTCGCGCAGCGCTGGACGAAAGAAGTCCGCGAAAAGATTCGGTCGAGCCGCGTGGACGGCACACGCCGGCTTGTCGACGCCATGCGCGTCGGACCGCCGAAGGTCTTGGTGAGTGCGTCGGCGGTTGGATATTACGGGTCGCGCGGCGACGAACAATTGACCGAAGCGTCGCCGCCGGCAAACGGTTTTTTGCCGGACGTTTGCGTGGAATGGGAGCGCGAGGCGCTGAGAGCCGAGGAGTTCGGGGTCCGCGTAGTCTGCCTTCGCAACGGTCTGGTGTTGGGGAAAGGCGGAGGACTCGATAAGATGATGCTGCCGTTCAAGCTCGGAGTCGGCGGTAAGATCGGCGACGGCAAGCAATGGATGGCGTGGATTCACGTCGACGATACCGTAGGCCTGATTGAGTTCGCGATCTCCTCGTCGAAACTGCGCGGGGCAGTGAATGCGACGGCGCCCAATCCCGTGACCAATGCCGAGTTCACCCGCGAACTGGGACGCGCAGTGCATCGGCCGGCGATGCTTCCCGTTCCGAAATTTGCGCTGCACCTGCTATTCGGAGAGATGGCGCAGATCGTTTACGCGAGCCAGCGCGTGCTCCCGGAAGCGGCGCGTCAGGCCGGCTATCGATTCCGTTTCCCAAAGCTCGAGGGCGCGCTACTTGATATTTTGGGCTGACGCGGCTTCGTTGGGCTGCCACAGAATTTCCGGCGCGCCCACCGCGTTATTCACCCAACGGCTCCAGACGAACATCGCGTCGCTCAGGCGGTTCAGATACTGAATCGTTTCGGGAGGGACGGGTTCCGTGCGCGCGAGGGCGATTAACAGACGCTCGGCTCTACGGCAGACGGTTCGAGTGACGTGCAGTTCGGCGTTGAGGCGCGTGCCTCCCGGAAGCACGAAGCTGCGCAGAGATGGCAGCGATTCGTTCATGCCGTCGATCTCGCGCTCCAGTTGCGTGATCTCCGCCGGCGTGATCCGCGCCTGCTTGGCGTGCACGTCTTCGGGCAGGGTGGCGAGAATCGAACCCAGGTTGAAAAGCTCATGTTGAACGCGGCGCAGGATCACCAGCAGCAGGCCGATGCGCGGATCGCGCGCGACCATCTCCTCACAGGAGATGACGGCGAGGCCGGTGAACGCGTTCAGCTCATCGACGGTGCCGTAGGCTTCAATGCGGGCTGAGTCCTTGGCGACGCGCTGGCCTCCGGCGAGACTGGTTTCTCCGGTGTCGCCGCGTTTGGTGTAGATGCGATTGAGTGCAAGGCGGGGGTCGTCGAATATTTTGTCGTCCACGTTATTATGTTCGCTCAAAAAGCCGCAGGCGGAACCGCCTGCGCCACCAGACGGACTAGCAATTTCAAAAGCGGGGTCAGGCGAGCGGTTTCGCCAGCCAGCGGAAACGAGGGGCGTACAATGAAGATGACATGGCAACTATCGCCGCGAAATCGTACCGGACGCTCAGCGGGCTGCCGCTGGAGCCCCTTTATTCGAAACCAATCGACTCGGGTAAGCCCGGCGAGTTCCCGTACACGCGCGGCATTCACGAAACTATGTATCGCGGCAAGCTGTGGACCATGCGCCAGTTCGCGGGATTCGCAACTGCCGAGGACACCAACGCCCGGTATCATTATTTGCTCGCGCAGGGGCAAAACGGACTTTCCGTCGCTTTCGATTTGCCGACGCTGATGGGCTACGATTCCGATCACGCGGCTTCACAAGGCGAGGTTGGTAAGTGCGGCGTCGCGATCTCTTCGCTGGCCGACATGGAGACTCTGTTCCAAGGGATCCCGCTGGGCGATGTGACGGTTTCGATGACTATTAATTCGCCGGCGTCGATTCTATGGGCGATGTATCTGGCCGTGGCGGAGCAGCAGGGAGTGAGCTGGGATCGCGTCTCCGGCACTCTGCAAAACGACATCCTGAAAGAGTACATCGCACAGAAAGAATATATTTATCCGCCGCGCCCTTCCATGCGCCTGGTGACGGATTCGATCGAGTTCGCAGCGAAACATACTCCGCGATTCAATCCGGTTTCGATCAGCGGGTATCACATTCGCGAAGCCGGATCGACGGCCGTGCAGGAACTGGCGTTCACGCTGCGTGATGGCATTGAATATGTCGATTGGGCCCTGGAGCGCGGACTGCCGATCGATTCGTTCGCGCCACGGCTCAGCTTTTTCTTCAACGCGCATAATGATTTTTTCGAGGAGATCGCGAAGTATCGCGCGGCACGGTCGATTTGGGCGCATGCCATGCGGGATCGCTACGGCGCAAAAGACGAAAAAAGCTGGAAGCTCCGGTTTCATGCGCAGACGGCCGGTTGTTCGCTCACCTGGCAGCAGCCTCAAAACAATATTGTGCGGACGGCAGTACAGGCGATGGCGGCCGTGCTTGGCGGATGCCAGTCTTTGCATACCAATTCGCTCGATGAGGCATATGCGCTGCCGAGCGAACATGCGGTCACAGTCGCACTGCGCACGCAGCAGGTGATCGCTTACGAAACCGGCGTTACCGCGGAACCGGATCCTTTGGGCGGGAGTTATTTCCTGGAGAGACTAACGCTCGATGTCGAGGAGGCGGCGAACAGGTACATTCGCCAGATCGACGAAATGGGCGGCATGATTCCGGCCATCGAACGCGGGTTTCCGCAAACCGAAATCGCCAATGCGAGCTACGAGTTTCAGCATTCAGTGGAAACGGGCGAGAGCGTGATCGTCGGTGTGAATAAGTTCACGGAGAAGGACGAGAAGCCCATCGAGCTCTTGCAAATCGACGCGACAGCGGAGCGGCGGCAGGTGGAGAAGCTTCGCCAAGTTAAGGCTCGGCGAAGTGGGAACGAGGTCGAGAAGGCGTTAGCCAACTTAAAACGAGCCGTGGAAGGGACGGAGAACACGATGCCGTTCATTCTCGACGCGGTGCGCGTTTATGCGACAGTCGGCGAGATTGCGGCGGCGATGGGAGAGGTTTTTGGGAGTTATACGGAGACGAGCGTATTGTAGTCAAACACAGACTAAAGTCTGTGCCAGCTCAGATCAAGGTGGCACAGGCTTCAGAGATGCTGAAAAAGGTCGGGCAGATCGCTTCCTGCGGTCGCGGCTCGGTAAGCGATTGACTCTACGCATCGCCGATTCCGAGCCGCGACCACAGGGAGCGATCTCTTACTGCGCGTGTCGCTCCGCCAGCATCGCGACCGTCGATAACGCGGCCAGCAGACCTAAGAACTGCGCCATGCCGACGTTGTCCGGTTCCTGCGCTGCGTCCTTCGTGAACAGCCGATAGCCAGCGCCAAGCGTCACCAGTCCTAGCATCACTTCGCCGGTGACCCACCATAGAATTCCCGCGCTCACGAGAATGATCAGCCGCTGCTGGCGCGTCTGTGAAGTAAATCCTCGGGAACCGTCCAGGGTCCAGACCGGAATCAGGTTGAACAAATTGATGATCGCGCCGAAGTGAGCGATTGCGTCCCACGCTTTAGCTCCGGTCAGGTATCCGGCTGCGAGCGAGAAGGCTGCGGCGCCCAGTCCATAGATCGGACCCGCGAGCCCCACGCGCGCATCCTGAATCGGAGTAATACGAAGCTGCTTGAGCCGTATGAATGCGCCGAAGCCCGGGATGAACATCGGCGCGCTAGCCGGGATGCCGTATTCGCGCAGGGTCAGCACGTGGCCCATCTCATGAATGTAAATCGAGAAAACCATCCCGACCGCGAACTTCCATCCATAGAGAGCCCAATAGACGCCAGCGAAGGCCAGCATGGAGAGCAGGGTGCTCAATTTGGTCAGCCCGAGCAGCAGCAGTTTGCCTTTGGTGAGCGCCAGCAGGATCATGGGCCCGATTCCGGCTGCGCCTTTCTTCCAGCCGTTGCCCTGCGGAGCGGTTTTCAGATTTTCGATATGCGCTTTGATCGAGCGATACTGCACGCTGTCCGGCGGCAGCAAGGTCAGCGACCGCTGCCAAAATTCACGAGCCGCCGCAAGGTCGCCGCGAACCGTAGCCGCCTGGGCCTGCGCCGCGAGCGACTCCAGCTCCTTCGCATGCGTCAAGCAATGACACGATGGGCAACTAAGCGCCGATTCTTCGATGGGCGCTCCGCAATCCCAGCAGGCTACAGTGGTCACGAGTACGGTCCTGTAACCATTATCTCGTGTCTGGCCGTCAGAGCCCAGGCGCGCTGCAATCCTATAAAGAGGATGAACAGCGAAATGAGTCCGCCCACGGGAGAGACTCTTAATTGTAGAAACGGTGAGATCGTTGCGACCACCAGAAGGCCGGCGATCATTCTGCCAGGCGTGAGGCCTGGCCTGACTCTTTGCGGTGGAGGCTGACTGGCCGGCTGAGTCTTTGCCGCGGATCTGGCTTCGACCGCGCGCATCGCTCCGATGAAGAACGCGGCGGGGAACAGGCTCGCGCTGATCGCGAAATACGTGAGCACTACGGCGAGAATCTGCTGCGGGCGTCCGCCCATGCCATAGGACCCGGCCCGAATCGCCTTACCGACCATCCACCCGACGAGGAGCGCCACGATGCCGATTTGAAATCCCTTCGCTAACGGAATGGCATAGAGGATGCTCCCGGCCACTGCGGCTCCAACGCCATAAATCACCGCGCGAAATAACGGAACAGGTTTCTGTGACTGCTGTCCCGCGCTGACTTTCGCGGCGCACTGCGGACAGATCACATGATTGTTTACCTGATAATGTTGCCCGATAATCAACTGTTTACACGCTGCGCAGGTGCGGGATTCGGGCGATTCCGTGGTAACAGTAGGCTGGGCGCGGCGGAATTGCAGCGCGTCCACAGACGGCAGCTGTTCGGGCTGTTCGGATTCCGGCATGGCCTAAGTGTAGGATCGGTTGGTAGCGCAGTCAATATTAGGTCTATACTGAGTACGAGGTGTTCCACCGGTTTCCTTGTGAAAACGGCGGACAAAGTCTCTAGCAAAGTATGGATCACCACAGGATCCGGGTACTGGTGGCAAAACCGGGCCTCGACGGACACGACCGCGGCGCGAAAGTAATCGCGCGCGCGTTGCGTGATGCCGGAATGGAAGTGGTGTATACCGGTCTCCGGCAGACTCCGGAGATGATTGTGAACGCGGCGCTTCAGGAGGATGTGCAGGTCATCGGCCTGTCGATCCTTTCGGGAGCCCACAACGCCATCGTGCCCCGGGTGATGGAGTTGCTGAAGGAAAAACAGATGAGCGACGTGCTCGTCATTGTGGGAGGCATCGTTCCGGATGAGGATGCCGCACAACTGAAATTGCTCGGCGTAGCGCAGGTGTATCAACCAGGCGCATCGCTCGACACAATAGTGAATTTCATCCGCAGCTCGGTGAAGCAGACGGCCTGATGGCTTTTACTTCACCGCATTTGAAAATTATCAAGAAAGATAGAATGCAAGACAAACTGAATATTGCGGTGTTCGTCGATTACGACAACATCGAGATCGGACTGAAGTCGACGCTCCGCCGCGAGTTCGACGTATCGCTGGCGCTCGACGCGCTGAAGGAGCGGGGCGACATCGTCGCGAAGTTCGCCTATGCCAACTGGGGCCGCCAGGACGGCGCAACCCGGCAGATGGCGGAAAATGCGGTTCAGATGGTGCAGCGGATTCCGTCGCCGCGCGGCGATAAGAACGGAGCGGACATCAACCTCGCTCTGGACGCGCTGGAGATGGCGTTCACGCACACCCATGTGAACGCGTTCGCCATCGTCAGCGGCGACAGCGATTTTATTCCGCTGGTGAATAAGCTCAAGGAATACGGCAAGACTGTATTCGTGGTCGGCGGGAAGGCGTTCACCTCGACGATTCTGCAACAGAATTGCCACGAGTTCATCAGCTTCGAATCGCTGATGTCGGATGCGCCGGATCGCCCGATCACCTTGCCCGGCGAGATTCGCGCGCCGCGCGGACCGGAAGTTCGCACAGACCGGCCGCCAGAGCGTCAAGGCGACCGTCCCGACCGGGGTCCTCGTCCCGATCGCGGACCCGGGCCTGACCGCGGACGTCAGCGTCCCGCGCCGCTCGATTTACAGCAGGCCATTCCTTTGGTCGAGCGAGCGTTGCAGGTGCTCGAACGCCGCGCTGTGCAGCCGCAACTCGGTCTGCTGAAATCGACCATGCTACAGCTCGACCCGGCCTTCAATGAACGCGCCTACGGAGCGTCCAGCTTTTCCGATTTCGTTGAGAAGCTGAAACGCGCCGAACTGGTGAACGTCACCGGCACCGGCGGACGTTATGTGATCGAGCGCAAAACATCCTCGACGCCGGAACGAGCGAACCTCAAGCCGGAGGATCTGCTGCCGCCTCTGCGCGACGTGCTCGAAAATCATCGCCTGGAACTCGAAAACAACTGTCCGGTGGAGGATCTCGCCGGATGGTTCAAGGCGGAGCAGCCGAGCTTCGACGTCAGCGCTTATGGCTTCCAGTCCTTCGTCGAATTCCTGAATTACGCGCAGGATAAGACGGTGGTGCGCCTGGAGCCGCATGAGGATCAGGGCATGTGCGTCTCGCTGGGTGCGGAATTTTATCCGCCCGCCGAGCCGCCCAAGCCGGAACCCGAAGCGGCGCCGGAGGTCGAAGAAGAAGACGAGCCACAGCCTTACGTCGAAGGCCAGCCGACTATTTTCGAGCCCAATCCTCCGCCCGCCAAAGCGAAGAGAGCGCCAGCGCGAAAGCGTACGCCTTCGAAAGGTCCCGGCGGCGGATCGGGCACGCGACGTCCTCCACGTCCGCGGAAGAAGAGCGACGGTAACTCGTAATCATGTCGATTGAACGGATTTTCCCAGCATCCGTGCCGACGCCGCGGGGACCTTATTCTCCCGCGGTGCGGGCCGGCGATTTTATTTTCGTGAGCGGGCAGGGACCGGTCGATCCGGCGACCGATCAATTGTCGCCCGGCGACATCCAGCACGAGACGCGGTTGGTACTCGGGAACATCAAACGGATTCTCGAAGGCAGTGGCGCGTCTATGGCGGATGTCGTGAAGTGCTCCGTCTTCTTAAAAGACGGACGCGAGTTTTCACAAATGAACGAAGTTTACGCGGAATTTTTCGGCGATCAGAAGCCGGCGCGGACCACGGTGGAAGCGCAGTTCGCCAATCCCGTGATGCGCGTTGAGATCGACTGCATCGCGTATAAACCCAAATAACAGAGACCAACTCCAACACGATTAACGTTGGTAAGCTGATCAGGCATGGCAGAAAATCTTCCTGTAGAAGAACCGTTAGGTCCACGAGTGTCGGCGATCCTGGTGGGTTGGAATCAAGTTGAACCGCTGCGGAGGGCGGTGGCGGCGCTCGAACGGTCGATCGATCGCGAGCGTTTGGAAATTCTCGTGGTCGATTTGGGGAGCCAGGATGGGAGCGCTCAACTCGACAGCGAGTTTCCCGCGATCGTGATCCTGCGGCTGCCGCATAATTTCGGCGCGACGAAGGCAATGAACATCGGGACGCGGACGGCGAAGGCGGATTTGGTATTTTACCTGTCGCCCGATGTCGAGGTTGCTCCGGATACCGTGAGCAAACTGGCGGACAAGCTGGAAGGGGATTCGGATGCGGCGGCGGTTTGTCCCTTGCTGGTGGATGAAGAAGGGAAGCCTGCGTCGCGAGTTTACAAATTGCCGGTCAAGGAATCGTTCAAAGGAGAGATGCCGACTGTCCCGATCGATGTGAACCGGGAAAGCGTGAATGTGGAATATCCGGGGCGCGACGCAGTGCTGGTACGTAAGCAATTCGTCAAAGGGATGAATTATTTTGACGAGCGATACGGCGAATATTGGGCCGACGCGGATCTGGCGATGCAAATTCGGCGGGGGCTCAAAAAAATCCGCCTGTATCCTTCTATAAGCGCGGTGAAGCATGCCGATACTTCGCCGGACGCCGCGAAAGGCCTGCTGGCAGCGGATCGGGCAGGCGGCGCGGCGGCGTTTATCGGCAAATATCACGGGTTTATGGCAGGTTTAGGGTTTCGGATCGGCGCGATTTTCAGGGCCTTGGGACATTTCGATTTTAAACAACTGGTTGCCTTGGCCAGCGGACAGAAAATCGATGGGTCCCAGGGAGGGTAATCGATATATACTGATCGGGAAACCAAGGCGATGAAGAATCGGCGGGTCGTTTTCTTTTTGGGGTTTTGCGCGGCTTGCGTCGTGATCCTGTTCGCGATGAGGGCGCTTACCAATTACATCAACGGTCTGCCCTTTACATTTACCGCATGGGATCCGGAGGCAGCGGCGGGGTTGAGCAAGGCGTTCGACGCGTACTCGGCGGTTACGAATCTGTTCACGACGCTCGGTACCGGGTTGCTGACGGCGATGGGTTTGTTTCTGACCAGCAATCGCAAGCAGCGCTACGATGGAGGTCCGCTGTGGCTCGCTTTCGCCAGCGCTCTGTGTGTGTGCGTCTCGATCTATTGGGGGTACATTTCGTCGCAAAACGTGGAATGGGCGATCGAGGGCGGTTATCCCAGTCTGGACATTCCCAAATTACAATGGCCAAAGAGAATGCAGGGTTGTTCGATCTTAGCCGGCGTTTTCTTCTTCGCGATTTTTTTGATTCTGGATTTTACGAAGGAAGATTCGCATGAACGCCCCGCGCATGTTGACAAGGCTTAGCACGGCGGTTTGCGGGATGCTTTTGTTGCCGGCGTGGTTGGCATCGCAGAGGCCTCCGCAGCCGGGGCAATTGACGGTCAAATCAACTCCGGCGGGAGCTTCCATCACGATCGACGGGCAACTCATGAAACGGCCGACGAACTACACCTACTACGTGTCGCCGGGCACGCACACGGTGAGTCTTTCGGCTCCGCCGGCTTGTACGCAGCAAACCACGGTTCCCGTGACGGCAGGCAGAGCTTTGACATTGAATTGTACGGAAAAGGGATGGGAACCGGTGAAGCCGACCGCGAAATAGCAGGCTCGCCCTAGCTAGGCTAGGGTTTTTAGCCTATTACCCTAACTTTCTTCCCATGGTCTTCCGATAGATTCACAGTATGCACATGGAAGCATTCTTGTGGATGTTCCTGCCGGTCTTCGTGGCCGGAGGGAGCTCGCTCTTGTCTTTCTACATCATGCAGGCACGGATGGAAGTAGCGTTGGCGAAGGAGCGCGAGTCTTTGGCAGAGGCGAGGGCAACCATTACGTCTCAGAAAGTGACGATGGAAGAGCGGATCAAAGCCACGGAAGAGGCGACGAAACGCCTGGCGATGGACGAGTTTATGCACGATTTCCGAGTGGAGGAACGCAGCTACGCCCGTGAAAGCAAATCGCTTACGGCATCGAAGAAGAGCATGGTGATGCAGGAACGGCTGTTTTTTCGCAATATCCCTTTGTCGAATTGGATCGAGCACGAAATGATTGTCGAAGAGGGGACGGATCTGGACCAGTTGCCGAAAGAATCCGTATTCGCGACATCGACGATCACGACCACGACGATCGCACCGCCCCCGGCGGCTCCTGCGGTGGAAGACCGGCTGACGATTTCGAAGTTCCTGGACGACGTGGGGACGGGCCACCGCAACCGGCAAGAATCAAAGGTCTTAGTAGCCACTCCTTTCGCGGCGTTCGGGGCGCAGTAGCCACACTTTAGCGTTGTAAACCCTTCTAAAATCGAGACGTCTTTAAAGACGGACGGGATATGATAGGGCTAATGGCCGAGCCTCTGTTGGCCGAACAGGCTGAATCGATACTGGCGCGAGACTTCGGGGCGTGGATGACGTCCGAGCAGAGGCGCATCTATGGTCTTTGCCAGAGATTTCTTCAGGATCGGGACGAGGCGGACTCGGCGACGCAGGATGTTTTCCTCAAGGCGTATCAGGCCTTAATTCGAGAAGATGCGAAGGAGTTGGACGATCCTGCGCGTTGGGTTACCCGGATCGCGGTGAATACGTGTCTCGACCGGCTGCGGTCGCGAAAATGGCAATTCTGGAGGCGGAGGCCGTCGTCGGAGGATGAGGCTGCGATTCTGGCGATGGCTCCGTCGAGGAGTCCGGAGGCGGAAGACCGGTGTTTCGCGGGAGAAATCGGGGAGCGGCTGGCGGCGGCCATCGAGAGACTCTCCATCCGGCAGCGGACGGTATTCACTTTGCGGCATTATGAAGATATGAGCCTGGAGGAGATCGGAAATCTTCTGGGACTGGATGTGGGAACGGTGAAGGCGCACATGTTCCGGGCGGTGACGAAGCTGCGGGCGGAGTTGCGCGACCTTTATGAAGGGACCCATGTATGAATCATTTAACGACTGACGAGTTAGTGGACAGGCTGTACGGAGTTAGCACTGGCGATCACCTGAATGATTGCGCTGAGTGTGCGGAGCGTTTTCAGCAATTGCGGGAGCGGAGGGAGATGACGGCTGAGCCGGCTCCGGTGTCGCCCGGGTTCCTGGCAGCGCAACGCAGGAGTATTTATGCCCGGATGGGCGAGAAACCGCAGGCTCGGATGCGGTGGGTTCCGGCGCTGGCTGCGGCTGCGTGCTTACTGGCTGTAGGGGTGATTGTGCGCATTCCGGAAGCAAATCACGCGGCGCCAGCGACGAAGCCGGTGGTGGTGGATCCCCAGTTATTCGCAGATGTATACTCGATGGAGCAATCGATGGAGCCGCTGGCGGCGAAACCGATTGACGCTCTGTTTGAGCAGGATCAGCAACAGTAATTTTATGTTCAAAGCGATTTTTTTTGCTGCGTTTTTGCCGGGCTTGTTGTGCGCGCAAATGCCCTTCGGGGAGGTTTGCGGGCAGGGAAGGCGGGCGCGCGATTTGAATTTAACGGAAGCGCAGCAGAAACAGATCTCGGGTATTTGCCAGGAGTCTTTCAAGAAAGTTTCCGATCTTCGCGAGACGTGGAGGAAGGCGGAAGCAGAGTTGCAGGCCGCTTTCGACGAGTCTCCAGTGGACCAACATAAGTCGAATGACGCGATCGAGCATCTGACGGCCGCGCGGTCGGATCTATTTCGGGCGACCTCGCAGATGGATCTCAAGATCCGCGCCGTGCTGACGGATGAGCAGTGGCAGGAATTGAAGAAGAGGGCGCGGTGGGCCGGTCCGGGCCGGCCGGGTGGTCCCGATGGGGGCGGCCGGAGGCGCGGTGGTCCTCCTACGAAGAGCACGGGCCCAATCACGCAGCCACAGCAGCAGAACTGATTTGACTTTACACTCCGAGGCGCGGTATCAGTGGAGTAGCCATCCGCAGAAGGCGCGGTAGCCAAGTGGTAAGGCAGAGGTCTGCAAAACCTTTATTCGTCGGTTCGACTCCGATCCGCGCCTCCAATAATTTAGGCGAAAACCGCCGACCTTCCAATCGGTTCTGAGTTCGCGCCGGAGGTTCTACGCCAACAACGGGGGCAAGCCCCGATTCTGAACTGATTTCTAAGAACAGAACACCTTCACGCGAAGTCTGTAATTTTGGAAGTTACGGAAGCCGTAGGCTTGGCGGTTGATGAGCTCCATTTTGTTATGGAAGCCTTCGGTGATGCCGTTGTTGCGGGTGAAGCGCGACATGGCGGCGATTTCCTGGGACCACGAGGCAAGTGTCTGGCCGAGCTGGACCAGTGGGGCGAGACCGGCTTGACGCAACTGGTAGATCGCCCGCAGAAAGCGTGGCGCCAGGTGCTCGCACTGCCGGCGGGTGCGATGCTTTTTCAGCAGTAAGTAGCACAGCCGCTGTTTGAAG
>Ga0210388_10000470_pt1 | contig 33333 bp, 54 predicted proteins | sample IncBWC19OmetaG_FD_155485 | JGI IMG/M metagenome (GOLD analysis project Ga0210388, IMG submission 155485) | Forest soil microbial communities from Barre Woods Harvard Forest LTER site, Petersham, Massachusetts, United States - Inc-BW-C-19-O ...
CCTCGCCCTCGCCCTCGACCGCGCCCTCGCCCTCGCCCGTTTTAATGAATCTGGTTTCGCTTTGCTCGATCGGTTGTTAACGATCAGTCTCGACGCGCCGCAAATCCAGCGCGGCGCAGAAACCACAGAACTGGAGGTCACCCATGCCTGAAAAATTACTCCCCCCTGGGGTTTCTATCCGCAACGCGAGTGAAGTGTTGCTCATGAAGGTCCGCGTTGAGTCGTACTGGACCCGACGAGACGCCGAGCGAATCGTCGATGCCAACAAGCCGTTCTGGCAGGGCGAAATCCGGGAAGCCGCCGATGGGAAATGGGATGTGTGGAAACCTCTGGCTAAAATGTCGGTTGACATGCTGGGGATGGTCAAGCGCGGCGATCTCATCCGGCTGTTTATAATGGCCAACCCGCCCGGCGTGCCCCCCCCTATCACCGAGTTCGTTACGGCTGTCGTAATCTCGCGGGGCGCGGGAATGGTGCTCCGATCCAAGGTCTATTCGAGGCCCGAAAAGACGCTCTTCCACAGCGTAGATTATGGCGATGAATTGGTGGTCACCGCCGCCCAGGTGGTCAGTCACGAACAATCGACCGAACGCATGGTCAAAGAACTGGAGCCGTTTTTAACCGACACAGTCCCGGAAGATGTGCCGGTGAATTCGGACGACGCAAAACTCCGCGCCGCCGTGAAGAACCTCCCGGCCCTCGCGCCTCAGCAGGGAAGGCAGTACTGGACGCGCAACGGCACCGTCGTCAGCGTCTGGACCTACAAAGAATACGGGACGACGGCGTGCTCCCGCTGCGGACGGCAACTGTTCGGCGGGCATATCCAGAACGAAGAATGCCCGAATGCGCCCGGTCAACTGCATGCGTGGCAAAACCAACAGCGCAGCGTCTGGATCGGCGGAACACCGGATGGAGCTGCAATTGAATGGAACAAAGACGGATCACACGCCGGGGGAGTGAAAGACCTGGATATTGTGAAAGATCCAAAAATGAATGAGGTATTAGCATGACAATTTTGCTTTTTGCAGCGAACTGGGGTTTCGCTGCGTCCGGCTGGTTTTATGTGACAGCGGCGCTCGTAGTTGGTTTCGGGGTAGGATTCGCGTCGGGCTGGGAAAATCATGTCGTTTGGTCAAAGAACAAGTCCAGGGCGGGATCGATTGTGCAAGCATGGATCGACAAAGGGCCGTGGAAGCACTACGATACATATAAAACTGGGCCGCCCGCGCCAGCGGGATCGCTCCCGCCCCCGCCTGTTTTCCAATCTTCCGTTGGACCATTAGACCCGAATCATCCCTGGCAAAAGAACCTTGATAAGTTCAACGGGCCGCCAAGCATCCCGTATGAAGAGCTGGAGGGGATGTTTCTCGATCAATTTCTGCTGAGGTATTTTTACTCTCTGATGCCAGCGCAGCCCGTCATGCAAACGTACGGATGGGATGGACCCACATCTACGGGTCCGTGGGACGCGTTCGAGCGCCGGAATGAATGGGCCAAAGAAATGCCTCTGCTATTCGAGCAGTTGACCGGCTATAAGCTGAACGACATCCAACTCAACAATGCGATCGCAGAATGGGTACGTAGGGTGTGCAAGACCACAGAGGCGACAAAAGTCTGATATGGCCCTCTGTTTGATGTGTGCTGCGGCTGCATGAAGTTAATGGATAGGAAAGGCGATGCCTCTATTCCCTTCGCATTTGGCGGCGTGGTCGATCTTGGGGTTATTGACCCTAAGAAAATAGGCTTTACCCTCGATGCCGCCGAGTTTGCCGACAAACGACAAGCCGACCGGATAGCGAAATCCAAAGGCTGGGGAGTTGTCGACGGAAATCACCGTTGCCCGGCCTGCCTGACCGTTCCCCAGCCTGACCCACCACGCCGGGGAGCGTACATCGAGATCCCCGACTGCGCGGCAAATCCAGTGCCGCGCAAGGCGCAAAACATCGAAGAGTACACTGGTATTTAGATATGGCAGATAATCTCTACGACACTGGAGCGCCAAAACGGATGATCGTCGAACACCACCACCGTGTCTTGAATGAGGTTCGAGTCGTGGGAAATTTAATGGGCTGCCCCAACTGCCAGCGCATGACCGATGTGTTTCCGTGTCGCTGGTGCGACTTTCCGGTTAAGCAAGAAAAGCCGGTGACGATCACTCCCGAATTTCAGCCGGTGGAGGAAAGGAAACTGCTGAAGTGACCCTACACATCCGCAGCGTTCTGCATACCGACAGCCCCTTGGACCGTCCGCTTCAGGCATTCCATTCTACTCGCGAGGCCGCACGGCAATGGGCGGATAATTTCCTCTCGCTGTATCCCAATGGCGAAGTCAGGTTGTACGAAACAACCGAAACGCAGATCGAAGTGATAAAGCCCTCCGCGCCGCAAATCCAGAGCGGCGCAAAAACCACAGCATGAGACTTTCCGATCTCTATCCAGCAAACACACCGATGCGCGAAGTCCATCCCGACTTCCGGGGAATGACGCCCGACGCCTGGAGACTCGCAAAGATCGCAGAACAGGCCCAGGAACGCGCGAAACTTCCTCCCCCGGTGAATAACCGGAAATGGCTCGATGCCGACTACCCTTCGATCAAGCGCCCCGGGTTCGGCAAGGGCAACGTAGCAACCGCAAGGGACGGGTACGGCATATAACCCTCCCGCCCTGCGACTCCAGGGCAGGGCGAAAACGTCGAAAAGTACTAAGGCAGATTGACAACCTCAATTCTCCATGTCAGAATCCAGTTCGACGGTAAACGAAGGTCTTTTCGAAATCTATTTCGTTAGGAGAACAACATGCAATTAGATTGGCCCAACCCCGACATGAACGTGCAACTAGAGGGCGGGGGGCAAAGCGCCCAGGAGTTCATGGCCCAGGCGGTAGCGGCAGGCTACAAAGACGGAAAGCTCTACGTCAACACCATGCAGACGATCCCCGGGGAAGTGGTCAACATGGTCCCGGTGGATTCCAACGGCCAGCCGATCGGGAAGGCGATCCCGGGATGGCCAACGGGGAATTTCCCGGCCGCGTTCTGCTGCCAGTTCCCGAACCCGGACCCCTTGAAGATTCCGAATATCGGGTTGCTGTATCTCCAGATGCGAAACGGAAAGCTGACCGCCGCCGAAGCCCTCGCGGCCAACGGCATCCAACCGAGCTAACCATGGAACATTCACTCACCCGCCGGGAAATGATGACGCGCCTCGCGCTAGCCGCGCCGATCACTGGCCTTGTGCTTTCACAGACCGGTTGCGGATCGCTCACGAACGACATCGAGTTAATACTTGCAACGGCCGAGGCCGCAGTCGACATCGCGCTCCCGCAGTACGCCGCGCTGCTTACCCCTTACTTTACCGAGGTCACGATGTTCATTGACGAATTGTCAATGGAACTCGCTTCGACCGCTACCGCCGCGCAGAAGGCCGCCGCGATCGCCTCAGACGCCGCCGCAATCATCGTTCCGGTACTGACCGGAGTTCCGGCCGAAATCGTTACGGACATCTCCAAAATCGGCCAGCTCATCGCGAACCTTGTTGACGAACTCAAGGCATCGGCGATCGTCATCGAGGCCGCGCCTAACGGTGCTAACGCCTTCTTCGAAGCGCACAAGAAGCTGAAGCCCCCATCGGCAGCGGACCTTGAAAAGATCCGCCAGCGCAACGCGAAACTCAAAGCAAAGATCGCATCCAAACATTCGTACTTCCGCATCCCGTTCGAAATGGAACACTTGGTAATTCATGGTTGGAATTCTTAGATAGAAAGGAGCAAACGGAAAAACTTAGAGTAGGGTTCAGGGGCGGGGATGGGGGGACCAAACCCGCCTTTATTATTTATGAGCGACATCGAACAATTTCCCAATGCGCTGTTGGGGATCGACGTTTCGCATTGGCAAGGCGCAATCGAGTGGGACAAAGTGGCCGAAAGTGGCGTAAAGTTCGCATGGATCAAGGCGACGGAAGGAAACACGATCACTGACCCCAGGTTGCAAGCCAACTGGCAGGGCGCGGTAGCGAACGATATTCCATTCGGCTTCTACCACGTCTGGACACCTGGGTTGACCAATCAGGCCGAATTCTTTCTCGAAGCGATCCATCCTGTCCCGCATGCCTTCTGGGGAGCGCTCGACATCGAGCCCGGAACATTGACCACGGAAACAGATGAGGAACTGGCGCTAGCATGGATGAACGCCGTGTATGAGTGCGGCGTCGTCAGCAAGACCTTCGCCTACTGCTCGCCGTCCATTGCCAAAGTGAACATGGCAAGCCCGGACTGGCAGAAGTACCCGCTGTGGGTCGCTCAATACACGAGCGCTTTACAGCCCAGCCTTGTGAAGTGGTCTTCGTGGGTGTTCTGGCAGAGGCAGTGCAACGGAACAGTCCCAGGAGTGCCGAACCCGGTTGACATCGACTGGTTCAATGGGCCGGGTCCGCTGGCCTAATTTCAGAAGACCACTCGCTGCCCCACCTGCACACCGCAGTCCTGGATCGTCGCGGCGGGTAATTCCAAAACGTACTTGCTGGGCCGGTATCCCCCGAAGATGATTCCACGGTTCGGTGCTGCGCTCGCAGTTCCCAGCACGGTACCCGTTTCGTCCAGCCAAAGCATATCTAGCGGGAAACACACATTGCGCATGGTCATGCTGTGAGGCCGGAGCGAAGAGAAGACGAACAACATTCCGCCGTCCGAGGCAAGCTCTCTACGCCCTGATAGTCCGCGCTTCAGATCCTGGGGGGAAGAGACTACCTCTACTTGAAAAACTGATCCGTTGGGAAGTTGAACGCGTTTTAGCAGCATGCGTTTCTTTCGAGTATAGTTGGTTTTGTCGCGCCCTGGAGTCGCGCGACGGAGGGCATTCGCTATGAACCCGGTGATCGAAGAAACTCTCGCCGCTGTGTGCGAAGAGATCGCGGACCGATACGCGCGGCGTGACCGTTCCGGCTGTCCGTGCGAGTGTCACATGTGGGTCTTCGTCTCAATCTCCTGCCCGCCGGATTGCCCCGAGATAGCCGGGCGTTTTGACGGCTGTCACGATTGCGACTGTAAGACCGGAAAGCATCGGCATTTCCACGTCACCAATTCCCAAGGTCCTGGCACCCCAGGCCAGGACGAGACGCCGAAAACTGACGCTTGACACCCAGCACTTTTCATAACATAATCATTTCCAACTCCTATCATCAATCCATCGATTCCCAGGCCCGGTGACACCTTCTCGTTGCCGGGCTTGTTTTTTTCAGTGGCCGGAATTCAGCGCAAAGAGCGCCACGGCGAGCCCGGCAAGGCCCAGGCCGATGTACAGCATGGTAGAGTCGCCGGAATCGTCTGAGGACCCCAAATCGAGAGTCGATGATGAATCCGATGCCGGCGCCGATGTCGGAGCGATCGAGGGGCTGTTAGTGCCGAGTTGCGAGGCCCATTGAGACTGGATGTTTTCAACGGACGGGATGTAGTTGGCTGTTTCCGCCGGCAGCACGCCGTTCGCTTCATTTCCCGGACCGGCGTTATAGGCCCATAGCGCGCTCGTCACATCGCCCCCATACTGCTGAAGAAGTTGCGCGAGGTAGGAAATGCCGCCCTGGATATTCTGCGCTGGATTGGAAGGGTCCGAGACGCCGAGGGATGCCGCAGTAGCCGGCATGAGCTGAAAGAGCCCCTGAGCTCCCGCAGAGGATACAGCATTCGGGTTAAACCCGGATTCCTGCTGTGCGACAGCGAGCGCCAAAGCAGGGTCGACTCCGGCCGACTGAGCCGCTGTTACGATCTGTTGCTGCGTCGTCGTCAGAGCGCCCCCCATCCCACGCGCCGCAACTCCAGCGCGGCGCGAAATTCGGAATGGTGACCCAACTCTCACAAAAGGCATTTTAGGGAGTCGTTTCGGTCACCGAGTAGACTGTCATTGTCGAGTTCGAAGCTTGCCCGTTGAAATTCGAGCCGTTGGCAAGAGCCCAACCATAATGCGCCGTCGTAAAGTGCGCCGTATTCGATTCGATGAAGAACTGGTAAAAGTTCTGGCCGTCGGACGAAATGGAGTAGATACGGTTTGTGGAGGTCTCCTGTACTCTCTGCCACATAAGGCCGCCCGCCGGAGCCGGCCACAGGATGTACGGGCCGCCCATGAATTCGGAGGCCGATGAGTTGGCGTAATTGTTGAACAGGTACCCACGCAATCCCAGTCCCAACTGATAGTTGAAAGCAAGGATATTCGGCCCAGCAGTCCCATCGTCAAGTACGAGCGCGAAATAGTCGCCGGCCGACGTGCCGAAAAAGCTGTAGCCTATTGTGAACGTGAAGAGCGCGTTTATCTTCGATTTCACCAGAGCCGCACTTTCGAATGTATGGGCGGGGTCCGACTGGTTCAACGTAATCCCGGTAACCGGGCTCGTGAAATTCGTTTGGGTGGTTACCACGTCAGTTCCGGTGTTGTAGTTGGTCTGCGTGAAATTCGCGGCTACCGGCGGCGTCAATGGCTGAATATAACTCCCGCCCCCGCCGCTTGATGCCGCCGGCTGCAGTTCGAGAACGATAATGTACGTACCCGATCCCGAGTTAGTAGAGAGCACGTGACCAAGGACCGTCCCCCCTGCCGTCGGGAATGTCGAGCCGGCATCAGTACAAGACGCCGCCGAAACCGTCGAGTTCTGGACAAAATCCCCGGCCGTCGATCCGCCGGAATCGAACGCGCATCCAATGAGTCCAGAGGTTTGAATTGTGGCCGTCCCGGTCGTACCGCAGCCAGCTTGACAGATTCCGACGACAACGCCGTTGGTTGTGTCGCTCGTTGCGGTTGAAACCGCAGTCGATGGAGCCCCGGTCAACTTCGTCGGAGTGTTGATCGTGGTCCCAGTCGATGAAGCGTTTGAAATCGTGAATGTGGAATTGAGACCGGACAGCGTTCCGAACTGGCTCGCGATTACGATGGTCGCTGCCGAGGGGGTTCCCGTCGTCACGATCTGAATGTCTATTTCATCGCCCTGGGCGACGTTAAAAGAGTGCGTGTTATCCTGGCACGTCGTTTGTGACGCCCCTGAAATTGTGCAGGTGACCGCTTCCCCTGATCCACCGTCGCGCCACGTGAACACGGCCGACGCCGACACCCCGAGGGCCGCGCTTATTTGAACCGACAGATTAGACACCTGGGCCGCCGTCGGAGATTCGATTTGCACAGAAGCTTCAGTCGATGAGATCGCCGCGCCCCCGCCGATCGCTACATACTGAGTTCCGAGAAGAGTCACCGAGCTTCCTGAAAACACGGTCAACCCACCGGTCCCGCCTGATCCGCTCCCGCCCCCGGGAATATTGCAAGTCGTATTCGGACTGGCATCAGAACAGGAAACGCCCGAGCCAGTGAAGTTCAGGATTTGCCGCTTTGTTAACGGCGTCCCGGCATTTTCGATCAGGTTATAGGCGGACTGGATGCCGCCAGAACCCATCAGCCACAGAGCGCCAACGGTGAGGGAAAACATGCCCGCGTGAAGCCCCCACCGCTTGTGTTTTGTCAAACTGGTCATTTGATCGCCCCTCCGTTCCCCATCGCATGTCCCGACAACGGCCACACCGTCACCGTCCGGTAGAACAGGGAGTAGTCGTTCGTCGCCGGGTTGCCCGTCATGAGTGTATAGTCACCCGTCTGGACTACTGAAATCGTGATCGGGAGTGTTGTTCCGGTCGCCGATTTGAGATCGAGTTGCGGGAAGTTAGGCCGCGTGTCCCCCGGGGCCAAGCCGCCGGGATTCAGAGGCACGAACGGTCCCGTAATGATGGGGCTTTGTAAAATCGTCAGATCCCAAGCTTGATAAAGCCCGTCCAGCGCCCAGAGATACCCAACGCCCGGAAAATACTTTGGAGCACCCTGGGCGCTTTCACCCAAGGGCGTAGAAAACATTACAGTCGAAGCTGAGACGGAAGAACTCCAGTTAGAACCAACCGACGGGTCCTCGCCGATCGCGCCCACGTAGAAAGACCAATTCGCGGCCTGTTGACAGTCGGAAACCCTCGCGCAGCGGCCAAGATACCAGCTCGTTAATCCTGCGTCTTCCATCCAAACGTACAAATAAGTCGGGTTCCCGTCGATATTCAAGCTGCCGGTAGACCCTTGCTCGTACTGCACGAACATGGGCCGCGCGAATTCGCTCCCGCTCATGGTGGGAGTGTCGGTCGGGGCCGGGACATCCCCATTCGCATCAGGCGAAATCGAACATGTGGTTATCCCGGTGCTGTGGTTCGGATTGCACCAGGTCGCCCCTCCGTCGGTCGATTTCATCAGATACGGCGTCTGGCCCGAAAAAGGGGGCAAACTCGCCTGGCGGAACACGAACCAATAGAGCAGACCGGACGGCCGCGAGGTATCTTCCACGTAATTGAGGCCGGAAGATTTCCATGTGTTCCCATCGGACCATGGGGAGGGGCAGTTCGATGTATCGTACGCACAGAATTCCGTCATGCAATTGACGTTGAGACCGTTCAGATAGCCCGTCCCGACGAATTTCGCGAGTAGCAGATTCTGGCCGATCGTTCCGTTACAATCGCCCGTCGGGGCGAATCCGTATCCGTCGTTCCAGGTCGTGTACAGCGTTCCGTCGGTCGCCCAGGCAAGGCTGGGAGTGTCCCCATAGGAATAGCGTCCGTTGTCCGGCAGTCCGTTTTCTCCGTCAAACTGGTCGTTGTAGCGGACCAGCGGCGAAAAACTAACCCCCTGGCCCAAAAGATGCGAACCCAAAACGAGTGCGCAGAGAAACATACTCAAAACTGAGCCGCGAAGGATTGGCCGCCGCCCGTTACCGAGGTTGAAAAGTGCAGACATAGATCAAGACCGGCCGTGGTCGTGTGGAGGGGTGCAACCGCTCCATAGTCCTCAAAAAGCGCTACCAGGCTCTTGTAGGGGCCTGCGAGCGCAGTTGTAGAGGACAGGCAGGTCGTACCGTTGCCCTGGCGCACCGTCACATCGGCCGAATTGTCCCACGACATGTCGAATTTAGGGACATAGCTCGTTTTTCCCGAGGTTCCCGCCACCAGGACTACATCGGTCGTCGTCGTGAGGCTCACGGCCGCCTGGATGGTTCCCACAATGATTTTCTGGGCCGTTCCGTTGGTTCCCGCTATGACGCAGGGGCTGGAAAGGGATCCGGGACAGCCCGATCCTCCACCACCTGAACCAGATTCCGGGTCTGCTGCGGTGAATCCCATGGCGAAGGCCGTCAAATTTCCGCCGCCGGAGATGGCCGTCAGGTTCAATTTGATCCAGGGAGCCGATCCCAGGCTCGTCTGGTAGCCTACAAACGTCGTGTAACCGTATTGGGGGGTTGTCGATGGGTTGCTGCCTGTCGTGGGCGTGCAGGCCGTGTAAGTCCCCGCCGTGGGCGTTCCGCCGGCTGTCGTTGCATCCGGGGCGCAATCCAGCTCGATCGAAAAGCTTCCCGATCCGGAATAGGAGTACATGACCGTCCAGGCGTTGTACTTCGGATTGGAATTATTGAAGACCTGGGAGGTTGGGCCCGTAGCCTGATAGATCTGTAATGATCCTTGAGCTAGGCATAAAGTGCTGAAAATGAGGGCGAGGCTTATGTTTTTGGCGCTTTCCAAAAGGGTAGACAGTACCGGACCTTGACGGCGTGCGCGCGCTGGGTCATGATGCGGGGCATGAGACTCATTGTTTTTCAACGAGACCGTAGCTTTTGGGGGCCTATTCCCCCTTGGTCTGGAGTCGGGATACTGCCTGGGGGTTGCCTGATCGAGATATCGGACGGAGTTCTCAATTTTCCGTCTCAACGGATAGAAGGGGTTGATTTTCTGAATGGCATTCACTTGGGCCGGCCAGGTACCGATTGGATGATTGAAGCGCACGATAAGTCCCTCCCTACGCCGTCGGAAACGCCAGTTTGACCGGGTAGTACCAGCCCAGCAGGGCCGTGTTGAAGTAATTCGGCGCGCCGATCCCCAACGGGTTGGCCGTCGTGACCTTGATTCGGATCGTGTCGCGCTCTGAGAGCCTGATACCCCCTGGAATGGGGAAGGGCAGCCCGTTTCCAAAGTTGCCGAGCTGCGTCAGGATCTGACCCCATCCCGGCGGGTTATAGCCCTGTGCCGTGGCTCCCAGTGGACGGTTGATATCGATTGACCAGATCGCCGCCCCCGACCCCGGGGTGAAGCCCGTCCCGTCGTATTCGAAGACCACGTGCGTAATTACCGCCTCCATAGCCTGGGGAACCTGGAAGGAAACAAGCTGGATCTGAGTGCCGTAGGCCGGAGCTGCTACAGCCGACTGCTGGTGGATCTGCTGTTCGACCGGCGGGGGGACTACCCAGGGGTAATTTCCGTGGTAGGGATCGGCCAGGGAGTTCCCGGCGTTGTTGATGACATCGCGAGCGTCCGGCCGCATGACGCCTTTTTCCGTGACGGATTGCTTGGATGCGCCGCCTTGCAGCCGGATGACGGCCGCCGTATCGCCAGGACTAAGAGCCATCGGCTACCCCCTTTTCCCGCATATTGCCGTGTGCCGGGGAAACTCCGACGGCCATCCCCTTTTTCGTTGACACCATGCAGAGCACCTGGGGCTTTTGCTTGGGATCGCTCTCCGCGTTTTGGGAGTTTAGGATTTCCCCCTCGATCCATTCCCCGGCGTACAAAACTTCCACGATGTCCCCGCGCTTCATAGCAGTGACCTTTCCTCCGTCTCGTCCCGCGCTGGACTTGCGGGACGTTGGGCCCCATCGTTCAACCGCGTGCTACGCGATCGCGGGCCGCCGGATTCGGTGTTGTCGGATCCGATGGAGGCGAATGCGGCCAGAAGCGCCTGCCGTTCCAGCCTGGGCATCTTAGCCAGCCGGCGGGTCCATGCGTTCTTCTTCCGCTTAATGCGTTCCCGTTCCCGGTAGTTGGACCCCAAATAGCTGTAATCGTGCAACTCCGTGGGCTCTGGGAAGTTGAACCATAACGTTTCGATCGCGAGCGAACCGCCGCGCGTCATGGCCTGAAATTGTGTCGTGTTCCAGTGCTGCAGCATTCCGTCATACATCGGTGATGAATAGCCGGAAATGATGACCTTCGCCCGCCGGCCAACTGTCCGGATGCATCGCAGGAATTCGCGATGCTGCGTGTCCCGCATTTCAAAAGCATAGGCATCCCGGATGGTCTTACGGGTCGAAAGCAAATAGGGCGGATCGCAGTAGACCAGTTCATCGCCGCGCCACGGATAGAGTTTTAGAAAGCTGCTGGCATCACCGACATTGACGAGGGACGCCGGCGCGCACCGGTCGATTTCTTGTTGGAGTACTTCAGCGCTCGATTCGGCGGTACTCGAGTAGCCCGACTTCTGGCGGTATCGGCCGACAGCGTCACATCCGGCGTTTCTGCCGGCGAAACCGGCGACTACGTCGGGGTTCAGATCAAGTCCTATGTTGATTTCAGCCGGCCGCTTCAGCCTGAAAATCGCGCCGCCGCCAAGGAATGGCTCAATGTAAACGCGGTGCGGGGGCATAAGGTTGATGATTCGCTGGTACACGCCCGATCCGTTCTTTCCGCCTGGGTAAGTCATTCCTGCAGCATTGCGCAAAACCGCGCTACAGTCAAGCCCGGTGGCGATCGCGAGCACCAGCAAGAATGCCGATAGGATCCCACCGACGTAACGCGCGCTGTCAGCTGATACCGACGGGCCGGGCGTTGCCACCAGGCTGCCGCGCTTCACGGCGTCCCCCATGGGCGACACAAAAACCACAATCGCCCAAGGTTAGCCATGGTAAATAGCCTCCACCGGTACAGCACATCCAACGACCATGGCCAGTAGCGTAGAGGCATCGCCCAGTGGCTGCGTCGACCAGAACTCAAAAAACAGGGTCCCAGGGGCCATTACAGGGTATGGTGCGGGCAGAAGGTACGGAGCACCCGGGTCAGACTGAAAGACCGAGTCTGGAATCGGGGTATTGAACCACTTGTACGAGAGCCCCAAGTCGGTCACCTGCATGGTGAATGATTGATCGGATCCATGATAGAAGCCGTAAAGGAACGAGCCCGCCGGAATCTCCAGCACGAAATTGACGTAGGCTTGCGGCGCGACGGCGTTTTGAACGAGGTTCCCGCCCGTTGGGGCCACGTAAAACCGTGGGACGTAGCAGCGTGACCGGTTGACCCCTTCAAGCAGATAGAGCGTATTGGGATCGAACTGTGGCCACCAGTCGCGATAGCTTACCTGCAATTCCTGAGGGTTAAGGTTCACCCTAGTAATCCTCGTCTTCGTCGTCTTCGTCGTCGTCCGTATCGCTGGGTTCGTTCCGGGCTACTATTTCCTCGTCGATCGCGCCACGGAGTTCCAGCAGCTCATCGTCGCCCAGGTCCTCAAGGGCATCGATCATATCGTCAACGGTCATTTCGTCTGCGTCCATAAAACCTCTACGCTAGTTTGCGGGGTTGTCCCAGGAAGAAAGCGTTGACCGTGAGTTCTTCGGCGATAGCTTTTAGATCCTTGCCGATCTTCCCGTACTCAGCATAGGACGCGCCGGTCGCCGACTGCCATTTGGAAGCCTCTTCTAGGTTCTGTCCGTAGTAACGGAGAGCTTCGACGATCGGCATTTTGCGCGGATCGACAGGGTTCAGCTTGGTCTCGATCGCCTCGATTAGAAACGATACGTCCTCCCCCAATTGATGCTTGGCCAACAGAGTTACGTCCATGCCGTAAACGTCGGACCTGTTTTCGCCACTCAGCAGCCTGCGGGCTGCACCTTTGAGCGCTTCTTCTAAGTGTTGATGTTTCATAATGCTCCTCACGCCTGAAATATTTTGCTCCCATGGAGGATTACGTTAATCGTGTTGTTCTGGGTCCCGTTGGTCCTCCTGAGATCCAAAAGCAACTGCTGGGACTTCGGAATGTAAATCTCGGGGTAAATCGTCACATCGGGGACTGACCACCAAAGCGCGGACGATAGCGCATCCCCGTTGGGCAACGGAAATAGGGTCTCCATGGGAACCCAGCCCGGCCCGCCTCCCGAGTCCGTTGAATAGGGCTTTTGGTACTGGTCTCTCAGAATTACATCGTTATGTCCCACTGAGTACCCGTCGCCCAAAGGCTGCACGAAGGCCGAACACATTCTGACCACGAAATCCGCGTCCGATTCGATGTCCAGGGGTTGACCGGCCAGTACGGAGGGGCTGTTGGTTGTTCCCAGAGGAATCGTAAAGTTGAACGGATAGCGAAAGTTCAGCTCGCTGAAATTCGCGGGGTAAGCTGGCCCGAATACCGTCCCGGGCCTGTAGAGCTTTGTGCCGCGAAAGACCATGACGCCATTCGTAATTCCCGCGCCTGACAGGTCCGTGATAATGACCTGGATCTGCAACTGCGTGGCGAAGGGGATCTGCGGGTAGACGATATAGAACGTGCCGGGGTAGAGCAGCGAGTCGACGGCCGTTTCGGGTGTCCCAGCCGTGTACAGACGGTCGTCTATGCCTTTGATGACGAACTGGAACCCTTTAAACGGCATCCCGGAAGTAGCTACCGAGCGGAGGGCGAAAGGCGCATCGGAATCCATCTGGATGATGAACGTCTCCGTCCCGTTGGCCGTGACGTTGATGTTCCGCAGTACGTAGTCCTGGTGTCGCTCGATCACGCCGCCTGACCCACTTTCGTTGACTCGGAATTGCCGGGCTTGCAAACCTCATTCTGGAAGCGCTTCACGCCCTGGAAGTAGAGATGGAACGAGTAATTGTAGGGAGTTCCCACAATCAACGGCAATCCGATGGGCTGGCATTGGAAGTCCGCGAACATCGCTCCGTTCGAAGGGCAGTAAAGTTCGGGGAGCCAGGGCGTTGCAACCGGTGAGCCGGGCTCAGGCCCGAACGCCGCGTTGTTCAGGTTCTGCGGGCTCGTGAAATAGGATTGCATCGGGATGAATCCGTTATCGAGCGCCCGCCCGTACGCGTTTCTGAGGCGCATGTTGAAGCGCAACTGAATCTGATCGGTCTCTAGGCCCGGCCCGGGCGTGTTGTCTACGAGGACCGCCGCCCCACGAAGAAAGAAATCAGCATCAGGATCGAACTGAAGCGGGTTGTTGAAGAAGTCAAAGAACGTGGTGGAGGTCACTTCGACGGTCAGTGTTGCGAAGATGGACCAGCTAAACACGTACTCGAAGGGCTCATCGTGCCAGCCCTTGGGGGCCTTCGAATACATCAGGTAACTGGGCGTGAAGGGGATCATCCCGTTCTTACTGGCCATTCTTTTGGAACCTCTTACAGCCCCTCAACATCACGGCCACCTGCACATTAAAGCCTTGCTGGGTGTTGTCCACGTCCATAAAGAAGCGCTTGCCCTTTTGCAACACGAGTTCCGTGAAAATCGGACCGTAAAAGTCGGTCGATGTGAGCAAGTCATCGTCGAGCGGATTACCATAGCAATCTTTGAAGCGGAATGCCCCCACCAGGACTGTGGGGCTCCCGGCTTCGAAAATCGTCGGCTCGATCTGCCGCAAGACAAAATCCGCGTCTCCATCCAGGATGATCGAGAGATTCTGCGCGAACTGGTTAGCCGACACGGTGAAATTCATGGCGTACTGGAAGAACACGTCCTTGTAGCCCTGGGGAGTTTCTTCGGGGTTCGATGAGTCGCGCTGCCAGCGGGAGGCCAGGGGGTTAGTCGTCGAAATGGGGATGATATTGGGATTCATCTAGCAAGCCTGTTCTAGGCGGAAACGGTAGACCCCGACGAAGATGATCGACACGACGATGTCTTGGCCGCCATTCGTGTCATAGACTCCGGTGACGTTTTGCAGGTCGATCGTGAAATCCGAGCCCGCCGGACACCGTACCTCTGGCTTAATGAGCCCCAACGGGCCGGGCGTGAGCACGCCAGCGGTATTAATGGCCGCTGTGTTGCCCGATGAATTTCCGCTCTGCAAATACCTGCCCGTCGGCAATTTGATGCGCGTGAAGACCTGAGGCAGTTCGCCATAGACGTTGAGCATCTGGACACGCCGCAAGTAGAAGTCCGCGCCCTGGGCCGAACCGACCGATTGTTTTTGGTTCGCGATCAGCTCACCGTTGGGTACGAGCAGGGTGAACATGAGCCAGGCCGGAAGATCAACCCATTCCGCGCCCGAGAATCCGCACCGCTGGAACATCGATTGCAGTTCGACGGTCTGTGTCGGTGTGAAGCCCGCACTGTAGATGTCTTGCTGACCCACGGTTAAATGTAGCCCCTTCGCTTGCCTTCGTTATAGAGAAACACGACTGCCGCACCAGCTCCGACCGCAGTCAAGAGACCCTGCAAGAAACTTGCGCTGTCCCAATCCCCCATTCCCATGGTTGCCGCGTTGTAGGCCGGGATATTCGTGTTATCGGGGATCTTCGGGAGGGTCGCGTAATTTGCCGCGCGGCAGGCGAGCATCTGAGGCGTGAGCTTTGGCCCGTCCGTGTTGCCCTGGTAGCCTTTCTGTGCGCAGAGCAACAGTTGAGTTGCCGATACCTGGGAAGGGTCGACATAATTCAGCATGAGATCCAGGCAAAGGTTACCGGTTGTCGGATAGGGCGGGCAGGTCGCCGGAACCGGAGTCGTTGCAGCCGTCGCTTGCTTTACGAGCTGCTTGGCCGCCTGGGTGTGCGCCTGAGTTGTCAGGGGCGGAAACGTCGGAGCGGGAGGCTGGGGAACCGCCGCCGGTGAATTCGGAGGGACGCCGATCGCATCGGGCAGGGTCACCATGAGTGACGGCCAGTACTGGAGGCCGGTCAGATTCAGCCCGACACCAGGTGTGGAGCTGAGTCCCGATTGATCGGGCTGCCCGGAAGACTGGGGCGAAGGACACCCGGTCACGGTGCTCGATGGAGTTCCGCCATAGGTCGCGAGCGGCCAGCCGTTCGTGTTGAGGTCGCCCCGGTAAAACAGGCAATTGTAAGCCTGACGCGCGGCCCTGACTTTCGCCTCCATCGACGCAAGCATGCGGATTCCGCGCAGGATATCCGCTTTGGAGGGCGGTTGCAGCGAATTAGGGGCCGTGCATGCGTCCGATTGAGTTACGTACATTCTTTCCCGGCTTTCTTTCGTCCTGTGCCGCCTTGGTGTTGCGGCACGTCTACTTTGCGGGGCTGGTGGAGGCCGCCTGGGTGCCGCCCTGCGTCGTTGTAATCGAAGCGCCCGGAGTGATCGAAACCCCAGTCGGCGTGTAATAGTGCGCGACTACGCCCTGAATTGCCTGTCCGATCGTAAGCAGCGCCGTAAAGGCCGCCTGCCACTTCGTCGGGAGCTGCGCCACGTTCACCGCGTTCAACACCTGCAAGATGGTTGCGAGAATCTGGAGAAACAAGCCCGTCTTTGCTGTCATTTCCTTTACCTCAACTCAGCGACATTTTAAACTGGGTTTCCAGATCGTCGCCGACATTATAGATGACCATAAAATAGCGCCGGGCGTGCGATTCGCAGCAAGTAGGATACCCTGCGACAAACAGCTTGTACCAACGCTTTAGCATGCCCGAAATCCATCTTTCTAACGCCCCAGAGGGCGAACGCCGGAATCCCGCCCGGCATCCGCGAACCCTGAGAAGAGCCCAAACCAAAAACGACGAATCGTTTATTGGACAGAGCGATCGGTAAGTCCGTCAAAGAACGCCGTCATGTATAGCGCTCCATTGGTTCCGCCCGATCCGCCGCCCGAGACGATGTTAGCGCCCAAGGTCGGAGGCGTGCCGGGGAAGGACACGGTAAGCGAGAACTGCTGTTGCGGGGCGATGTACTTGGAGTATTCGCCGTAGCGCCGGGTCGAATTCAAGGTCGGTAGACCATTGGTGAACACGGCCGTCCCGGTTTGCGTTGAAACGCCGGCCAGGCCGACGCCCGCCGGGAATTGCCAGATCTGCCCTTCCATGTAGACCTTTTCATCGATCTTGACCTGGATGTAGGCGTTGTCCATAACGAGGTCGATGTCCGATTTCACCATCTGCGAGGAGAAATAGAAGCCGACCTGCATAATGACCAGACACCTGGGGGGCGGGAATTGGTTCCCTCTGACCATGTTCGTCACGGCTTGCGTCTTTTGAACGTTGCCGTAATAGGGATCGCCCTGGCCGATCGGGGTCGCGAACATGGAATATTGAGCCGCAAGAGCTGCGGACGAAGGCGCGCGCAGGGTGTCGTAATACTGCCAGGGACCACGATCGACCCAGCCCGCCATGATTGAATTGATGTCACGTGCTGCCATTTGTCATTTTCCTTTCTGGGTTGAGATCCCTTTAGCTGTAAAGCCCCTGGGCCGAGTACATCGAGTGGCCAAAGCCCTGGGTGTTATATCCGCTCATCGCGGCTGCATGAGACGTGCTGCTTGGCTGAGGCGATCCGGGAGGGGCCGCCGTCGAGATAGCGATCGGGGCTGCCGCGCCCCAACCGGTCGGAATTTCAATCTGAGCCGAATCGAGCGGAGCAACCAACCGTTGCGGCGTCACGAAGTTCTGCATCTGGTAGTCACCGAGGCCGGAATTCGAGAGTACCGATCCGATTTGCGTGTTATCCGTCAAGATTCGAAGCAGGATCTGCAAGACGCCGCCCGCCACGATCGCCGGGCCGTATTTCTTGGTCGGTGGGATGATGTGAGCGACGATTGCCAGGGCCGCCGTCGCCGCCGCGTTACCGAAGTAACCCGCGATGCCGGTGTTATTGGTCGTCATGACCATCTGCGTCAGAGCCTTCGAGCCGAAGAAACCGACGCCGCCCCCGACCAAAAAGAGAACGCCCTGCATAAAGGACTGCTCGCCCGGATTCCTCCGGCGATGATTCCGCCGCATGTTCGACCGGCGGGGATTCCGGCGATTGTGCCGACGACGACGACGGGGAGCGGGGTTGCTCATGGTCCGACGACGACGGCGATGATGGGGATTCGCTACCGAACGACGACGACGACGATAATTCGAACGCCGGCCGCTCGCGCGTGAAGACCTTCTTTTACGTGCTGCCATGTTCTTCTTTCCTTTCTTTTGTCCCGGGTTGAGGACCAGCGATAGAATTTCACCGGGGTTCTTCGTCCGCGCCCGATGTTTTCGCGGCAGGTACGAGCGCGACCGGCGAGCGGTGCTGCGCGCTTTCGACGAATTGAGCTTTCGCCGCCTGGAGTTTTTGAGCGCTGCCTTCTGGGCGGGCGTCCCAAAATACTTGATTTGCTTTGCGGATAGGTTTTTGCGCCGGCTGCGTTTCACGTTTCGGCGGCGTCCGGCGTTGACCACCACTCTGCGTCTTGCGGCTATTGCCACTTGTTCGTCTCCTTTCGTTCGGTTAACTCCAGCAAAAGCAAAAGGGCCTGCAAATCGCGCGCTGTTTCCATGACGCGATCCACAAGCCCTTAGCTAAGGCTTGCCATTGCTGGTTACTACAATCCGCGTTGCTCTGGCCGGAGACAGCGCGGAAAGTCAATCTCTAAAGAAGTGGCTCGTACCGTTCAATCGTCACTTCAACCGTGCAATTCGAACCGGCAACCGTGTTCCCCTTCGTGATAACCACCGTATTTGTCCCGCGCGTGAATGCGAGCACCGCGGCCACCGTTCCGGCCGAGCTGGTGGAAACAATCCAAGTGATCCAGGGATTTCCAGAATTCTGGCCATGCTGCGTCGGTGTGGACGCGAGCGGAATATTCATATTGTGGGTGATTGTCGCCGTCGTGTCCGAATCGCCGAAAGCGACCAGCGCCACGACACGCGAGAGGCCCAATACCTGAACGGATGTAGGCGGAACAGTTCCGCCCGCCCCATTCGGGTTGGTATAGGTCGTCGTTGATGCCATTGCTATTGTTCTCCTTTGGAAACCGGCACGCCTTCAAGCGAGGTTGCCGCTGCTGGTTCGGCGCACCGTAACTTCAGGTGGGGAACCTTCACTCTACGGTCTACTGCGAACTTCAGGCCCTTTTCATTGGCCCGCGTGAAAAATGCCGTGTCTTCTCCGCACATTCCGAACGGCGGAAAGCGTTCGGCATCGATGATCGGAAGGAAATCGTCTCCGGTCATCGCGTCCAAAACCGAGCCGCGCATCAGCACAGCCGGGAAACCCGAATAGGAAATGGGAATCAGGTCAGAGTCGTAGTTCTGCATGATGTCCCACTCCAGGCGTCTCACATTGCCGTCCCGGTCGAAGATTCCACAGGAAAGCATCGGCGCCGTTGCGTAGATGTTCGTTTCGCACCACGCCCAACCACACACGCCCGCGAGGTCTTCGCGTTTGTGCAGATCGAGCATCAGGGTCTTCAATCCTTCGACCGTGAGAACCTGGTCGTCGTCGATCCACAGAATGAAGTCGGGGCGTTTTTCCCACGTCATCGCGGCATCGAGCATGGTCTTGCGCATGAAATACACGTTCGACACAAAGCCCCATTGCGTCGCCACCTGAAAATAAGGCGCTAGGTTGTCCTTCAGTTCAACCAACGCTTTAACCCAGGCGACATTGAACATCTCGCCCGGGAGCATCATGAGAAGCGACGGCCGTTCGGCGGTTTTCGGAGCCATGTTTTTTTCGATGTTTTCGGCCCATTCATCGGTAAGCCACGTGTTGCGGAAATAGTCAAACGGACATCCGCACTCGAACCACGTACGGGCTTCTTCCAGTTGTTCTTTCCGATACACGTGGAATGGAGGAAACCAGGTATCAGCGTAAAACCGGATATCGTTCGCAGCAGCACGGATTGAAAACCAGCGGTCCTCTCCCCAGATGTTCGCTAGCCCTGAAACCGGCGTGTAGCGAACGTTCTTTTCGAAAACTTCGCGCCGGATCAGCGTGCAGGCGCCTAGCCCAGCCACCTCATACAGCCCCCGCTCACGAAGCCGCGTGATTGATTCTGCATCCAGGAACGAATAAGGATGGCCGTCCCAGACGTTTGGCATCCAGTTTTCTTCTGGCCGCCATTTCGACCAGAAGACCTCTGAAACAACATCCGCGCCGGATTCAGCCAAGTGCTCAACCGTAGAAGGATGCAGGATCAGGTCGGAATCGACGATAAACAACGCATCGGCGTCCGTCTTCAGGAATTCCTCGATAGCGAGATTTCGGATGCGCGCGATGCGCGACACGAGTTTTCCCGTCCAGGCGTGAGTTTCACCCGTCACGTCGTAATCGGGTTTCTCGGCTTCGATCGGGTCGAGAATACGCCCCCTCGCCCGCGCCAGCAAATCGGAGCTGTCAGCCGAATCGTTGTCATCGTAGTACCAGCGCTCTGCGACGCCCTTCAGCCCGATGTGCGAGCCGAGTGCAAGATTCAACGTGTCGAATTCCTGACGGACTGGCGAGAATAGAATTATTTTCAACGCGCCCTCACTTTCACGCTCGCCGCGCGGCCCTGTTTCGCAGCCGACACGAGCCGACGGAGACTCTTGAGCGACATTTTAACCGAGGCATTCGCCTTGACGCGCTTCCCATTCTTTCGGGTGAGCACTATTACCGGGTTTTTCCTTGACCGCTTGCGTTTCATTGGACCCCGAATGCTCCCAGGCCATCGAGCAAAACATACATGTCGATGTCGCCCCTGGCCGTGAAGGGCTCCGTAGTTATTTCGACCGAAAAGTGCTGCTGGCTCATGATTTCCACCGGTCGTTGCAGGTGAACATACTGGCCCGGCGATAGTTTGCGATCATTGCGCCCGATTCTTTTCGGCATGTCGCCATCAAATTCGATCAGGTCGACTAACTGCCCCTCGATCGGACTCCATGCCAAAGGAGCACGTCCGACAACTTTGTCGGACAAACGGAATTCCCAAACCGATTTTGAGATCATTCGGTTGCGATCCACCTCGTCCATTGTTGGGGAAAAGAGAAAAACGATGCGCTGAATTGCCCTGGCTTCCGGGGCAGGGAACTGATTTCCGCGATACATGTTCGTATCGAGCAGCGTTTTGTAGGCCCGCGTGACCATCCGGTCGCTACCGCAATTGGGGCAACTTCCCGGTAGCAGCGATCCAATCGGTTGCGAGAACATGTATGCCCGTTCGGGTACTGTGTGGCCTGCGGGGACGTGCAACAGATCGTAGTCGGCATGCGAAATCACATTGAGGTAATTCGGCGATAGTTTCCCGGCCCAGGGCGATTCTGCAACCGTCTTGTTGACACGGTCGATATCCGCCTGCGACGGCTCAGCGATGGCATTCTCAGCTACCAAGGTAAGCGCGGTAACGCCCGCGATGGATCTAAACGCATCTCGTCTGTTCATGTCCATTTCCTTTCTCACAACTGCGCGAACAGATTATTCACGCCCTGCCCGATAGTCTGATTCTGTGGAGCGCCCAGGTTCGCGAACCCGTAAGCAACGTACAGGTAAAAACCGCCAACGCCCACCAATAGAAGCAATCCCAACCCGAGTCCATCTTTCATATCAGTTTCGAATTCCTTCCGGTTCAATTGTGTACTTGCCGCCCCAGAGTCCGATGATCTTATTGACCGTGTGATAGGTCGCCGTCGGGCTCACCAAGATCCGCATCTTTCGCTTGGCCGATTCTTCCCCAAACGCATGCACGTAATCGGCGACTCCCCCGTCCCGGCCCAAGTGCGTTTTGTTTGTGAAGTAGGTTATGTCGACGCACGTCCCCAAGATTTCCTGTTCGTGGATCTTCATCGGGTCGATGCCGAACATGCGGAGCGTTTTCGGGTCGAGCGACTGATCGCCTCCCACGATGTAGAGCTGTGGCGCTTCCCCCTGGAGGATGCCGCGCTCGTTCATCGCGAGTTGTGCGCCTTCAAAGCCCCGGAGCAAGATGCCTTTTGATTCCCCGCGCGGAACGATCACGAGTTCGACCAGGTCTCCGATACCCGCGAAATCTTCGTGTTCATGCTCCATCGAATCGAAGACGATGTCGCTCTCCGGTGGGTAGCCGTGGAAAGCTTCGAAGGCTTCAGCCGCCAGGTCTGCGGGGTTGAGCTTTTCCCCGGCCCGGCGTTTTGCTGCCGCGCACACCGCGCGAGGATCGTCTACCCCGCCCCGGGCTGATACGTCCTGGACACAGCGTGCGATAGACCCTTTGCCGGGGTTCGGAGCTGGCCGCCCCTGGAGAGCGCCTGCTTCGAGCAATGCCCCGCCGATGGTCGTTTGATTTCGCCTGCGCGCTTTGAATTTAGCCTTCATCGTCTGACTCGTTTGCTTTTCCCCGGAACAATACCCGCCGTTTCAGCCAGCCGTAAACCAGGTCTACTTTGGTCTCCATCTTGGCCAGCCGGGTTGTAAGATCGTCCCGGGTCCGCTGATTGAATCGCAGATTGGACATGTGCAAAGTGATGATGGTCACCACCAGCCCGGTTAACTCCACAATCCTTGACCAGTCCCATACCATCAGTTCAAGCGCCTGCGAGGAGTGCTTGCGCCTGCGCCCTTTTCTTCGCAGCCCTCGATTGTTTTCTGCTGTAAGACGAGACCGCACTTCCCGCCTTGAATAAACTGGATATCGCGAATATCGCTCCCAGGCCGCCTAGCCCGATGACGACCCATTCTCCGGGACCCCAGTCGCTCAAGTCGGTTGACTCGAATAGTTGCCCCATGCCGTGAGAGTGCCCCTGGCAAGTCCCGCCACTCGCACAACTGGAACAACAGCCCATCCCGGAAGATGACCCCCAGCCATTCGGTATCTCGATCCCCGCCGATTGTAGGGCCGCGATCAATCTTTGGGGCGTGACGAAGTTCTGCCGTTCGTAGGCACCCATCCCCCAGCCCTTCGGGATCTCGATCTGAGCAGACTGAAGTACGGCTGCTAGGCGTTGCGGTGTGACGAAGTTCTGAGGTTCGTACGCGCTCATCCCGGGCGTACACGCTCCCCAACCGTCGGGGATTTCAATCTGAGCCGAATTCAAGGGAGCGATCAACCGTTGCGGCGTCGGGAAGTTCTGGCGGAGATAGAGCCCCAGGCCCGCCGCCGTCGTCGACGTTTTCGGCGGCCAGACCGGGGGAGGGGGAGTATAACCGACATTCATGAACATTAGCGTTTCCCCAACATGGTTGCGATGATTAAAGCGAACGCGCCGCCGAGGGCATAAATACCCCAGCCCGATAAAGGATTGATCGTTCCGTTAGCTTGCATTCCCAACATGCTTGCCGTTACGGAAGGCCCGAAGAGCGACGACAAATAGGGATTTTGCGCGGCTGCGTTTTGCGCAGCGCAGTCCGATGGATCGCCGGTACAGGCCGCCGTAACGGCCTGACTCCCCGCTGCAATGGCAGCCGCCTGGACTGCGGGCGGCGCAGAAGTCGACGATAATTCAGCAGCTTCGATGGACGCCTGCTGATTGGTACTGGGGATTGCACACGTCTGTGGACTGAAGATCTGACCCAGCACCGAATTGCAGTACCAGCTATCCCAGAAATTTCCGCCCTGATATTCGCCCGTCGTCGGGTCGTAGACTGGGGTGCCGAAAACGGCATCCGACGGAAGGTTTTCAGCCGCTAGCAGAAGATCGCTTGAACTCTGCCCCATCCCGCGTCGGTATCCCGCCCCTCTCCGCACGTAGGGCATCACAACTTTACCCCCAGGGCGACAAGCAGACCGGCAGCCACAAGCCCTAGCCCGAATTCGAGAAATTTTCCGCCGGTTCGAGCAGCCGATTCACCGTTCTTAAGTTTCGACACTTCGTAGCCCGTGAACATCGCAACCGCCGCCAGATTCCACGGTGGGGGGACGACTCCGGCAATCGCGCCCATGGCGAGATGCCAGGCCGAACCCTGATCCGTGAAAATAACTGTGTGCGCTGGAATTGGGCAAGGTCTCATATGACCCTCCGCGAGCGCCGGGGCGTCTTTGACCGGTCCGGGACATTCAACAGTTTTCTGACAACGTCGTTAGCCGTGATCGAGACGCGCGGGATTTGCATATCGTCGATCAATTGCTCCGCGGTGTCTTTCAACGCATCGCGGATGTCAATCTGCGTTTTGGCGTGGATGCGCGCGCCCAACTCATCGGCAAGGCGAAGCACGAGAATGTCGAGACGTCCCTGGGCGCTCACGCCGTAGCCCCCTTCAATGCGATCTCTCGCGCTTCCCCGACCATCTGTTTGATTCCACCGACTAGCAAGCGCGGCGCGAAATGTCCCGCGTCTTCGGCTACCCAGATCGTCAAGATATTCGCGGGCGAGTGCGTAAAGCCCAGGCGTCCCGCGATTGAGTCGACCGTTCCGTGCGTCGGAGTGGTGAATGTGACTTTCGCTCCAAAGGCTTCCAGTTGTTTGGCGAGGATCGGCAATGTAGAAACCGGAGTGTTGGGAAATTCGAATTTCATCGTTTCGCCATGCCTCCGATGAGCGCAACTGCAAGCAGTCCCCCACCGACTACAAGGATTGTCCCTTGATTTGCCTGGAACCAGGATGCGAGCGAATTCGTCGAACTCGGGGCCGGTTGCGAATACGTACAGACATCGCCATTCATCACGCCGCCGCCCATAACACAATTTAGAATAGTAGTGAGCGAATCGCTGCCCGGAAAGCCTGTACTCGCAGGCGCAACAGACCAGGTCGTCGCTCCTGATGGTCCGCACGCCGGATCCAGCCCGGTCATTTCATCGCAGTAGGTCTGCCCCATCCCGTATGGAGATTCTTTTACGCTCAGCCCGCGAATCTTCGGGGCCAGGGGAAGCCAGGTCTTTTGGCGCACGTACGGCATTAGAAGCTGGTTCCCTTCCGCACGTAATTCTTTCTGGTCGCATAGACCATTGGGCCGCCCATCCCGTAACCGGATGCGCCACGGCCGGCGGGTTTGTTCAATCCAATCGCGGTCAGTCTTTGAGACAGATTCCCGGCGAGTCTCGCGTTATTTGACGCACCCGCCCCGGCTGGAGTCGTTGTCGTCGTCGTTGTGCTGGTCGTTGTCGGCGTCGTGGTCTTGGGCGGGGTGTAATTGGCGGCCATGATCGCGTAGAGCTGCGCCGGCGTCACGCCTTCCGCCGCGAGTTCCGTCGTGATGTCTTCTCCTGAATTGTTGTAGGCATCTCCGTTCGGAATGACTGCGATTTGTTCTGAGGCCCCGTTAATGACGAAGGTCGCCTGAAGTGCGTTATTGAGCGTAGGGGTTACCGCGCTTGCGAGTTGCACTGTGGCCGCAGCCGGAGCCGTAGTCGTCGTTCCGGTTGTCGTCGTCGTTGGGGTCGTCGCCGTTGTTGCTGTGCCGAAAAGATCCGCCCACCAGCCGAAGAGATCGCCCACGAGCCATACGCCGCCCCCGATAATGGCCAACGTGACGATATCGCCTATTCCAGAATTCTTTGCCATTTAGGTTGCTGGCCTTTCTTCCGCTTCGTCCGTTTTGCGCGGCCCTGGCTTTGCCGCGCGTGGGGCAGGAAATTGTCGCTCGTAGATCACGTTCCCTTCGTTGTCATAGAAGACATGCTCGATGCCGTCGCATCGAGTCCAGTCGATGAACTCATTCGGCGCGCGCGTGATCGATAGATCAGCCATGAACGTTACCGGTGATGGCCCCCGAACATGAGCATGAGAACAACTACCGCAGCGCCTCCAGTTAAAAGGGTGTAGAGCCCGATCGGTCCCAGGCAAGGCTCTCCGGCGAAGAATCCGAAACATCCGGCAGATGAAGCGAGCGCTGGAGTGGGCGTCACTGTCGACGGAGCCGGGGCATTGGACTGCACAACTGTCTGGCTTGGATTTGAACTGCCGACTGAAGTAGAGGCCGGAGCATTCGACTGCGCCGGGGTTGCAGCCGCCGCCTGATTACTCTTTGCCGGGGGCGTGGTTGGGATCGAGGCGAGAATCGCGTTATAGCTCGCCGGGTTGACAATCGCGGGTGTACCTATTCCCCCGACTGTCGTCGACGCCGCATCCGCCGCAACGCATTGCGAGTATCCCGGCTGACCATAAGGAATCCCCGCACAGAACGGCATGTTGCCTTCAGCCGCCGTGCAACTCGGGGCCGTACCTGTCGTCGGGTCGCAGGTCGGGAGTCCCGCGATCGGCGTCACGCCCGGGAGCTGGTATTGGCACGCGCAAGGGTCCGTTTGCCCGGCAGCGCCCATGCCCCGACGCGCCGCATATCCAGCGCGGCGCGAAACCACGAACGGAGATCCCCGTCGAACGATAGGCATTTACAATTCGCCTCCGACGAAGACGCCCAAGAGAATAATCCCGCCGATGATCGCTCCCGGCACGAGTAGCGAACTGAGATCGGAGTTGCCGCCCGTCAATGCGCTCACTGCACTCGATACCGCGCTCGTGGCTGAGGACGCCGCCGAGATGCGCGGGTCATTCGCGATCGGATCGTGATAGCCTACGAACCAATTCCAACAGGTCGAGCCTGAACCGTTTGCGCCCGGGTAAACGTAGGTCCACACTCCATTGTTTTGCTGCCAGCCTCCCGGGGATGTTTTATACGCGCAAGATCCCTGTTGCCGATCGGATATGCAATTCTTACCCGCGCTGGACATCGAGGGTTGCGAGCAATAGTTGACCACGCCCTGCCAGAGTTGAGCAAAGTTATTGAGCGCCTCTTGCTGTGTCGCAGCGGATACCGGAGCGGCCAGGTATTCAGAAAGATTCTGCTGCATGTAGGGCTCGACGGAATTGACTTCGTCCGAGGTAAGCACGCAACTGGAACCGCATCCCTTGAACAACGATGCGACGATAGCCGTGATAGCGAGAACTGCGCCCGCGATCTGCCCGGCCACTGGAACCGCTTGAAGGACGCCAGCCGCAACCAATAAACTGCTCGTGGCCCCCACGGCCCCGGCCGCCGCTCCGGCCGTCGTAGAAATTTGCCCCGAAGTCGTTGTGGCCTGCCCCATGCCCGCGTTTATTTTCGGCCTGCGTTGTGGCGCGAGAAAGTTGTAGGGCGGGGGATAAAACTCGCCCAGTTCCTGCGTCGGGTTGGATGGAACGATCATTGCGGAATCGCCACCGGTTGGCATCCGGGAGGGATATTCGACCCCGGGAAGCTCTGCCCGTTGATAGTCACTGGACCACTGTAAAGGCCCTGCTGCCAGGACTGGCCCGAAGGACACGCCGGGCCTGTGGTCGGTCCATAGAGTCCGAAACAAGCGCCGCTCTTGGTAACGATGCCGGTCGTCGAAGTCCCGGGTATTGGACAGGACGGACCGGACGGCGCGGTCACTATCGGAACATAATTCGATGGGGTAGGCGAGACCGTGACTGGCGTCGTGGCCGGCATGGTCGTCGGAGTCTGTAACGACTTCCAAACGAAGTAGCCAATGGCTCCCGCAAGCCCCAACATCAGGATTTCCTCGATATCCATCTAATGGTGCTCCAACTCTTCGAGGATGAACACACCCGCGAGGCCCAGCAAGATGATCGGGAGGAAACTTGTAAGCCCGCTTAGGGAACCCAGATCAAGCCCTGCGAAAGAACTCTGCCCCGTCGCGCTCACTACCTGCCCGGTGGTCGGGTTGTAATACTGGCCTGTCGATGGATTGTAGATTGCATTCGTGCCGGCGATGAGCGCGGGAGTTTCGGTTGACTGATAGATTTTGACTCCGGCCTGGGCATCGGCAACGAGACTGTTGAGCAGGTTCGTGAGACTGTTTCCACTGGATGATGGGGTTGTTGCGGTGACATAAGTCGGTTGGTTCAATTGCGCGGCCGTCGGAGTCGGCCCGGTCATTAAGTACTGACTGCCTGTTGAAACGGTTGGACTCGGAAGAGGGGTCGTCGTCGTTGGCGCGGGAGCTGCATACGTGGCCGTCGGATCCGAGCAGGCGACCGGGTCTCCAAAATCATCGGTACATTGCCCCATACCCCTCGCGCCCATACCCCGCCCCGCCATACCCTTCGTTCCCCAGGCGATATTTCCCAAGCCGGGAAGGAATCGGCGAATCGGCCAGGTCGGGTTATTCGAAGGCCGGGCAACGTAAGGCATCTACCAGGTCCCCCACATCTGCTGAAGCAAAAACCGTATGGTGAGAAATCCCGCCGCGCCCGCGATCTTTCCTGTCCCGTCCTGGATCAGTAACAGCGAACTGGCCGCGCCGCCGAGTGTGAGCCATTCAAGGGGATTCTGGAAATCGATCGTGCCGATGAATGGGACCCCGGTATCATAGACCGGCATCCCGGGTAAAGACGGAATCCCTGGCGGAACGTCGCCCAGTCCGGAGACACCGCCCGATTGAACCGTGTCGGCCGCCGGGCCGCGCTCATCAGAGATGACGCGTCCGTTGAGATCCCAGATGGTCTTGCGCTGGATGTCGTGACGCGGGACTTCCCAACCTGGGTGCTTACCGTGCGAGCAGTCAAGCGGAACGAGTACGCCCGGAAGCGCTGCGCATCCGTAGACGTGCGAATATTCGCCGGGCCGCCGGCGATCACATGCCAGTGTGACGATGCCGCATTCAAAGCCCGCGAGAGTCGCCAGCGCAAGCACCAGCATCGTGAAGTCGTCGCAGTCGCCCTCGCGCTTCTTCATCCGCAGCAAGACGGGCGGCGATATCAACAGCTCGAAGTGATCGCCCTCATTAAACAGACGGCGGATCTGCACATCGTCCTGTGTGAACTTGATATGCGACTTCACCCAGAACCAGATGGACGAAAGCCTGTCGGCCGGCTTCGATAGCTTCCCCACGCATTGCGCAGCCACGTTCTTGACGATGGGATCCGCCACGCCCGCGCGGATGTGCTCACACATCTTGCGCACTGTCTGTTCGGTAACAACTGAAGAAGGGGTGTTGATCCCCTGGGGCGTGGGCTCACGGTCGAGTACGATCGGCTGCGCTGCCATGTTCACGTTTGCAACTTGACACGAGAAGTGTAACTATAGATCCATTGAAAACAAAGCACCAAACTACGCTAGCTTAAGGTAGAGGGTTTTGGAGGGACGCATGGCACAAGCCGCTGATTTGTACGCTGATGGGCCTGGTTCTATCGATCAAATGGAGGCGTCAGGGGGACTCGTCACTGAGTCTCCTGCACCGAGGGTTCCCCGGCGTGGTCCGATGCCCGGCACAACTGGACGAAGATTCCGCGAGGAGTCGACCGTTGAAGAAAAACAAGCCTTCATGGAAAAGACCAGCGGCTATTCTTCAGAAGACTGGGAACGAACCATCATCTACGTCTACCAGTGGGCTCCATCCGTCGACCTGACTCGCAACGGCCAGGACAAGAAATACCGGAAGATTTACACGCGCCATATGTCGGAAGAAGACATCAAGCGCGACCTGGGAAGCGGAACATACGAACTGAAGCTGAACCAGATTCCACCGAGCGGGCGCGGCGAGAAGACCATCGACAGGCTAGTAATCAGCATCATGGATTACGACTTCCCTCCGAACATCCCGCCCGGTCCCTGGCTCGATGATCCCAAGAATAGCGACTGGCTGTGGGCGAAACCATTGCTTGAGGCCAAGTACAACCGGAAACCTCTTTCCGATACTTCGGGCGGTTCTCCTACCTGGGACCAGATCATTCGCTTTGTGAGAGAGGAACGCAGGCCGGACCAGCAAGGCCCGCGCGCCCAGGATCAGTTAATGGCGTCGGTGATTACAATTCTTCCCTCGCTTCTTCAGCAGAGCAATTCCGCTAACGATCCGACGAAAGTAATCGAGGCCCTCAGCAGAGCAAAGGATATGATCACAGCGCCCCCGCCGCCAGCCCAGGACAATACGCTCATCACTTTCGTCATGGCGCAACTGACGGAGCTTCAGAAGCAGAACGCCGAACTGATCAAGGTCATGCTGAACCAGAAAGCGGAAGCGGTGAAGCCGGCGGACCCATTACAGCAAGTCAACACCATGGCCGAACTGATCAAGCTCGTCTCTGGAATTGTGCAGCCATCCAGCCCCAAGGAGCCCTGGGTAGAAGTCGTCGAGAATCTTGGCCCTCAGGTCGTCACCGCCGCCGAGAAGCTCGCAACAGCGTTCGCGGTTCGCAGCCAGATGAATCCACGCCCGCAACCCCCGCGCCCGCCGCAACCCCAACCCCAGCAAGTCATCAACGTCCAGCCCGAACCGATTCCACAACAGCAACAGCCGCAGCAGCAGGCTCAACCGGAACAAGCCCAGCCGGAGATGGATACCAATCAACTATCCATGCTGATGAACATCGCGGCAGAAATCGCCCAGGCCATGAACCTCTGTCTGACCGGGGAACAATACGCGGACCAGTTTCTTTTTAAACATGGGCAAGCGTTGTACGATACTATTATTTCCCAGCCCAAGGACCAGGTTCTGATGGTTCTGAAAACGGTCCCCCAATCCTGGCAGATGCTTCAGCCTTTTGAGCCGGTGTTGCCTTCCTTCATCGATTCGTTCTATGCTTACGCTGAACTACCGGAAGAAGAAGAAGCGAAATCTATTTCAGAAGAAGTAAAAGAGCCAGTGAAACCGAAAAAAGCTAAGAAGACGAAGTAGGCCGTTTGCGCCGCTCTGGTGTTGCGGCGCGGAGAATATTCGATGACGCCCTTACCGATCGCGTATCAGGTGGATTTCAGTTGGCAGGATGAACAGATCGCCCAACTGAAAGAGCAAGACGCCGCTGCCCGCCAGATGGCCCACGACGCCGCCGAACTGCTCAAGGCTATCCTTCCGCGCACGAACTTGATTGAAAACCTCCGGGCGTCCTTCGTCGAATACGTGTGCTGTGGGACGGAACGGCAGATAGCCCAATTCGAGAGTCAGAAGCGTGGCCCCCATTCTTACCCAGTCCCCGCGATTGATGATGAAGAAGCGTTGATTCGCCTGGTCGACGAGAGAAACCAGAAGCAGGAAGAAATTGACCGGGCGCTTGCACCATTGCGGGCTCTACCCGAAGATATCCGTCCGATGATGCAACCCATGCTCGAACTCGCGATCAATAATCTCCTGGGCCCTGAGGTTCGAATGCTCGATCAACAGATAGGGGCCTTGCAACGACGGCTCGAAGAACGTCCCCAAAATCCGGTAGAGACGGAGACAGCAGAATGAAAAACGGAAAGCTCCGTAACGTAACAGTGCATGATCCAGGGCCGATGCCGCCCCCGGCGACATTCTGCAAGCACTGCAACCAGTCCTTTCCTGTTTCAGTCCCGATCATCGGAGCCCCTATCGAAACAGGTTTCGTGCAGACCACATCGAAACTCGCCGCCCATATTCAGTCCAAGCACCCGGACTTAGTGCAGGCAGATGTAGCCCAGCAGATGAACGCGTCGATAGCTTGTTCCGCTCAGTTGGTCTTGAATCATTTTCAATCGACCGACGAAGGGCTCATGAAATGGCGCGACCGCGAGAGACACCGAATCTTCCGGGCGATGCTGGTCCGCTCCGTGTCCGACGATAGAATTCTCACCCAGGTATCGGCGCTCTTTGAAATGGCGTCCCGCCGCGAGGACGAACCCCAGACCCCGACGCTAGAGGAAATCGTTTTACTCTGCAAATCCCTCCGCGATGCGATCGAGGAACGAAATCTATATCCCGAGCCCATCGTGGTGGACGCTAAACCAGCCGTTTCGCTTACTTAACCGGTTTATACCACGCCTCGTACTTGCATGTACGGGCATTATCGGGTATCCTGGCCCCTGATGCCTGATACTCCCACCAAAACCGAACAACAGCCCCGCTGCAAGAACTGCAAGAAGCGGTTCATCCCGAAGCGTCCCTGGCAGAAATTCTGCAAAGCAAAGTGCCGGAATGATTATGGCAACTACGGCCAGACACCGCACGCGCAGATGGTGGCGCGGATGAAAAGCTACTTCAAGTCGGAAGAGTTTCGCGGGTTGTTGCGCGAGGCGATCGACAGATTTATTGCGGATAGGGAGCGCAAGCCAGGTCCGGCGTCCCAGTAGTGCAGACTGTCGACGCGAGGCCTGCCCAGTTGTAATTTGGCCAAGCTGATTGCGCCCACGCGGTGAGCTGTGCGAGGGTCGTCGCATTCAGGCCGAAGAATTTCAGGCGCGGAATCGAGTAGGCCATTGAACTCCCGTAGCCGTTGGCTGGGAGCAATGGATTAATCGCGTCTGTCGCCGTGAACCACGTCCCGGTGTAGAAATCCTGAATCGTGTACTCGCCTACTTGCTGAAGCCAGATCGGAAGATAGTCATTGAGAACCGTTGATGCGTTTTGGGTTTCACCGGCCCATAATGCGGGAACATTCCAGGCAAGGCGAAAGAATCCGTTATTGGTTCCGATCGACCAGCCGCCGGAACCGACTTGCGGGCCAAGCCCATTCTGTGAAGCTTGCATTCCCTTGATGAGCCACAGTGTTTCTAAGACACCTTGCGGCAGTCCCGAGTCCAGGTTGAAATGGAAAATGTTGTTATAGACGTAAGGAAAGTCTTCCGTCGGCCCCTGGCCGTTGCCGACGTTGTTTCCCCAGTTCAGAATCAATTGCAGGTGATACCACTGGAAGCTTTGATAGTCGTACGTGACCGTCAACCCATTGCCTACTGCGGTTCCTGTCGGCGTATAAAATTGCGGAGCAACCGCGAAAGGCTGCGAGGAATCCCAGCATCTTGCATCGGCTTTCGCACCGAAGGCTGTTTGGCACATTCCTTCAAGGCCGTAGATTTGATGGATCTCCCAGAGCTTGACCATGGACCATGCTTCGAGTCCCCCGAGGGACTGGACGTAGGCGGGATTTTTCCATTGTGCGTTGCCGGCCGGGACGATGACACTCGCGAGAAAAGTGTAGTGGTCGAGCTGCGTCCAGTTCCAGATGGGGAATTGATTCGCCTTGTAAGACGCCGCGTTGTTTGCTACGAGGTTCGCGCGGATCGCCTGATAGTTGGCCCATAGCTGGCTCGTCGGAAATGTCGTTGGCCACGAGTCTTTGGGGTGGACCTGGGGAAGCCAAGAATTCCAGTCAGGGAGCTGCAATGCGATCGGCGTATTGCGGACGCTCAGGCTTGCGGTTGGCTGCCATTGGGCGATGGGGAGCGAGGCGAGGATTGCAGAATCGCTTCCAAGCACGGCTGACAGACCAGCGCCCGCAGACCATACGGCAACCGCACTAGAATCGATTCCCGGGCCGGGTTGGTATGGTGGATTCCATGGCAATCCAGGACTCGGCGAAGTAAGGCTCCTGATATAGCTTGCAATTTGTAATCCTTGCTGCGCGGTGAGGCCGTGAAAGGCGGCCCGCGCTTCGATAGTTTGATTTGAGTAATTGAAATACTTCAGGTCCCGCCCGTCGACCGCATGGCAGTCCGCACAGTGGGCTGTGATCGCCACGTTTGCCCCGCTCGCAGGATCGGTGAGCGCGGCTGTCTGCCAAAGAACAAGTCCGGCCGCGATGTCTACGGAGTCATTCAGTGGGGGCGTCCATGTGGCTGGGTTCGTCTGGGCGAAGGTCGATGCCGGAATCAGGTTTGTTCCGTTTGACTGCACGTTGAGCGCAAGCACGCGGAACCCATCTTTCAATCCGTCGGTTCCGTTAAATCGAAAGTTGATGACGTTTGTTCCGGCGACGACCACACCCGCCGGTAGATTGATGGTCATCTGGTGGGTGT
>Ga0210388_10000471_pt1 | contig 33164 bp, 30 predicted proteins | sample IncBWC19OmetaG_FD_155485 | JGI IMG/M metagenome (GOLD analysis project Ga0210388, IMG submission 155485) | Forest soil microbial communities from Barre Woods Harvard Forest LTER site, Petersham, Massachusetts, United States - Inc-BW-C-19-O ...
TGGAGATGTTAAGAAAATTGAGCCTGATAAAAAACCGATTGGCGGATCGCAGATAGGATTAGAGCGGAGCTTTGCAAGCCATAGCCATAAGCTACAAAAGGGTGAAACGGTATATATGTTCTCTGACGGGTACGCCGACCAGTTTGGAGGAGACAAGGGCAAAAAATTCATGCTTAAACGATTTATAGATAAGTTAGTAGCTATACATGGTACCCCAATGCCCGACCAGGAAAAGACCTTACTTGATGCCTTCTATACATGGCAAGGTAATTGCGAGCAGGTTGACGATATCTTAGTAATAGGCATTCACAATGCTTGAATGATATAAGTGTATTTGTTTGCAACAGCCTCAAAGTGCCTGCTAAGTATAGCGCTCCCGCAAGTCTATGACTTGTGGGATTAGGTAAGCAAAGTTTTTAACTTTGCTACAATAAATTAAAGAAAGATGAGTAGGGCATATAAGTTCCGCTCTCCCGATGGATTGTATTTTATAAGTTTTGCAACTGTTGGTTGGATAGACGTATTTACAAGAAGGGAATATAAAGAATTATTGGTTGAAAGTATGGAGTATTGCCAGAACAACAAAGGGCTTGGCTTATATGCCTGGTGTATAATGAGCAACCATGTTCATATGATAGTAAAGGCAAAAGAGGGTTATATACTGCCTGATATTATTAGAGATTTTAAGAAATTCACATCGAAAAGGATAATTAAAGCCATTGAAGATAATATACAGGAAAGCCGCAAAGAATGGATGTTGGCTATATTTAAAAATGCAGGAGCCTACAATAGCAATAACAAGGAATATCAATTTTGGCAACAACATAACAGACCCATAGAAATCTATTCTTCAAAAGTAATATCGCAAAAAGTAGATTATATTCATTATAACCCTGTGGAGGAAGGCATTGTGGAACAACCTGAGCAATATTTATATAGCAGCGCGAAAGACTTTAATGAAGAGAAAGGATTACTTAAACTTGAAATATTGTAAATATTGAAACGGGCTTATAGTTTAATGCGGTTACAAACCGCAATTATTTATACCCACAAGGCTAAGACTTGCGGGAGCGGGGGGCAATAATAGAGACAAACAATATTATACTCCATAAAAAAATAATTATCCAGTAATTAAACAAAATTCTGAGTATATTGGTATAGATATCTTTATAAAATGGAATAGACTCTGATGTATACAAAGGTTAAGATTTTACTAATTTGCGGTATGGTGTTGTTTTTTTCCTGTAAAAAGGATCAAACATCGTCACCTGTATCAACTACTCCAACTGCAACAATGTCGGCAAATGTAGGAGGAAACACTGAAAATTTTAGCCCTTCTATTATTTTCAATTCGGTGGGAATGACACTTATTGGAACATATAGTGTTGGTGCACTTCAATATCAAATCCAGATTTTCGCAATAAGACCCACCTCCAATTATATAGGCACATATTCTCTTTACCGTTGGACGGGAGGGGATTATAGTGCTAATGCTGGCACGGGCTTTTCTGAGCAATTCAACTACAATACTGACACTAATCACTCCGGTATTTTCAACATAACTAATTATAATACACAACTTAATACTATTTCAGGCACTTTCAGTTTTTTAGGGAACCAAACTTATCCACAGATAGATTCCGGGAAATACACTATTAATGTTACCAATGGTGTTTTTGCAAACGTAAAGCTATAATTGACTCTATTGGTTATATTAATTTAATAACCCTAATCTCTGAGAAAAATAATTTTTATATTAATAAAGCTATTAGTGTTTGGGGCAAACATTTTAGCACAGAATTCTGAGGATACACTTAGTAAGTATAAAGATACCTTCAGTGCAAAAATTTTTATTTCAGGTGGTATAAACTCAATTCAATATTATTCAAGTAGTTTTTTTTATAACGTATTTAACCAAACAGGTGTTAAAACTCCTCCAACTCATTATATTGTTAATGGTGGAAGCATGACACCAGCTCAAATAATATATAACACTTCTATTACAAGCCCAATGCTAAATATTGGGATTGAATATAATTCCGGTAGGCTTTGGGGGTTGAATTTAAATCATGTATTAGATATTAATTATATGAGTGGTTCGGGTAATTATTCTTATAATACTTATTATCATGAGTATAGTCCATATAGTTTATACACTATAACAACAAACGATACAATTCGCTCTAGCTATACTCAATCAATAGTATCTATAAGCTATAAATTTCAACCTACTTATAAGTTTCTTTTTCTTTCGTTTGGTATAAATTTTTCAATTAATACAGTGAATGTTACAGAAGAACATCAGGAAGAAATTAGTAATTATGCTGTTAGTCCCTTTCCCATTTATGATACTCATAATACCAGTGGGCATGATGTTTATATAAGTTTTCCTTTAGAGTTAGGTGGTGGTGTAAATATTAGAGTGAGAAGAATAACATTAAAGCCAGCAGTTTATTACTCGCCCAGTTTTACAAATGGATATAATATTTATACTGCTTGTCTTAGCTTAGGATATAGTTTTCATCATAAAAAGGAGAATTAACTGGAAATTGGCAACTTATTATTCAGTAATTTGAGGTGGTTGAAAAATAGATTACTTTCTTGAATTTAAAGGAAGGAAGTATAGTACTTTTGTATTGCACTCCCCTGCACTATAGAATGTTAAATTTTGAATGCTAAATGGGGAAAACTATGCTTAAAAATGAAATTAGAAAAAATAATATATACCCTCCCATTTTATGCAATGACGTGCAACTTGGTGCAATGAAAAAAGGTAACAAAAGGTAACAGATTTGAGGTCAAGCAAATTCCTGAATTATTGGTAATCAATATATTATGAAAGAGAAATGTCAATACATGTTACCTCAACCAGCCTTACGGTTGATACTCAAATAGTTAACAATTTTATTGTCGCAAAAATTGACAAAAACTGCAACAAATTGACAATTATTATGGATCAAGGAAAAAAATCGTAGCATAATAATCACGAGCTACCCTAAAAAAATAAACATGATGCGAGTAACTATCACCTCCAACCCAAAGCACTAAATAAGAAATGTAAACAACCCAATATTCACCACAATAATGCTATTTATCAATCATTTTTCTATTACAATCCAATTTTATTATATTTGCTCCTTCACATTTAGCCCCCTATTGAAAATAAATAGTTTTTATACCATAGCATAAACAATATTCGTATAATCGCAATAATATTAATCAAGGAAAAAAATCGCTTTAACCACATAACAAAAGAATAAGCCGTAGCTATGGATATCCACGATTTTTATGACAAAATGGACCGCAACAATATCCTCCTTTCATTTAAGGGTGATATTACGGCGGAACTTCTGACATCTATCCTGCAGATCATAGAGTCCAAAATGGACAACATGCAGGAAGAACCGAAGTTGAGGAAGAAAGTATACATTGTATTGGTTGAGCTTTTGCAGAACCTGTATCACCACATGGATGATCCTTCTCTGGAAGCTGCAGGCGAAATATCTCGCACAGCCATATTTATGATTGGCAAAGAAAACGACCACTATAACGTTATTACAGGTAACTATATTAAGAACGACAGGGTAGGCGGACTAAAGAAAAAGATGGACGATATAAATGCACTGCCTCCTGAACAACTTAAAGAACATTATAAAAGGGTATTGAATAACGGACAAATGTCGGATAAAGGAGGAGGAGGACTAGGTATGATAGATATAGCACGCAGAACAGGAAAGCCTTTATTTTATGAATTCGTGCCTATCAATGATCTCTATTCTTTTTTCACACTTAACGTAGTAATCGAACAATAACAAATTTCTTAATCTAATATACGCTATGGACAGCATCACGATTGAAAGCACACCTAAAACCCCATCCATCAAGTTCGACTCCAAGCAAGGGAAACTGGAAATAAAGGGAAGATCAATACCGGAAAATTCTGTTGAGTTTTACAAGCCATTGGTTGAAAGTCTTGACCAATACTCAGCAAACCCAACCTCACCTACGCAAGTTGATATTCAGCTTGAGTATTTCAACACTGCATCATCAAAATGTATACTTGACGTACTTAAGAGGTTAGAAACTATTCACCGTGGCGGAAACCAGGTTATTATTAACTGGTACTACGAGGAAGATGATGAAGATATGCGTGAAGCAGGAGAAGATTACCAGGCTATTGTTAATCTTACCTTTAACATGCAACAAGTAGAGTTAGACTAATTGTATTTTATAATTTATAAGAAGGCCCTCTGAGTAATCAGGGGGCTTTTTATTTTATCACCCCTTGTTTCTGTTATCTTTGCGCTATGGTTGAACCCGCCCGCAAAAAGAGCCTTTTAGCAAGGCTGCGGACAAGATACTTTTTCATTATACGAAAGGAAGATACCTTTGAAGAAAGATTCTCCCTGCGTATCTCTCCTATTGCCCTTTTTACCATAACTGGGGGCTTAGTAGTATTCCTTATAATACTAGTTACCTATCTAATTGCCTTTACTCCTTTAAAAGAATACATACCCGGTTATGCCGATATAAATGTGCGCAAGAATTTAATTGAACTAAGCATGAAGACTGACTCATTAAACCTTGCCCTTGCAGACCGTGCTGAGTACATGGAGAATATTAAGCGCATCCTATCGGGTGCAGCCACTGCACACGATTCGGTAAGCGATAAAGCGCATAGCGATACCACACATCATACTACTCATTTTGTTCCGCCATCTCACGACGACTCAATGCTGCGTAAACAGGTAGAATCGCAAAACCCATACAATGTTACCTCTATGGGTGGGCCAAGTGCTGATAAGTCGGAAGAGAATATTAATGATTACTTTTTCTTTACTCCCTTAAAAGGTCTTGTTACCAATGGATTTAATCCTTCGGGTAGCCATTACGGGGTTGATATTGTTGCTAAAGAAAATGAAGCCATAAAAGCCACATTGGATGGCACTATTATACTTTCAAGCTGGACATTAGCAACGGGCAACGTCATAATAGTACAACACAGCCACAACCTATTATCTGTTTACGAACATAACTCTGTATTGCTTAAAAAAGCAGGTGATTTTGTAAAAGCAGGAGACGTTATTGCCATAATAGGTAACTCGGGCGAGTTAACTACAGGCCCACACTTACACTTTGAATTGTGGTACAAGGGCAACCCAGTGAACCCACAACAGTATATGGCTTTTTAAGCTGAAATTCTTATATTTATAGAATGAAAAGGATATCCTACTTAATTCTTGTTCTATATTGCTTAGGAATTGGAGCCGTAAATGCACAATATACTGTACTGCATAATTTTTATGGCGATAGCGTAGTTTCAACAACGAACGGTGTCAACCCGCAAGGTTCATTGACTATTTCAGGAGGCATTTTATACGGAATGACTACATTCGGAGGAACACATGATGTAGGTACTGTATTCTCAATGGATTCAAATGGAAATTCATATATGGATTTACTTGATTTTGATACTGCAAACAGTATTTACCCCTATGCAAATTTAACACTTGTTGGAAATGTTTTGTATGGCATGACTATTGGTTCCTCGAATATTAATGGAAGTCTCTTCTCTGTTAATACTAATGGAAGCGGATATAGATATATGGTAGATTTCAATGGCTCAAATGGTCAAAATCCATATGGTTCATTAACGCGTTCAGGGAATCTATTGTACGGTATGGTATCAACTAACGCAACTGAGACTGCTATCATCTTCTCAATAGATACAGATGGTAACAATTTTAAGATAGTTTCTACCTTTTCAGGTATACCACAAGGATCATTAACACTTTCAGGGAGCAAGTTGTTTGGAATGCTTACTTATGGTGGGCCTAATATAGTGGGCTATATTTTTACTGTTGATACCAGTGGGAATGGATTTAAAGACTTATTAGATTTCAATAATGTAAATGGAGCTACTCCTACAGGTTCTCTAATAATATCGGGCAATGAATTATATGGTATGACGAATTCAGGTGGGGTAGATACTCTTGGTGTTATCTTCTCAATTGATACAAATGGGAGCGGATATAAGAAACTTCATGACTTTAAATTAATAACTGGCTCAAATCCATGGGGTGATCTGGTCCTTTGCGGAAGTAATTTATATGGAATGACGAGTGGGGGTGGAATAAATGGATGTGGATGTATTTTCTCAATTGATACAAATGGAAGCGCTTATAGTGATTTATTTGATTTCAATGGCAAAAATGGCAATGGTCCGTATGGCTCTTTGACACTTTCAGGGGGTGTATTGTATGGCATGACTTGGGCAGGTGGAGTATATGGGGGTGGCGTTATTTTTAGTTTTAAAGATGCAGCTTTAGGAGTTAATCAGCTAACTAATAACTTGAAAGGGGTTGAATTATCCCCAAACCCATCTAATGGAAAATTTACGATTCAGTCGTTAGGGGTTAGTGGTCAGTCCTTAGTTGAAATATACAATGAAATAGGGCAAAAAGTGGCCTCCTCTAACTCCTCTGAAGGAGGAGCATTTAAATCCCTCCCTTCGGGAGGGCAAGGGTGGGCCCTTGATTTAAGCAATCAGCCTGCAGGCATATACCTATACAGGGTTATTACCCTTGAAGGTGAGTTGGTTGGAAGTGGAAAATTAATTATTCAATAATTAGATTCCTCCCCCTGCCCCCTCCAAAGGGGGATAAAAGCTTTAGTAATTGCCGCGGTAGCGAATAGCCTTTTCAAGCTTCTTAAATGCAGTAATATATGCACCAATACGAAGGCTGGTCTTGTATTGCTTCGAATTGTACCACACCTGTTCAAAAGCTGTTTCCATAGCAAAGTCATGCTTGGCATTTACTTCATCTTCTTTCCAGTAGTGGCCATATTGGTTTTGTACCCACTCAAAATAAGAAACGGTAACACCACCCGAGTTAGCCAGGATATCCGGTACTACGGTAATGCCTTTCTCATTTAAAATATGATCAGCCTGGTATTCGGTAGGGCCATTAGCGCCTTCTACAATTAACTTGGCTTGTATCTTATGTGCAATCTGTTCGTTGATCTGGTTTTGTGTAGCTGCTGGAACCAATACATCTACATCAAGGGTGAGCAATTCTTCGTTGGTTATAATTTCACCACCGGTAAAGCCCTGTAATACGAAATTGTTCTTTTGAGAATATTGTATTGCTTTATCAATGTCAATTCCTTTTTCATTGTAGAAAGCACCTGTGTAGTCAGATATAGCTACAACCTTAATTCCACGAGAATGGAGAAGTTGTGCAGCATTCATACCTACGTTACCAAAGCCTTGTACTGCAGCAGTTGACTTCTTACGATCAATGCCAATCTTTTTCATTGCCTCGATAGTATGTATCATTACACCTCTTCCGGTAGCAGCCTCACGGCCCCTTGAACCGCCAAGGGTAATTGGCTTACCCGTTACAACACCCGGTTGGTATTCTCTCTTGATCTTGGAATACTCATCAACTATCCAAGCCATTTCGCGTTTGCCCGTACCCATATCAGGTGCAGGAATATCTTTATTCGGGCCAAAAACATCAGCCATAGCCATTGTATAAGCACGTGTCATGCGTTCTAATTCACCTACTGACATCTTGCGTGGGTCGCAGGTAATACCGCCCTTGGCGCCGCCATAAGGCAGTCCGGCTACAGCGCATTTATATGTCATCCAGGCTGCAAGAGCCTTTACTTCGTCATCATTAACATCGGGTGCATAACGTATGCCACCCTTTGATGGGCCTAAATAGGTAGAGTGCACAATTCTATATCCTTCAAACACTTGTACCTTTCCGCTATCCATCATAACAGGTAAGGAAACCTTAGTTTGTTTTTGCGGAACGATTAGGGTAGCAATAATATCTTCAGGCAAATTGTAAAGCTTGGCAGCTGTATTAAAACGTGCTAATACTGCTTCATACAAGCTCATGTGCTTCTGTTCTTTCTCTGGCTTTGTTTGTGTTGTCATACCTATTTTGATTAATATGAGGGCGCAAATGTAGGGAATTTGTGAGAATCTTTAACCTTTTAGTAAAGCTCCTGTAATTTCTATTATCTGGAGCAAGGCAAGTACTATCGGCGTAGATATTAAAACGCCGTCAAAACGGTCTAATATTCCGCCATGGCCTGGCAATAAACCGCCTGATTCTTTGACATTTATACTTCTCTTGAACATAGATTCAACTAAATCGCCAAGGGTTCCGAAGATACTTACGGTCAATCCTACCAACATCCAAACCAAAGGCGATAATTCAGTATAAAAGTGTGAAATAAGAAATCCTATACCTATACTCAATAGCATCCCGCCAAAAAATCCTTCCCATGTTTTTTTAGGAGATATGCGTTCCCATAATTTATGTTTACCCAGCGCCATGCCGCTTAAATATGCACCTGTGTCATTGGTCCATATCAGGAAGAAATAACCCAAGAGCACATGAGGATTATATTGGGGAAGCAAAGCATCGGCTAAAGACTTTAAAAATGTAGATGAACTGGTTACCTCATCTACCCCTGCTATATAAGGTGATATATAACTAACCCACATAGAAAATGGGATTACTATATATACAATGCCAAGTATGGTGTATCCAATATTTGTAAATGGAGTCTCCTTGTTCCTGTATAGCTCAACAATGAAAATAATACTGAATACCGCAAGCAAAATACTGGTATGGAAAAATACAGATGCGTATATGTACTTATCCTTCAGTGCAGTGAGAATGAATATAAGCGCAGCTATTAAGTTCCCTGCAATACGTTGCGGTGTGTGCCCTGTCTTTTCTATCAGGCCATAAAACTCATTTAGCCCAAGCATAGAGATAATAAAGAACAATGCACAAAGGGACCAATAGTTCCACCAAATGCCACCAACCATAACAATTACAAATATTGTACCGGTTATCGCTCTTTTCAGGAAATTACTCACGCTGATTAGATTTCTAAAGAAATTGATTGACGAACAGTGATTAACGAATAGTGATTAACGAAGTAAAATAACCAGTTCTGAAATCGCAAATCGTTACTCGTTATTCGCAAATCTGTTTTCATAAATTAACCTATATGTGTGTCATCAATAAGGAAGAGAAATACTTCCTTGGGGCCATGGGCGCCCTGCACTAATGTTTTTTCAATATCTGCTGTTTGGCTAGGTCCGGTAATAGCAGTCAACAGTGAAGGAAAATTATTTTCATATTTCTTCTTCACCAGTCGGAATGCATCTTTAAGATTATAAACCAGTTGTGAGGTTGTAGCAACTACTATGTGGTAGTTAGCATATACAGGTAATCTTCTGCCTGATTTTTGGCGAGAGCTTACCATTATACTTCCCGTTCTTGCCACAAGGCATTCGCAGAATGTAATTCCAACATTGGTCAGTAAAAAGTCTTTCTCTTCTGATAAGAAACTGATATTACCTGCTTTTAATAAAGCCTGTATTTGTGGTTCCACACAAAATAAGTTGCCCCAACTTTTTTCCTGTATCAAAGATGTGAGTTGTTCTGCAACATCTTCTTTCTTTTCGCAGAAAATAAAATGCCCTTTTAACGCGCTAAAGTTTTTCGCAAATAATAATTCCAGCGATTCTTCTTCGGGTGCAGTATAAATATCAGGGTCACCGTCAGCAGCTGAAAAATCAGCTTCCGATTTATGGATCAGAGCTTTTCGGATAGCTTTTAATACCTTCTCTCTCGACGTACTCTCTTTCATCTATCAGAATAAGGTAGGATGATCTTCAGTGGGTGCCTTAGCTTCCGGTTTCTTCTCAGCTGGTTTCTCCTGACCGTTGCTATTCTCTTCTTTTTTCTCAGCAGGTTTTTCCTGTCCATTCTGTTCCTTCTTCTCAGCCACTGGCGGAGCGCTTGGAGGAACGGGAGGAGTTTCCTTTGGCGGAGCGGGCTCAGCAGGTTTTGCTGCAGGCTGTTCATTTACCGTGGCCTTACCATTGGTTTTAACACCGGGTGCATTAGGCACGCCATTGGTATAATTATCGTTACGCTTTGAAACCGGTACAGCTTCTTCAGTAGTAAATGGGCGCTTGCCGATAATCTTTTCCAAATCTTCTTTAAATATCACTTCCTTATCGAGCAATTGTTCAGCAAGTTCAATTAATTGAGCCTTGTGTGTCTTAATCAATTCTTTGGTCTTAATATAGGCAGCATCCACCATTAAGCGAACTTCCTCATCAATCAGTTGGGCAGTCTTCTCGCTATATGGCTTGGTAAAGTTGTATTCTGCACTTCCGGTAGAATCGTAGTAGCTGATATGTCCTAGCTTAGCATTCAATCCATAGTGGATTATCATACTATAGGCTTGCTTGGTTATTTTTTCCAAATCACTTATTGCACCGGTAGATATCTTTCCAAACATGACTTCTTCTGCTGCTCTTCCCCCAAGAGCTGCACACATTTCATCCATCAACTGTTCAGTAGTGGTTATCTGCCTTTCTTCAGGTAAGTACCATGCAGCACCCAGTGATTTACCACGTGGTACTATAGTTACTTTAACCAATGGGTGAGCATATTCCAATAACCAGCTTACTAAAGCGTGACCCGATTCATGGAATGCAATAACCTTCTTTTCAGTTGGAGAAATGAGCCTGTTCTTCTTTTCCAAGCCACCTACTACCCTATCAACTGCATCAAGGAAATCTTGCTTATCGATTATCTTTTTATCCTGGCGGGCAGCTATCAGAGCAGCTTCGTTACATACGTTAGCTATATCAGCACCGGAGAAGCCCGGAGTTTGTTTTGCTAAAAATTCAATATCAACCGAGGTATCAATTTTCAATGGTTTCAAATGCACCTTGAAAATGTCTTTACGCTCTATCAGGTCAGGCATATCAACATAAATCTGCCTGTCGAAACGACCCGGACGCAATAATGCCCTGTCTAATACATCGGCACGGTTAGTAGCGGCAAGTATTATTATACCTGCGGTATTGGTAAACCCATCCATTTCGGTTAGAAGCTGGTTGAGTGTATTTTCCCTTTCATCGTTAGCGCCTTGTGCAAGGTTTCTACCCCTTGCCCTGCCTATTGCATCTACTTCATCTATAAAGATGATACAAGGAGCTTTTTCTTTTGCCTGGCGGAACAAATCACGTACACGAGATGCACCCACACCCACAAACATTTCTACAAAGTCGGAGCCCGACAAGGAGAAGAACGGAACTTTAGCCTCACCTGCAACGGCTTTAGCCAAAAGGGTTTTACCTGTTCCCGGAGGGCCCACAAGTAATGCTCCTTTAGGTATTTTAGCGCCCAGTGCCACATACTTCTGTGGTGTTTTCAGGAAGTCTACAATTTCTTTTATTTCAACTTTGGCTTCTTCTAAACCAGCTACGTCGTTAAAGGTGATATTTACGTTTGTGTCCTTATCAAACAAGGTAGCTTTTGATTTGCCAATGCTGAATATCTGGCTGCCACCGCCTCCACCGCCCATACGGCGCATAAATAGGAACCATAGCAATACCATTACTCCAATAGGAATTACGTATGTAAGTATATCGCTCCAGTCGTAACGGCTGGCTTTTTCCGGATATATTTTATCTGCATCAGGGAAATTCTTTTCTGCATCATTCAGCATTTGCATAAAGCTGTCGCCACTCAATACTTTTATAAAATATTGCGGGCCTGTGCCTTTAGCAAATTCCTTAAACTGAGGCAGGTTAAGCGCATCAGGCTTAAGATATACTTCAGCCACGTCGTTGTTTACAATTACAATACGTGCAACATAATGAGGAGCCAATACTGTTGGCACAAAATCCTGGAATTTCATTTCCTTTTCACTCCAGTTTACATTACCTAATGCCTCAATAAGAATAAGCACAACCAATATTATACCCCATACCCAGTAAATGGTAAAGCGGGGTTTGAAAGGCTTTTTAGGTAAAGGCAATTTAGGCTTACCCGGCATTTGGGGGCCGCCACTATTGGAACCTTTATTTTCCGGTGTTTCTATTTTATTTTGTTCGCTGTCGCTCATCTTACACGTGTTTATATTCCCGCTCTATTGCAATTTCTTCAGATTCTGCATCTGCCCATAACGATTCGAGGTTGTAAAACCCACGGACGTGGGGTTGGAAGATATGTATTACTATATCAACATAGTCGATCAATATCCATTCAGCATTTTCGTATCCTTCGCGATGGTAAGCATTTTCGCCTGTCGCCTTTTTAACCTCTTCCTCTATCGCTTTTGCTATCGTTCCTACCTGTACGGACGAGTCTCCTTCGCAGATGACAAAATAATCGCACATACTACCGGATATTCTTGTCATGTTCAGGCAGACTACGTTTTTGCCCTTTTTGTCTGCTATGCTGCGTAATACAACATCCTTTAACTGAACAGGAGCCTTTTTTTTTCCTGTTTTTCGCATCCTTTCGTCTATGGTGTCCTTTTGTGCTGTTATTTTTGTCCTTGCAATAAGGCGTTATTAATTAATACAAAGGTAATAATTTTAATCTTCTATATGGCTGCCACAGGGACTTTATTTACAGGGCATATTATTGAAAAACTCGATAGGGTTGATTCAACTAATTTATATGCTCACAACCTGTTAAAGCAGCACCCGCCGGCCGAAGGTTATACCGTTTGGGCGCTTGAGCAGTTTGCCGGCCGCGGGCAGCGTGGCAACCAGTGGCTTACTGAGCCCGGTACCAACCTAACCTTTAGCGTTATACTGCATCCCCGTTTCCTGCCCGTTAAAGAGCAGTTTTGGCTAACCAAGGTTATGGCCCTGGCAGTTGCTGAATATGTTTCATTTGCATTGGGTTCATTGGATGTTCGTATTAAATGGCCTAATGATATATATGTTAAGGATCAGAAAATTGCAGGTATACTTATTGAAAATGTGCTTGAACAATCAACCATAAAATATTCGGTTGCCGGCATAGGGCTAAACATTAACCAGGAAGTATTTGACCCATCGGTACCCAATGCCACATCGCTTAAGTTAATTGCTGATAAGGCATTCAAGCTGGAGGATTGTTTAAACAGTTTACTCATATCTATTGAAAAGTATTACCTGGAATTACGCAGTAACAACTACAAGAAGATAGACGATGCCTATCACAAATTACTTTACAGGCGAGGCGTTTTATGCAGGTTATCAATAAACGGGAAAGAGTGCAAGGGCACTATAAAGGGAGTATCGGCTAGCGGACATTTGCTTGTAGATACTGATGATACAGCCTTAAAAAGCGATGAAGCCCTTGAAATAAGTGATGTGAAGCACTTAGTGTTTTTATAGAAAATTACCCTTATTTAGAATTTGGGGAGGGTTTACCTTTTGCACTATCAATTGATTCATCAGGAATCGATCTTACAGTAAGGCCACCGTTAACCATAGGTGGGGGCACGGTCATTTGAGTTCCTTTCATAAGTGAATCTGAATACGTATTGTGCAGTTTAACCTTTACTTCCATTGGCATTTTATCAAATACGTATTCCACCTTCTTGCTTTTATACTGCGACACTTTATTCATATCGCTAAATACCAGAATTATCTTTTGCCCTTTCAAGCTATCAGGAACTTCAACCTTAAAATGCCCGTCAATATCGGTTATTGCGTATTGCTTTGTTCCCTTAAGGCCCACCATCATCTTGCTAATAGGAGTATGGTCTTTATCGTCAATAACAGTACCGGTTATATAATTACTCTTAGGAGCATTATCCGCTGTAGTTTTCATTTCAAGCGCCCCCACTACTACTTGTTTTTGTTCTGTAGTTTGGGTTGTGTTATTGGTTTTGCTTTCGTTGCAGGCAGCTAAAGATGTTGCCAATGCAGTACCCAACATAAATTTCTGCAGAAGGGAATTATTATTTGGCTCGTATGAAATTATTGGCCTTTCTAACTGGTAAGGGCTTAACCTGCCGCAAATATTCTCCTTAGTTTTCGAAAGAAAGTCAAGTAATTCCCTATCGGTGTAATTTGAAAAATCAACAACAGCTTTATTGCAATTTGCGCAATGCCTGCCACCTTCATTCGGCGTCATATTATCCCAATTCTCACTGCAAGGCTTGTCTATAGAAAGAATTACACTTTTCTTCTTTTTCATGATAAAGAAAGATGATTATGAAACTTTATTAACTGAGTTTCAGAAGAAATATTGCATTAAATATACCTATAATTCAACCTTAAACAACGATAAATGCCATTAAATAAGTGACGTAAAGCACTTAGTGTTTTTATAAGGAAATATTTCCAATTTTGCACTTTACATTGCATCGGACGATTTGTAAACTAAAAATTTTTATCTTGCACCCTAATACAGTTTATTTATGACATTCAGTTATACAACAACACAAGAACAAGGCATATTTGTTTTTAAGCTCGAAGGCGAGATAATAGACAAGGTGCAAGCTGCTGAATTTGTGGAGCATGTAAATAACCTTGCTGCTTCGGGGCAGAACCGTTTTGTACTTGAACTTTCGGGGCTACGCTATATGAATAGCAGCGGATTGAATGTATTAGTAAATATTCTTACCAAGGCACGTAACTCAGGCGGAGAAGTGGTGGTGTGCAACCTTTCTAAAAAGGTAAACGACCTATTGGTCATTACCAAGTTAGATACCATTTTCCATATTCTGCCCACAGTAGCAGATGCTCTTAAAAAGCTTAAGGCTAAGTAGTTCTTAAGAAATTTCAAATTATTATTCCTTATTTTTCAGCGTGCTAATTTTCATTTTAATATTTCTATTTGCCGAAATGGTTTTTGGTAAAATAGCCCTGGCCTTTAGGCCAGGGTATAATAATCCCACACCCTTTTATTCCCTCTCCCGGGAGAGGGGTTTGGGGAGTGGGCAGAATTTATTCAATCCCGAGCTAAAGCACGGGGCTATTATATATTTCCGTAACGAACATTTTCAAAGATGAAAACTGACATTTTATTGGGTTTACAATGGGGTGACGAAGGCAAAGGAAAAGTAGTTGACGTATTAGCTCCCAAATATGATATTGTAGCGCGTTTCCAGGGTGGGCCGAATGCAGGGCATACACTTGAGATACAAGGCAAAAAGCACGTATTACATACCATTCCTTCCGGTATTTTTCACGATAAGGTGATGAACGTTATTGGTAACGGAGTAGTAATTGATCCTATCAGTTTTTTAGAAGAAGTAAGAGGCATTGAAGCGCTTGGAGTAGATATTTGCAAAAGGCTAATTCTATCGAAACGTGCACATTTAATATTACCTACACACCGTCTGCTTGATGCATCTTCTGAAGCACAAAAAGGAAAAGAAAAAATTGGTTCTACCTTAAAAGGTATTGGCCCTGCGTATATGGATAAGACTGGGCGCAATGGTTTACGCATAGGCGATATTTTAGAGAAAGATTTTAATGCGCGTTATAAAGCATTATCGGCAAAACACCAGCAAATGCTGGCCTTATCGGGTTATGAAATTGACCACAGTGCATTTGCTGAGAACGAAAAGAAATGGATGGACTGCATAGAATTCATTCGTACCATGATGTGCATGGATACTGAATACTACCTGAACGATGCATTGAAACAAGGTAAAAAAATGCTGGCTGAAGGTGCACAAGGTTCATTGCTTGATATTGATTTTGGTTCTTATCCTTTTGTTACATCTTCATCCACTACTTGTGCAGGTGCATGTATTGGCTTAGGCATTGCTCCATCGAGCATTGGTAGTGTAGAAGGTGTATTTAAAGCATATTGCACACGTGTAGGTTCAGGCCCGTTCCCAACTGAATTATTGGATGATACAGGAGAAAGAATTGCACAAATAGGCCGTGAATTTGGTTCTACCACTGGTAGAAAAAGAAGATGCGGCTGGTTGGACATTCCTGCGCTTAAACGCGCCATTATGCTGAATGGTGTTACCCACCTTGACATGATGAAGATAGACGTATTGAATGAATTTGACGAGGTGAAAGTCTGCACACATTATATAGTTGATGGCAAGGAAACTGAACATTTACCATATAACCTGGGTGTTGAAGTGAAGCCAGTTTACAAATCATTTAAAGGCTGGGGCAAACTGGGTGAGATAACTACATTCGATAAGTTGCCTAAGGCTTTACAGGACTATATACACTATATTGAGAAAATAGTGGAAGTACCTATAAAACTATTATCATTCGGACCTGACCGCGAGCAGACGCTGATTAGGTAAAGGCGCACTCTTTGCTATACTTGCATGAACAGGTAGTTAAATAAGTCAGATAACGTCTTCTCTCTTTTTGGGCTTTTCAATAGGTAATCCAAATCCGGATTTAATATAGTAATTATCTATTTCTTCTTTAAATCCGGTAATAATATATAACTGGTCTTTCTTTGCTTCAGGTAAAGGGAAATTACCCCCAAAGTAAAACCCTAAGACATCAATTTCATCAACTATTTCAATATCATTTCTCTCATAAAGCGACAAACGGTAATCCAAATACTCCTTGAATTCATTCTCGGATTGTATTAGATCCGTAAATACCATCATATCATATAATGAGACTATCCATGTCCATTTATAATCTGCACTTAAAACACCTGAATCTACTAAATACTTAAGATTGGCTGATATACTTGATAGATGCTCGTAAGTAACAGATATTTTATAAAAGGATTTTGTTTTAGTTTTATCTATGGTTAAGGTTTTCTTTATAGAGTCTTCTATATATTCAAAACTTGGATATTCATTGTCTTCAACATATTTTAATGCTCGTTGGCATTGGTATGAGCCCACATTAATAATTTCTTCAAGCCTATTCTTAAGACCTTTGATTGCCCCTCGTCGATGCTTTAGATTGAGTTCACCAGCTTTAACTTCAATAATATATACAGTACCTTTAGCTACCCCTATAATATCCAGCTCGGTATTTTTAACGACCCCATCTTCGGTAACAGTATAATTTAATGAGTGATAGAAATTTGCTGATGGTAACAGCTTTTGAAACAACTGCTTAACCTTAAGTTCAATATAGTTATCTCTTGAATTAGCATTACTATTCCCCTTATATGTGTGTTCAAAATAAATGGCATCAGCATTTTTTATTAATCCTTCTGTTATTTTGAAGATATTTCTAAATGCGAGTGAATTCGAAAAATGATAATACTTATTATTTTCCTTAATTAATGGCTTGAACTTAATTAAGCTATCATTCAATGGGCGAGCTTTGAATTTTGCAGGTTCATAAAACACTGCATTGTCCCCAAACTCTATTGATAATTTCTCGAAAATTAGTTTCTCCTTATCTGAATGAGGGATAACCCAAAATATTTTATTATACCCCTCTATGTAATCAAGATTATATGAAGTTATTTTATCGGGAGACTCTTCGCAATACAAATCAGGGTTTTCTTCTGTAAACTGTCTAATAAAGTGCTTACCAGTTTTCATCATTACAGTTGACATCACTTCTTTATCAACCTTTTCTGACCATTCTACAAATCTTTTGTGCTGTTGGGTAGCGCCAAGTGCATTGCCAACCTTGGAATATACTAAATTGTCAAGTTTCAATATTGTATTAAGTAGGTCATTAGAATCAAACCCATAAAATTCAGTTAAAAACCCATTATGGGGTTGGAAAATTTCTTTATATACTTCTTCAATATGTTTCTGATAACCATCACCCCTAACATTATCAGTATGTATAATCATCGTAGTTCTCAACCAGTGATCGAAATCATCATCATCCTTTGAAAAATCATGTGAGTATTCTTGATGGTTCAAGTTTACTTTAATTTTTTTAATTTGGTTATAAACCTCATTAATATCACTTTGTTCCGGAATTATACTCTGGTTTAAGTTGGAAGTCGCAGTAGAAATGTTCATTACATACTCTAACGCAACTTCAATAGTATCATCTTCTTGAATGAGTTCCTCTTTAACTTCTTCTTTGTCTACGCCATCATAATTCTCAAGTAATTGATTTGAAAATGTTGGGGAGGCTTTTAATAGTTTAATACCAAGTCCCCCAAGGATGTATATTTTATCAAATTTATTGACAAGATTAATTAGGGTTTCTATTTCTTCCTTTATCCATTTATTATATCTACCTGGGTCTTTGAGTATTTCGTCAAGGGCATGTCGATATTGTCTCCTTACTTCCTCGGGCATATCAATTATTTGCATCCACTGTCAAGTTTATATTAATTAGAATAAGATATTAAAAAAGGAATTTGCCCTTCATTTCCTTAGCTCCCTCGCTAAGTTGACCTTAGTGGGTAACTAATATATAAGTTTTTCTTGTTGCAAATAATTTAAGCAGAGTTTAATGGATACAATCCAACTAAGTAAAACTTCGAAGGATTAGGGAAATACTAACCCCGCAAGCACCACTCTTTATCAGCACTTACAATAATCAGTAATTCTTAATTACAAATTAGCGCCTACAGGGACCAAGCTTAAACTAAATACCTTATACGCGGTATTTAAACTTATGCTCTTTTAATTCTTCGTTTGCTTTAAGAATTTTCACTTTAAGGTTTTCTTTGAATTCAAGAACCTGTTTTAGCAATTCATCATTGCCAATAGCAAGCATTTGAACAGCGAGTATTCCGGCATTTTGTCCTCCATCAACCCCTACGGTTGCAACCGGAATACCCGGAGGCATTTGAACAATAGAAAGCAGAGAGTCCCAGCCATCTAATGAAATGCTGGAGCGACAAGGCACGCCAATTACAGGAGTTGGTGAGAGAGCTGCCACAACTCCTGGCAAATGAGCTGCACCGCCCGCACCTGCAATTATTACCTTTATTCCACGCGCTGATGCTTTTTTTGCAAAATCCATCACCTGTTCAGGAACTCTATGTGCCGACAAGGCATTAATTTCAAATGGTATTTTAAACTGGTCAAGAATCTTTGCGGCTTCCTGCATAACCGGCATATCAGATGTACTGCCCATAATAATACTTACTTGTGCCTTCATAGATTTAATTTGTTAATGGTTGTTGCGTATTTAAGATTTGCTTGTTTATTCCTATCAATTTGAGAACAAAAATATACATAACATTTTAAGTACAAATTTTAATGGCTTTATTCTACATTTCAGCACAAAGTAAGCGCTTGATGCTATAACCTTTTAATATTAATTATGCATAAGCCTGAATAATTCTTCGTATTCTTTAAAGCGGTGTTCCCTAATAGGACGGGCTCGTGGTTCTGTTTCAAAATGCAATAATAAACACGGAGAGATACCCTTATATTCCTTCAAATACTCATAACGAATTAATTCGTTATTTTTTATCCTCTGCTTTATTTTATTGTGATAAGGGTACATACATTTATGTAATATTCATGATTAGGATAGTTATCCTTACACCCTAAACTGAGATAATAGATATCCTTCCACAAAGTAAAATTTCGCGAGTACTGAAAATTACCAGGCAGCCTGTTTACTTCTTCATGCAATTGAACATCCAGCGGATGCCAAAGCGGTCGAGGCAAACACCCCAATAACCCCAGAACATATCCATAGGCGCATTCATTTCTGAGCCACCTTCTGAAAGGGCTTTATATAAACGGTCAACTTCTTCTTTAGTGTCAGCCTCCAAGCTTATGGTTGTATTGTTGCCAATCCTTAATTTATGGCCCATAGATTCCAACATGTCGGTTCCCATGATAACAGTACCACCTAAAATCGGCAAGCCAATATTCATAATTAAGTTTGCTTCCTTATCTGAAAGCTTAGGTGCATTCGGCATAGGCGGAGAATCTTTCATACGGAATACCTGCCCAACAAAATCAGTGTTGAAAATTTTCTTGTAGGTATTGAATGCCTCTTCGCAGTTGCCTTGAAAGTTGAGATAAATTGATGTTTTAGCCATGATGATTTTATTTGTACGCTAAAGTAAAAAATATTATTCTTTCTACCGATGCTTTTGGGTTGTTGAAAAATAGCTTCAATTTTCAAAAATGAAATAAGGAAGCAAAGTAACTTTGTATCAATATCCCCCACGCATTAGTGAAGAACTATTAACGATGAGCTATGAATGGAAAAATTATGTTCTGAGATGAATACAAGCAAAAAGTATACAAAAGGTAACACTTTATAGGGGTTCTTGAAAAACAAATCCAAGATTATCAAGGCATTACAAAAATGGAAATGCAAAAAGTGTTACCCCAATAAAATTCATATTTGCATGAACAACAAAGCTGCAAATGCAATAATTTGGTAATCAATATGTTAATGAATATCCTATCCGTAATACTGCAAAAAGATGAAGGAAATTGCACCAATAATTTCAGTATTTGAATCGTGAGTACCTTTGATGCAAATATGGTTAAGGTAATCTATTCCTATTTTATAAGAAGTATCCTTCTGCTCTGCCTGCTATTAGCCGGCTTTTCTGCCTTTGCTCAAAGTAAGTTTTCTGTGAAAACAGATAAACAGGGTGACAGAGGAAAAGAGACAATACAGCTACACCATGCCAATACACTCGAGTTTGATAAACGATTAGGTGACGGAGCTAAACGGTTGATTGGTAATGTAGAACTGGAAGACGATAGTGTATTAATGAATTGCGATAGTGCTTATGTATACACAGATAATTCTTTCCGTGCATTTGGTCATGTGCACATGAGTAGAAAAGACACTATGGACCTTTATGGAGATTCTGTTCATTATAGTGGTGACAATAAAAAAGCTGAGATGTTTGGCGCAATCCGCTACCTGCACAAAGCCATGACTTTAACGACTCATCACTTGCTTTACGATTTAAATGCAACCACAGTAAATTACTGGGATGGTGGCACATTGGTAGATAGCGCAAATACGTTGGTGAGCCGCCTTGGTTCATATAATAGCTCTGAGAGGATGAGTTCTTTCAAAGACAATGTGGTACTTACAAACCCTAAGTACATTATGAAATGCGATACTATGGATTATGCACCCGATGAGCAGATAGCTTACTTCCGAAGCCCCACGAGGATAACAAGCAAAAGCAATTTCATGTATTGCGTGGCAGGCTATTACAACACACATACAGGCGTTTCTCAATTCTGGAACAATGCTTACATAATTGGTAAAAAAGGTACAAGACTAAGTGGGCGAGAGATCTATTATAACAGGAAAAAGGATTTCGGACAAATATTAGATAATGTGGTATTGAGCGATAGCGCAGATAAAATAAATATAATGGGCGATTATGCCCAATACAACGGAATGGATAAGAACATAATGGTTACCTGCCATGCGCTAATGGACCAGATGTTTGAGAAAGATACCCTGCATCTTCATGGCGATACATTATTCGGTTATAACATCTCTATGTCAGATACTGAAGGCTCTTCCAGTCCTAAGTTATTGCTGGCATATCACCATGTTAAATTCTTTAAGAAAGATATGCAGGGCAAATGTGATTCTCTATCATACGATGAAAAGGATTCCATCATGCGTATGTTTCATTTGCCAATAGTATGGTCACAAGCAAATCAGCTTACAGCAGACACTATGTATCTCCATTTAAAGAACAAGCAACTCAGCCTGCTTGATATGTTACAAAATTCATTCATCGCCTCGAAAGATACAGCAGCATCTAAAGATGATTCATTGCAATTCAACCAAATTAAAGGCAGGAATATGAAAGGCTTTTTTGTAGATAATAAGATATACAAGGTGAATGTGACTGGCAATGCACAGACTATCTACTATGCCTATTCGGACAATAACACCACTGTAATTGGAGCTAATCGTGCCGACTGCAGCAGCATGCAAGTATTTATTAGTAACAATAAAGTAAAAAGTATTACCTATCTGCAAAAGCCCGATGCCACGCTTTACCCTATGAAGGATGTAAAGCCATCTGAATTTTTATTGGGGAATTTTTACTGGCACGAAGACGAAAGGCCAAAAACCAAAGAAGATATCTTCAAAGATTAATGCGGGCTTTGCATAACCACGAATAGGTACAGGAAAGTAACTATCAGCATTAGCACTGCGAAAATCATCCAGGTTCCTTTAAAATAAGTTTTGTGGCGCTTCTTGTCCTGGCGATAGAGGAACATCATTAGCACACCAAAGCATGCCATGGCTATAAGAAAAAATAATCCCTGATCTTTTGTTATCAGTGCATCTAGAAGCATACTCGAATAATTACAGCACAAAGTTATCATGAATTTGTTGCCACGAACTCAAATGCTAATATAACTTTGTACCCATGAAAATAGGAAAACAACTATTGGTCTTTGTATCACTACTAGCATCAACCCTTGCGTATGCCGATAAGGTAGGTAATGGTTTTAAAGCTCTTTCCATTTACGATTACTTTAAAGCACGACAACTGTTTCAAAAAGCAATGAAGCATGATACAGTTTCCGCCAGTTACGGACTGAGTATTCTTTCCTCCCGGAACGATAACCACTTCTATAATATCGATACTGCATACAAGTATCTTCTTTGGTGCATGAAAGGATTTCCAAAGGCAACAGTCAAGCAAAAAACACTTTGGAAAACATACGGTATAGACTCAGTAAGTATTCTACGATTAAAAGACACCATAGAAGCAAAGGCTTATAATGCATCAACCGTAATTAATACAATTGATGGGTATAACCATCTTATTCAATATTACAATACGGCCAAGCAGGTGAAAGATGCTACTGCATTGAGAGATATACTTGCGTTTACAATTGCGCAAAAGCAAAATACATATCAAGGGTATAAAGCATTTATGGAAACTTATCCCAACTCAATTGAGTTTGATGATGCGAAGAAGAGATATGAAATAGGCCTATTCAAAAGCCTTACCGCTGATCATAAGTTAGCTAGCTATACCTCGTTTATCAAGCAATATCCGAAAAGCCCTTATGTAAATGCGGCTGAAGATTCGGTGTATAGCATTTCAACCCCTCATCGCTTAGTGAAAGAGTATTATGGTTTTATAAAGGGGTTTCCAACCAATCATAATGTGCCTACAGCGTGGCATAAGCTCTATTCACTTTATACTATGGATGGTAAGCCGGAAACCTTCTCGCGCTTCCACAAGGATTTTTCGGATTACCCCTATACACAGCACGCCGATACAGATCTTGTTCTGGCCAAAATACATTTCTACCCGGTCCGTAGTGGAACCCAATGGGGCTATGTTGATAGCCTTGGAAAGGTGCGCATAGCATTCAAATACGAATGGGCCGATAGTAATTTCTTCGATGGCCTTGTGGCAGTTGCTATGAATGATAAGATTGGATTCATTAATAAACGTGGGGAGTTGATCATCCCTTGTATCTATGATGAAGCCGACCATTTCAAAAAGACTGTTTCAGTTGTGAAAAAGAATGGAATGTACGGAATGATAACTACACTCGGACAGGTTATTGTGCCATTCGATTACCAGGAAATATCAACTTTCTCGGATGGAATGGCCTTAATAGAAAAGAACAAGAAGTATGGCTACCTAAGTAGGTTGGGAGAAGAAGTAATACCACCCCAATATCAATCAGCAGGAGATTTTTCAGAAGGGCTTGCTTATATACAAAATGCTGATGGGAAATATGGGTTCATAAATATTGCGGGGGCAATAGTAATCCCCTGCAAGTATGAATGGGTTAGCAAGTTCACTAATGGATTAGCCAAAGTAAAATCAGGTTCTAAATTCGGATTAATTGACACCAAAGGCGATACTATTTTAGATTGCGAATACGATAATATCGGTGACTTTACTATGGATAGTCTTGCAATGGTAGTGCAGGATAATAAGGTCGGATATGTGAATAGGCAGGGTAAATTAGTAGTTCCAATAAAATATGAATACTCTGCTGATCTGCTTACTGGTGGAGCATTTAATAATGGCTTGGCGAAAGTGCAGGTTCACAAAAAAAGAGGATTCATAAATACCGCAGGTAAAATGTTTATACATCCTGAATACGATGATATACTTCCATTTAAAGAGGGGCTGGCACCAGTATTAGTTGACAAGAAATGGGGATATATAAATTTGAAAGGCGATGTGGTTATTCATAACAAGTTCGATTATGCAGCCGGATTTAGTGATAGCCTTGCACGAGTTTCGCAAAAAGGACAAACAGGTTTTATTGACAGAAAAGGCAAGATTGCAATTGACTTACAATATGATGCAGTAACCGATTTCAGTAATGAAATAGCAGAAGTTATACAAGGTCAGCATACAGGACTAATTGATAAAACAGGAACCTATATAATCCCTTGTCAGCTGAACAGCATTCAGCCTTATGGCAATATATACGAAGTGGAAATGAATGGGAAAATGGCTCTTTTTAGCCTTAAAACAAGAAGCTATATCTGGCAGGAACAGGGGTTTGGTGGCCCCCCTTCATCCCCCCATTAGGGGGAAATTTATTTCCCTTCCTAGTTGGAAAGGGTGGATTGTGGCTTCGCTTTAGGTACTCTATTCAGGAATATAAATCCGAGTACGAATAAGGAGAGAAGGAATATAATAGAGTTGCGCATACTGCCTGTAAAGTCATAAACCCAGCCATAAAGGAAGAGCCCTAATACGCTACCTACATTTTCGCACACATCGTAAAAACTAAAGAATGATGCATGGTCTTGCGTTTCAGGTGGCAGCATTTTAGAATAAGTAGAACGTGAGAGTGCTTGTATCCCACCCATAACTAATCCAACAAAAAAGGCAAGGGCATAAAACTGATTTGCAGTATACGTACAGTATGCACCAATACATACCCCTACCCAAACAAATATGGCAACCTTCAGCATAAATATATCACTCTTCTTTTTAGCTATGTATGAGAATAGGTAAGCTCCGCCTACCGCCACAAACTGAATGATGAGTATAGTTGGTATGAGCTGGCCTTCTTTCATTTTCAATTCATCGGAGCCAAAAAGACTAGCTACAAGCATAATCGTCCTCACACCAGTATTGTACACGAAGAAAGCAATAAGAAATCTGCGTAAGGGCTTGGTGCCTTTTAATAATCTCCACACTTTTAACAATTCCTGATAGCCTTTCCAAATGTTATGTTTCTCGCCTCTCTTCACTTCACCATAAGGGTTTGTAGGCACTCTTCTGAAAGTAATTTGTGCAAATACTATCCACCACACACCTACTGTAACGAAGGACCACCTCGTTGCCATTGCAACTGCTGCATCACCTGTAAGGCCAGTCCATGCATTTAATTGAACCATGACAAGGTTAAGTATTAGTAATATGGAGCTACCTATATACCCTAAAGAAAAGCCCTTTGCGCTTAACCTGTTCTGGTCTGCTGGTTCTACTATTTCAGGTAGGTAGGCATTATAAAAAACTATGCTACCCGCATATCCTATGCATGCAAATATTACCAATACAATTCCCAACCATAAATTGGAAGAAGTGAAGAAATACATGCCACTGCAAGACAATGCGCCCATGTAACAGAAGAACTTCATGAATATTTTTTTGTTGCCGGTATAATCTGCTATGCCGGAAAGTAATGGAGCAACAGCAGCGATTACTAAAAAGGCAAATGAGAGAGCGTAGGTATATAGAGCATCGGAGAGAAAAGAAAAGCCCAGGAAATTTACCTTGGCCCCACTGCCACCAGTAACAGCGGTATAGTAAATAGGAAACAGAGTTGATGTAATTACCAGGTGGTAGACTGAGTTCGCCCAGTCATACATAGCCCAGGCATTCATTACTTTTTTATCGCCCTTTTTAAATACATTCATGGTATGACAAAAGTAATTTTTATTTACTCTGGTAAGGTTACCCCTATTTTACAAATTTGAACACTGTGAAAAAAATTGCCTCTCGTATTTTATTTTTTCCAATCTTTGCACTCGTAAAACTGAATCAGGCCTAACTATTAACAACAGAAACCGGAGAATGAAGGTAAACTTCTTTCAAATTATCCTGAACGCTTGTGGTGCATTTAAGCCCTTACGGGTAAATAATGCATTTAACGAGAATTGGTGGCTATCGCTCACCTACCGACCGGTTTTCTGTATCCGACGTTGATAGGGCTTTAGCTTTATAAAGCCCCTCTCTCTGATTGCCGCCACCGGCGGATTATATATTTCCAATTAAAAATACTGTTTTATTTTTTCGTTGATGATAAACGATTTTATTGTTGAAGTTGCAGGTGTGCAACACGCACATTTTGCAGAAATTATTTGTGCCGAAATGGAGTCTTCGGCCAAGGCACGTGGTACCGGTATTGCTAAAAGAACACCCGATTACCTTACACAAAAAATGCTGGAAGGCAAAGCTGTAGTAGCCCAAACCCGTACTGGTGAGTGGGCTGGTTTTTGTTACATTGAATCTTGGGAACATGGTAAATATGTTGCCAATTCAGGTTTGATAGTATCACCCAATTTCAGGAAGAGTGGCTTGGCTAAGCTAATCAAGCAAAAGATATTTTCTCTTTCAAGGGAAAAATATCCTGAAGCTAAAATATTTGGACTCACTACTGGTCTGGCGGTGATGAAGATAAACTCTGAATTAGGATATGAGCCTGTAACGTATTCAGAACTCACGCAAGACGATGAGTTTTGGAAGGGCTGTAAAAGCTGTGTGAACTATGAGATACTGATGAGCAAAGACAGGAAGAATTGCCTATGCACTGCAATGCTATATGATGCCAAACAAAAGAAGGAGACACCGGAAGATGCTGATAAGAAATATGATTTCAATAAAAAGTCTAAAATTTGGGAGAGGCTAAACAGGATAAAGCAAAGTGTGTTTCTTGAATTCTTAAAACCCGGTAAAGTTAACCTTCATGAAAAACAATAAAGTAGTATTAGCATTCAGCGGAGGCCTTGACACATCCTTCTGCGCCGTTCACCTGCAAGAAAAAGGCATGGAGGTTCATGCCATAACTATTAACACAGGTGGCTTTTCAGCGGATGATATAAAGAGGCTTGAGAAGCATGCTAACGCATTAGGAGTAGCTTCATACAAATGCGTTGATGTTACCAAAGATTATTACGAAAAAATATTGAAGTATCTCATCTTTGCCAATGTATTGAAGAACAATACCTATCCGCTTTCAGTAAGTGCCGAAAGAGTTAGCCAGGCAGTAGCAACCGCTGAATATGCCAAGAAGCTTGGAGCAGGGTCTATAGCACATGGCAGTACAGGGGCGGGTAATGATCAGGTAAGGTTTGATATGATATTTAATATCCTTTTACCCGGAGTTGAAATCATAACTCCTATCAGAGATTTGAAACTATCGAGGCAGGAGGAGATTGATTATTTGAAGAAGCACGGGGTACAAATGGATTTTGAAAAAGCCAAGTATAGCATTAATAAAGGCATTTGGGGAACATCGGTAGGGGGCAAAGAAACTCTGACCTCTAACCTACCCTTGCCAGAAGATGCATGGCCAACCAAAGTATTAGCCGATAAAACGGAGAAAATAACACTGGTATTTGAACAAGGAGAATTGAAAGGAATAAACGATAAAACCTTCAAGCACTCTGTTGATGCTATTCAGAAATTAAATGAAATAGCAGCACCTTATGGCATTGGCAGGGATATACATGTAGGCGATACCATTATTGGCATTAAAGGCAGGGTTGGTTTTGAAGCTGCAGCACCTGTACTTATCATTAAAGCCCATCATGCATTAGAGAAGCATGTGCTTACCAAATGGCAAACGTATTGGAAAGATAGTCTTGCTACATGGTATGGCAACTGGTTGCACGAAGGCCAGTTCCTTGATCCTACTATGAGAAACATTGAGGCTTTCCTGCAAAGCACTCAGCAGTTTGTTACAGGGAAAGTACATATTGCTCTTTCAGCGCATAGGTATATGGTAGAGGGTATTGAATCTGTACATGATCTGATGTCGGCCAAATATGGCAGCTATGGTGAAATGAATAATGCCTGGACAGGTGATGATGTAAAAGGCTTCACCAAGATATTTGGTAATCAGGCGGCCATATATTACCAGGTAAATAACTTGAAAATTGAGAGCGGCCATGAAGACTAAAATAAAGGCAGGAATAATTGGTGGTGCCGGTTACACGGGCGGTGAAATGCTCAGGTTATTACTGCTACACCCTATGGTAGATATAGCTTTTGTGCACAGTAAGAGCCAGGCAGGAAAGCCCATAACTTCCATTCATCATGATTGTTTGGGTATAACTGATTTGAGATTTACTGGCAAAATTAAAGGCACTGCAGATGTTCTTTTTCTCTGCATGGGGCATGGTGAATCGAGAAAGTTTCTGGAAGAGAATAAGATACCGAACTCCACTAAAATAATTGACCTGAGCCAGGATTTCAGGCATAAGGAAAATTCCTCTTTTGAAAAAAAGAACTTTGTCTATGGCTTACCGGAATTGAACAAAGCGCTAATTCAAAAAGCTAATAATATTGCTAATCCCGGTTGCTTCGCTACCTGCATTCAATTGGGAATATTACCACTCGCTGCCCACAAAAAGATCTTTACTGATATACATATATCAGCTACTACAGGCTCTACAGGAGCTGGTCAATCCTTAAGTGAATCAACCCATTTCTCGTGGAGACAGAACAATCTTAGCCCTTATAAAATATTTGAGCACCAGCATCTAAAAGAGATTGACCAAACCATTCATCAATTGCAGCCCAACATCGCTCCTGATATTCATTTTGTTCCATATAAGGGTTCATTTACAAGAGGCATATTAGCAACTATTTATTTGGAGTCTGACTTTACTGAAAAGCAAGCTGTAGATCTATATACTGGCTTTTACAAAGAGCATCCATTTGTACATATTGCTCCTTTTGAAGTAGATGTAAAGCAGGTAGTAAATACGAACAATTGCTTTTTGCAAATCAAGCAATCAGATGGGAGACTTGTAATAGTAAGCACTATTGATAACCTCTTGAAAGGTGCAGCTGGACAAGCAGTTCAGAATATGAACCTGATGTTCGAACTGGATGAAACAACAGGATTAAAACTTAAACCCTCAGCATTTTAATCATGAAATTATTCGACGTTTATCCTTTATTTGATATTGAACCTGTTAAAGCACAAGGCTGCTGGATATGGGATAAGGAAGGCAAAAACTATCTTGACTTTTACGGCGGCCATGCAGTAATTTCAATAGGCCATAGTCATCCGCATTATGTGCAACTGTTAAAAGAACAATTGGAAAAAATTGCGTTCTATTCCAACTCGGTTAAGATAAAACAACAGGAAGAATTAGCACAGAAGTTAGGAGAGCTTAGTGGTTATAATGATTACGCTTTATTCCTCTGCAACTCAGGTGCAGAAGCAAATGAGAACGCACTTAAACTTGCATCATTTCACAATGGCAGAAAGAAAGTAATAGCTTTTGAAAAGAGCTTTCATGGCAGAACATCTTTGGCAGTTGCAGCTACAAACGATGCATCTATACAGGCTCCGGTGAATAGCGAACATGACATTGTTTTCCTGCCATTGAATGATGAACAAGCATTCCTGCAAGCAATAAATAAAGACGTTTGTGCTGTAATAATAGAAGGCATACAAGGGGTTGCGGGCATACAAACTCCGTCGAGTGAATTCTTAAAACTCATCAGACTAAAGTGTACTGAGACAGGAACAATAATGATATTAGATGAAGTCCAATCGGGCTATGGAAGAAGTGGGAAATTCTTTGCACACCAGCACGCCAACATACAACCAGATATTATTACCATAGCGAAAGGAATGGGCAATGGATTCCCTGTTGCAGGCGTAATTATTCACCCAAATATTAAACCAAAACATGGTTTACTAGGCACAACATTTGGAGGTAATTATCTGGCCTGTGCTGCTGCCATTGCAGTACTAGACGTGATTAAAAACGAGCAGCTAATTGCAAATAGCCAACAAGTAGGAGATTACATTATTGAGAAATTAAAGACCATTGAAGGTGTCAAAGAAGTAAGAGGTAAAGGCCTTATGATAGGTGTTGAATTGCATTTTAATTCTGCACAGGTAAGGAATGATTTGGTATTTAAACACAACATATTTACGGGCTCAGCTTCGAATAAAAATACAATCAGGTTATTGCCTCCACTGAATATAACCAAAGCAGAGGCAGATCATTTTTTACAAGGATTTACACTTGCCCTTAAACCACATTTACAAAGCATCACACAATGAAAAATTTCACATCGGTAAATGATGTAGCCGATCCCATTGGGCTTATAAAAGAAGCTATTGAATTAAAGAAGAACCCATGGGCACATAATGCATTGGGTAAGAACAAAACATTGGGATTGATATTCTTAAACCCAAGTTTACGGACAAGATTAAGCTCCCAGAAAGCAGCTCAGTTATTGGGAATGAATGCCATTGTGATGAATATGGACAAAGAAGGCTGGGCGCTTGAATGGAGTGATGGCGCTATTATGAATACCAATAAGACTGAACATATAAAAGACGCGGCAATGGTATTAAGCACCTATTGCGATGTGATTGGCATGCGTTGCTTCCCCACACTTACCGACAGAGAAGCAGACTATAGCGAACATGTATTAAAACAGCTTCTCAAATATTCTACTGTTCCTGTCATAAGTCTTGAATCTGCAACCCTGCACCCATTACAAAGCCTGGCAGATAGCATTAGCATTTTTGAAACCTGGAATAAGCCAGTAAAGCCAAAGGTAGTTCTCTCATGGGCGCCGCATGTGAAGGCATTGCCACAAGCAGTTTCAAATTCCTTTAGTGAATGGATGCAAAAGCTGGATGTGGATTTCACCATTACACACCCCAAAGGATACGAGCTTGCTCCTGCATTTACCAAAGGAGTGAAGATAGAACACGAGCAGGAAAAAGCACTGGAGGGTGCTGATTTTGTCTATGTGAAGAATTGGTCACCTTATGAACCCTATGGTCAAATACCTGAAGTAAAAAAGGATTGGTTATTAAGTGAACAAAAAATGAAAGCAACTAACAATGGTTATATAATGCATTGCCTTCCTGTAAGGAGAAATGTTGAATTGCCTGATGAATTGCTTGATGGAAAAAGAAGCCTTATTCCTTTACAGGCCGAGAACAGGCTTTATTCTGCAACAGTAGTATTGAAAAGGATTTTAGAAACCAAGAAGGAATTACAACATGCTTAAGAAAGAACTGATAATTGTTAAAGTTGGAGGAAACGTTATTGATAGCGAGGAGAACTTATTTTCATTTTTAAAGAAGTTCCATTCAATTAAAGGGCATAAAATACTTGTGCATGGTGGTGGTAAGCTGGCTACCGACTTAAGCAATATGCTGGGGATTGAAGCAAAGATGGTAGATGGAAAACGTATTACAGATGCTGAAACGTTGAAGGTAGTAGTGATGGTTTACAGTGGCATAAACAAAACTATTACTACTGAATTGAACGCATTTGGCACAGAAGCCACGGGTATTTGTGGAGCGAATATGAATCTTCTCCCTGCCAAAAAAAGAGAAAAAGGGAATATTGATTATGGATTTGTGGGAGATATTTTATTAGATAAAATTTCGTCCACTGAATGGCAAAAAATACTGGAACAAGATATTTGTCCGGTTGTGGCACCTCTTACTGCCGATGCCAAGGGCCAGTTGCTTAATACCAATGCCGATACCATTGCATCTTCTATAGCACAAGCACTAAGTCAATTATATTCTGTTAGGCTTATTTACTGTTTCGAGAAAGATGGAGTGTTGAAAGACCCTAACGATAATTCTTCGCTAATTGAACATATTACTCCGGCAGAATACCTGAACTTGAAAAGTGAAGGCATTATTTCAAAAGGCATGATACCTAAATTAGATAATGCTTGGGAGGCATTAAGAAGCGGAGTTGATAAAGTATTAATTGGCAATGCCTTGTATATAGAAGAGTTAACAACCTCTGAACATAAAACCGGAACACTATTAAGCCTGTAATGAAGAATAAAGAGATAATAGAATTATTACAAAGGCTTATTTCTATTCCTTCATTCAGCAAGGAGGAAGATAAAACTGCAGATGCTATTGAGTCCTTATTGAAGAACAATGGAGTTTCAGTAAAAAGGCATTTAAATAATGTTTGGGCAACAAATAAACACTTTGATTCTGCTAAGCCTACCATCTTACTCAATTCACATCACGACACTGTTAAACCTAACCAGGGTTATACAAAGGATCCTTTTAAAGCTACAATTGAAGATGGTAAACTATATGGCTTAGGAAGCAATGATGCAGGTGGGGCACTGGTAAGTTTACTGGCAACCTTCTTGTATTTTTATGATAAGCCTATTGCATATAACTTGATTTTTGCAGCTACATCTGAAGAAGAAATATCAGGCAAGAATGGTATTGAAGCATTACTTCCTTTATTGGGTAAAATTGACTTTGCAATAGTAGGTGAGCCTACGCAAATGCAATTAGCTATTGCAGAAAAAGGTTTGATGGTGTTGGATTGTGTGGCACATGGAAAATCGGGTCATGCAGCGAGGGAAGAAGGAGTGAATGCCATTTATTTGGCAATGAAAGATATAGAATGGTTTAACACATTTCAATTTCCAAAGGTATCTGCATTACTAGGTCCCGTAAAAATGAGTGTTACCATAATAAATGGAGGTACTCAGCATAATGTTGTACCAGATACCTGCACATATACTGTTGATGTAAGAGTGAATGAATGTTATACCAATGAGGAGATACTTGAAATAATTGCAGGTCATGTAAAATCAGCTGTGAAAGCAAGATCGCTTAGATTGAAGTCATCTTTTATTGCAGAAGAGCACCCTATTGTAAAAGCGGGAAAGCACCAAAGATTAAGAGTCTTTGGGTCACCTACAATATCTGACAGGGCATTGATGCCATTCCCAAGCCTGAAAATTGGCCCGGGAGATTCTGCTCGTTCACATATAGCTGATGAGTTTATCTATATAGAAGAAATTGAAAATGGAATTGACCTATACATTAACATGCTTACCAAACTACTTACCGCATGAGCAAGAAATTATGGCAAAAAGATATTGAAGTGAATAAGCTTATAGAGCAATTCACGATTGGTAAGGATAAGGAGTTTGACCTGTTACTTGCAGAACATGATCTTATTGCATCAAGGGCTCATGCGCAAATGCTGGAAAAAGTAAAACTGATAAGCAAGGATGATTTAAAGAAACTGCTTGCAGGGCTAGATGCAATTGAAAAACAAATAGAGAAGGGTAAATTTAAAATTGAAGAAGGGGTTGAAGATGTTCATTCGCAAATAGAAATGCAACTGACCAAAATGGCAGGAGAAGCCGGTAAGAAGATCCATCTTGGCAGGTCGAGAAATGATCAGGTATTGACTGCCATGAAGCTCTATTTAAGAAATGAACTAACAGTTATAG
>Ga0210388_10000476_pt1 | contig 32970 bp, 30 predicted proteins | sample IncBWC19OmetaG_FD_155485 | JGI IMG/M metagenome (GOLD analysis project Ga0210388, IMG submission 155485) | Forest soil microbial communities from Barre Woods Harvard Forest LTER site, Petersham, Massachusetts, United States - Inc-BW-C-19-O ...
CTCACCCAGAATTTGAACAGCCTTTGCCAAATCGTTGGTGACCACCGTTGACGAGCGCAGGTTTTGAACCGCATCGCGCGCTTCTGTGATCGCTTGTGCCGCATCGTCGATGGTCGTGTTCAGGATCTCCTTGGCTTCCGACACTCGCCCCGGGAGCAGTTTGTGAACCGCCTGCAAACGCGGCAGCACGCCATGAAAACTCTGCAGCAGCGTATCGTGCAGTTCGCGAGCGACGCGCAGCCGCTCATCAACGCGGCCTTCCAACTGCGCGTGGAACTCCCGCGCGAATCGGTTCAGCCGCAGCCGGTAAAGTCCCCACAGCGAAGCCAGGAATAGAACAATGCACGCAGCTTGGAACCAGTGCGTCTGATAGTACGCCGGGGCGACGAAGAAATCGAGCGTGGCGCCGGCCTCGTTCCAGACGCCATCGTTGTTAGAAGCCTTCACCAGGAAGCGAAGTTTCCCGGGCGGTGGATCGGTATACGTCGCCTGCCTGCGCGTGGTCACCGGCTGCCAATCCTTGTCGACGCCTTCCAGCTTGTAGCGGAACTGGACTCTTTCCGGAATCGTCAGGCTGAAAGCAGTGTAGTCGATCTGGAGGCTGTGAGTGAGTTTGGGGAGCACCATGCCTCGGGAGGCGGTCTCAGTTTTGCCGTCAGACGTAATAGTTTCAATCTGCACGAACGGTGGTACAGCATTCCGGGAAACATGTGGATTGAGATTCAGATATCCCAGCCCTTCGGAGGTAAGAACCCAGAGCTGTTTGCCGGATGCTTTAATCCTTCCGATGGTCCCCGGAATTCCGTCGAGTGTGCCGTAACGTTCCAGGTGAGGCCTATAGTCCGGGCGCCCCACTGCACGGTCGAATTCCCGGCTATCCAACTTCATCAATACTCCACTCGATTTGAGCCACAAGGAACCGTCCTCGGCTGGCTCGGCGGCTGCAAGGTGATTTCCTGGCGCCACATCAAGCGTCTCAAAGCGGCCGTTTCTGAACCTCGCCAAGCCTCCTTCGCCAGCCAACCAAAGGTCGCCGTCAACTGATTTGGCAATGGTATATGTAGCTTTTTCGGGCAGCCCGTCCCTTTTTCCGTATTCGCGGATAGTTCCGTTGTCGTAGACCGAGATTTTCCCGTCGGCATATGGGTACCATACTCGCCCTGGCCCCTCTATAAAAAAGGACGCATCCCAGCCCCCGATTCGAAGACCGGTTACGCTCATCGCTTTCCCCCCGAAGAACCGAATGATCCCCCGGGGCGAATCGCCGATCCAAACATCGCCGTAAGCGCACCCGATCTGAAGAATCGGGCCCCCGTGCAGCTGGGGAGGGTACCAAATCCCCTTCCCACTCCAGCGGCCGAACCCCTTTGACGTGCTCAACCAGATTGTGCCGTCGGTGTCCTGGCAAGCCCCGATCGCCGGTTCAGGAAGCCGCAGCGTCACGATATTTCCGTCAGGATTGATGCGTTGCAGCGTGGGCTCGCTTCGCATCGCCAAGAGAAGCCCTCCCTCACGGCTATTCAACATCCAACTGATGCGATCGGCATTCGGTACTTCAACTCGGTGGAAAATACCTTCGCGGAAACGATCCAATCCCTGATCGGTCCCGGCCCAGATATTACCTTCCCGGTCTTCCATTACACGGTACACTCTGTCCCCCGACAGGCCATCCCTCCTGGTGAGTCGTTCCATTAACGGGGTGAATGCCGCGATTTCCTTACCGCCAGTAGAGGCTCGCGGGAGAATTCTGATTAAGCCCTGATCCTCGCTTCCGACCCAGAGAGTTCCCTGTCGGTCCAGCGCAAGGGCTGTCGCGATAAGCTGCACCACCGTCTTTGTTCCGGCTGAGGTTATCCGGCGCACAGAATCTCTGTCCGCGAACCAAACGGTTCCCTCCTCCGATTCTGCGAAGGACCACCCCCTGCCAGTCAGCCGCGCAGGTAACCCCGGATCGGTGAAGTGGTCCGCACCCGGGGGCAGTTTCAGGAGGCCATCTTCGGTCACCAGCCACAGCGCGCCTTCCCGGTCAAACCAAACATTGTGGGAAAACTTGGCGGAATGGTGCAGGGCGCTTGCGACCTCGCGCCAGTGTCCGTCTCGAAATCGGGCCAGGCCGCCGTAGATCGTCGCGGCGACTATCGAACCGTCCCGGTCCTCGGCGAGCGCGTTAGTCTGCGGCAGTTCTTCGAGCGGAAAGGTAGTGATGTTTCCTTCCGACAACCGGCTGACGCGACCATTTTAGAAGTCGGCCCAGAGGCTACCGTCGTGTGTGGCAAGCAAGTGGCGGATGCGTGACTTCGACAACGCTTCCAGCCGGGTGAAGCGAACGCCGTCGAACCGAAACAGCGCTTGATCTGTCGCTACCCAGAGGCTCCCATCTTTCGTCTGGGCGAGATCCATGACGAAACCGAAGGGAACATCGGCACCGCTCCATTTTGTGTGAACCAGGTCAGTGATTTTCGTGTGCGGATCGAGCGCCATCAGCGGCGCCGCGAGGAGGAACGCGAGGACGAAAGGCTTCGGCGTTAGCACAACATGTACCATCCGCGATCCCCATTTTACGATAGGTCTATTATCGCCCTGCTTGCCCTATAGACGGCAATTCCCGACACGAGTTCTGGCAATAAACCGATGTCGCACCCGCGACATTCTCGAGCGCTGAAGTGACCGTCACGAGACTTCGCTTCGACAGTCCGACACCGACGATCCTCCCCACGATACGCACAAGGTTGTTCAGTTCAATCACATAACGCGAGAGCCCGAAGTTGGCGCGCTGACTGCACCCCTACACACCGACAGAAGCTTCGAATGGTCGTCATGAAGAGGATAAGGAGACAAGTGATGAGCGTGAAATACCGGATTGTGTTTTCAATGGCAATCGCGATTCTCGTGGCAACTGCATCGTTGGCGGAAGTAAAGACCGACTACGATCGGACCGCCGAATTCAGTCGCTACAAGACTTACTCATGGGGAAAGGTTCACACACAGAATCCCCTGTGGGCTGATCGAATTAAAGCGTCCGTCGCCACAGCACTCGCAGCGAAAGGCTGGACGGAAATTGAATCGGGCGGAGATGTTTCCATTATGGCGATGGAGATGACAGAGGATCACCGCACTCTCAACACTTATTACGACAACTTCGGCGGCGGCTGGGGCTGGCGGCGTTGGGGAGGAGGATTCGGCGATGGCTTCGGGACATCGACGACAACCGAAGAGACGTACAAGGTGGGCACGCTGGTGGTCGACCTGTTCGATACCAATACTCAGAAACTGATCTGGCGCGGCGCGGCAAGCGACACGCTGTCCGACAAATCCGACAAGAACATCAAGAAACTCAACTCGGACGTGCAGAAAATGTTCGATCACTTCCCTCCGGAAGTGAAGAAGTAACGCAGTTTGGAAATTTTATGAACGAGGACCAATATGAACGAAAAGACTAATCTGTTTAGAAGTGGAAATCGCCGCAGCTTTCTGAGAGCTGGGCTGACAGCGGCTGGAGCAGGCGTGGGTGCCGGATTGGTGGCGCGCGGAACGAAGGCATTCGCGCAATCCACCGGTTCCAGCGGCAGCCTCACGGCAGGAGATGCCGCCATTTTGAGGTTCCTGGCTGCGGGAGAAGCTCTCGAAGCCGACTTCTGGACGCAATATAACGAGCTGTGCGGCATCCAGGACGGCGTTGTTTCGGGAGGAACGGGGAGCCGAACCTTTACCGAAAGAGTGAGGAAAATTGACCGGAATTTTCCGCAGTACGTTCACGACAATACACGCGATGAGATCAGCCACCAGGACTTTATCAATGCATATCTGACCTCCAAGGGCGCCGAAAGCGTGAATATGGAACCATTTCGCACACTGCCGGGCAGCACGGCGACAGGGTCCAGCGGGATATTGCGGCTTACGAACCTGATGCAGCTAACGCTCGATACCAGCTGGTGGACACGCTACCGCAGCAAGACCAACAATCCGGATGTGAATCCCACCACCTTCGAGCAGGCGGTCCCGGATCTGCACAATGGTTCGTTCACAGCCATTCCAAGATCCGACGCCGATCTCACGCCCGAGGCGCATATTCAAGCCATTGCCAATACGGCGGCGTTCCATATGCCCACCGTCGAACAAGGAGGCGGAACCCTGCGGATCGCGCTGGCGCTGAGAGTAACAAGCGTCGAAGTGCAGCAAATCGTGACCAGCATGGGGCCCATCGAGAGCATGCACTTTCAAACCTGGCACGAAAAGGCCGGAAAAGCGCCAGCGGTTGTCGACCCGACGAATGGTCTGTCATTCCCCGACCTCAACGATGGCATCGACCCCAATACCGGAGCAAGCGGCACCGCAGTCCTTGAGATGTTCCAAACCAACCTGATCATGCCGGTACCTTGTCCATTCATCAGCACCAGCCTGCCGGTATGTTCCGTGATCCGCCCAACGAACACGACGGGGGCGGCCACGGGCGCGCTGAAGTTCCTCACCGCCATGGGGTTGTTCATCGGCCAGTCGGATGACTTCTTCTCGTTCATGGCCGAGCTGGCCACGGCTGCGGACGCGGCTCAGCGCGGCATGTAACAACTTTGCTTCAGGCCTACGCGGGCGCGGCGATGTCGCGATCAACGTAGTCACTTTCTAACAATCAATCGAACAAAGGAGATTCGCCAATGAGTAAGATCAGCCGTTCTGAAGAATTCAGTCGTTTTCGCAGTCGCCTTTTCTGCACTGGAGTAATAACCGTGGCCGTTGCTGCGATTCTCGCAATAGGCTCGGCAAAAGGGCAATTGAGAAGCGGGAGGGTGCCCCAGATCAAGCACGGGGCGCACACGTCGTTTGGCCCCGTGAAGCAGATCGATGCCGGCCTTCTGAATGTCGGATATGTGGAAGCCGGTCCTGCTGATGGTCCAGCGGTCATCCTCCTGCACGGCTGGCCCTACGACATACATAGCTATGTTGAGGTCACCCCTTTGTTGGCGTCGGCCGGGTTCCGGGTGATCGTACCTCATCTGCGTGGCTACGGTACCACGCACTTTCTTTCCAGTGGGACGTTTCGGAATGGCCAGCAATCGGCAGTCGCTTTAGACATCGTCAATCTCATGGACGCTCTCAAGATCCAAAAGGCGACCATTGCCGGATTTGATTGGGGGGCACGGACAGCCGATATCATGGCGGCCCTCTGGCCGGAACGCTGCAAGGCGATTGTTTCCGTGAGCGGCTATCTGATCGGGACGCCTGAATCCAACAAAAAGCCTCTGCCGCCAAAGGCGGAGCTCGCATGGTGGTATCAATTCTATTTCGCGACAGAACGAGGGCGCGCCGGCTACGAGGAATACCGGCACGACTTTGCGAAGCTAATCTGGCAGACCGCATCGCCCAAGTGGAACTTCGATGATGCAACCTTCAATCGCTCGGCCGCCTCCTTCGACAACCCGGATCATGTGGCGATCGTGATGCATAATTACCGCTGGCGGATTGGCTTGGCCGAAGGCGAGTCGCGTTATGACGATCTGGAAAAGCGGCTCGCCGAAGGTCCGGTCATCACCGTGCCCGCCATCACTCTTGAAGGGGATGCTAACGGGGCTCCGCACCCCGACGCCGCATCATACCGCAACAAATTCTCGGGCAAATATGCCTACCGTCTCATCACGGGCGGCGTCGGGCACAATCTGCCTCAAGAAGCCCCCCAGGCCTTTGCCCAAGCCGTGATCGATGTCACCGGTTTCGCGCGCTAAGGCGATCCACAGATCCAGGAGGTCGCGAACTTGTCGCTTTGGGCATCGGACCTGGCATCCTCGATCACGGGAGCCGAATTCGTCTTCGGCGTGGAACGATTCCAACGATTTGAGACAGTTTTTCTGCAAATCTTAAACCGTGGAGGTCTATTATGTCCAAAGTTTGGCTGGTAACGGGAAGCGCGAGCGGTTTGGGCCGCAACATCGCCGAAGCAGTTCTCGCATCCGGCGCTCGCCTCGTGGCAACAGCCCGCGATCCCCGTCGGCTCGACGATGTGGTGAAAGAGTACGGCGACCAGGTCCGCACTGCGCTCTTGGATGTGGCAGATGAGAACGCGGCCAATTCGGCGGTGCAGGCCGCTGTAGATGCGTTCGGGCGGCTTGATGTCGTAGTGAACAACGCAGGCTACGGTGATATTGCGCCCTTCGAGCAGTTGAGTTCGGAAAGATTCAGGGCCGTGGTCGATACCAACTTCTATGGCGTAGTCAACGTGACCCGCGCCGCCCTTCCGGTCATGCGCAAGCAGAAGAGCGGGTGCATCCTTCAGATTTCTTCCGTGGGTGGTCGTCTGGGTGTGCCCGGCAGCGCGCCGTATCACGCTGCGAAATGGGCGGTCGGGGGGTTTACCGAATCTCTAGCTCAGGAGGCGGCTCCGTTTGGTGTAAGAGTCTGTGCGCTCGAACCTGGAGGAATGCGGACGAACTGGGGAACACGAGCCAATGAAAAGACACCCGACCTGCTGCCGGATTATGAACCCTCTGTGGGCGCCGTAATCAACGCACTACGCTCCTACTGGGGGCGGGAGACAAGCGATCCGGTCAAAGTTGCCCAAGTCATCCTTCGGCTCGCCGAATGCGATCACCTCCCTTCACATCTTCTGATAGGCAGCGATGCCGTTCAGTACGCCAAACAAGCCGAGGACACACGATCGGCCGAGGCAGATACCTGGCACGAAGTCAGCATCGCGACCGACGTAGACGCGAGTGGACCGCTGCCCAACATACGATTCTGAAATTACTGTTCGAAATGCGGAGGAAGAATCGATAGCCTCTGAGAGCGAACAGCCTTTGCGGCTTCGGACCGGACTTCAGCGATTACCGGAATGGAAATCGACGTCGACGGCGGGAGCATCCCAGCGGTTTAGGTCTGTCCACCAACATTGAAACCTAATTATGAGAACTACAAAATGCTTACTCAACTCGCAGGAGATCCTCTGAGCGATCTTAGGACAGCTACCCTGGAACCTTCGGACAAACCGATTCCTACGTCGGGCGATTGTACGTTGCCAAAGCTGACAGGAGAAACGGCCAAAGCCACATGGCCCCTTAGCTGGCCGCGAGCCAGCCGGACTTTCCGGCGCGCATGGCGGCTCGTCCGTTGGAAGATGGTGGCGATCATCACTCTCACGTTGAGTTCCACGCTCTTGATCGCGTGCCTGGCGATCGCTACTCTGAATGTCGTACTCCGGCGTGAGAGTACGAATTTCATCGAGAAGCAAATTAGTCCGCTCGTTGAATCCAGCCGGAGTATTGCGCCCGCCATTTTGGACCGCGCCGGCACCTGCGGCGTCCAAGGTGTGAATTCGGGCGACCTCAAACCGCTGGTACAGTACGCTCAGGGTGCGTTTCCCCAGGCGCGGATTTCTCTCGCCGTGGATTTCCGCAAGGACTCGCCCTCTCTCGTGCCAGAAGAGGGCTTGACTGATGTGGACCTCCCGAATTGGCTGCCGGACAGCGGTTTTACTGGCATCGTCGTTGACCACGGACAAATCGAGATTCGCAACATCGCGGCGCTTGAAGAGGGTGCATGTAGGGTCGCGGCGATCTTCAGAATGCCACTGGGATCCGAACTGGCAAAACGCTTGTCATTGGGGGGAAACTCCGACGTAATAACCGTCCCCCCTAGGCAATTTTATGTAGGCGGGCTCAGCCACAAGATTCTCGGAATGATTGAGATGAATTTTCTACCAGGGTCACCGCGCCCGGCGTCGGTTGTCCTTAACGTCCGCAACTGGGAAACCGGCGCCATGGAGCACTGGACGGCTTACGAAGTTAGAACCAGTTATAGCCGTACATTTAGGGACCTCGCGACCATCGGCAGCCAATTGGCCAACTGGGTCTGGCTTCTGGCAGCGATCTCGTTTGTGGCCCTGCTAATTGATGCTTCGGCTCTTTGGATAGGCGTATGGCTTAGCCGCGACATTGCCATGGCGATCGACGATCTGTGCGGCGCTGCGCAGCAAATCGCCCGAGGCAACTTCGCGTGGAGGACCCCGTTACGCAGCAATGATCAAATTGGCGAACTGACAGGCAGTTTCAATGAAATGGCTGCTTCACTGGAACAGTTTCAGAAGCAAGAGGTCACTCGGCTTGAGTTCGAGAGCGATCTTCGAATGGCGCAACGCGTTCAAGAGTACCTGTTTCCTCGTCAGGCGCCAGTCGTGTCTGGCGCTACTGTCGCCGGCCGCACATTGCCAGCGCGTACTGTGGGTGGCGATCTATATGACTTCTTCGATCTAGGCCAGAAACAACTTGGGGTCCTCTGTGCGGATGTGAGTGGGAAAGGAGTTTCAGCCGCCCTTATGATGGCCAACCTTCAGGCCGTCGCACACGCACACGTTGGGGCATCCCCTGATGGCTCCGCGCAGCCACCAGCACCGTTCGTTCAGAGGCTGAATGATGCCTTTGTCGGTCGCTTTGGGAACAATCGCTACGCCACTCTTTTTTGGGCCGAGTACGACTCGCAGACGCGCGTCTTGAAATATGTCAATGCGGGCCACGAACCACCAATTCTGATTGGTCCCACCGGCGAGATCGAAAGACTGGAGACGAGTGGCTTCCCGATCGGAATGTTCGGGAAGGCTGGCTACGACAGCACCGCACTACGGGTTGAGGCTGGAAGCCGCATCGTAATATTCACCGACGGTCTCGCGGATGCACAAACGCCATCGGGAGAAGAGTTCGGTGACGAGCGGGTGATTGATTGTTGCCGAGGCCTCACCGGAGCGCTGAGTGCAGAGCAACTGGTCGAAAGACTAATGCAAGCTGCGGCCTCGTGGTCGGCTGGCGCTGAGCATTTCGATGATACGACTGTTGTGGCTGTTGCTGTCACACCGTGACGAACGGTTTGGAGGCCTACCCCGCGCGCAATTCTGTCGCCCTTTTAAAAAAGGTCCCCATTCGACGTAATCACCCCATCGCGCCCGTGAAGTTCCAACGATTATCCTCCTGTGGCTCCGAGAATGACCAATGTCGAGTTTACCGCGAGTCTTGTTCCTCGCCGCTTGGTGTTCGGAAAACATGTGTTTTCCGAACGCTAAACGCTTGCCAGCTAACGGGTTGTGCTTGCGCCACTATCGGCCCGGCTCGTTGGAGGGATGTCCGAACAGGCTTCAATGGCCGTGCGTATGGGCAAACAGCGTTTTTGGCCACGTTTCGCCATCCCATCCCCTCGGCTCGCAGCATGCATGAGGAGCCTGGACATGGCGCTGTACCAGCGCGCTTATAAATTCCTTGATTCCGGTCAAAATCAATTGATACTGGCTTGCAGCGAGGAAAGCTCATTGCTGTTATTCTGTTCGCTGGTCCAAGAGCCAACGTTGGACGCCGCGCGACAAGTCGAATACTTGTTCAGATCGTCTTTATGAATCCTTCTAATGTGTTTAAAGCCGTCCTCCCGATCCTGGCGGTTTCGCTATTGGGTCAACAGTTCGACGAGAATCTTCTGAAGCGCTTCACCTGGCGGTCGGTGGGACCCGCGGGTGCGGGCGGGCGCGTGGTCGACATATCAGTGGCCGGTGATTCGCCCGAGCGAGTTTATGTCGCAACCGGCGGCGGCGGCGTGTGGAAAAGCCTGAGCGAAGGCACCGCTTGGGAGCCAATCTTTGATCATGAGGCTGTTAGCGCGATTGGAGCTATTGCTACGGATCCGTCGAACCCGGATACGGTTTGGGTGGGCACGGGCGAGGCCAACCCTCGGAACAGCGTTTCTTGGGGCGACGGAGTCTACAAATCGACGGACGGGGGGAAAGCCTGGAAAAACGTTGGACTCAAAGACTCGCAGCACATCGGGCGGATTCGCATTGATCCGCGAAATCCAGATGTAGTTTATGTGGCAGCGCTCGGCCATGTCTGGGGTCCGAACAAGGAACGCGGCGTTTTTAAGACCACTGACGGCGGACTTACCTGGACTCACAGTCTCTTCATCAACGCAGACACCGGCGCTGTCGACCTGGTTATGGACCCACGCGACGGCAACACGCTATATGCAGCAGCTTACGAAATGCGACGCGATGGTTTCGCCGCCGGCGATCCCGCCAAACAGTGGGGAGCGGGTAGCGGAATTTATAAAACCACCGACGGTGGCCGCAACTGGAGAAAGCTGTCCCAAGGTCTGCCCACGGGACCGCTCGGCCGCATCGGACTCGCCGTCGCCGCCACAAATCCGGCGGTAGTCTATGCGGTGGTCCAAACGCCTACTACTGCTCCTGTCGGAAGCCCTGAAGGGACTGGCCCACCTCCGCCGATCACCGGGCCGCGTTTTATGCGCGACGGCGGCGTGTTTCGGTCAGATGATCGCGGAGAAGCTTGGCGCTGGGTGAATCCGGTGGACAACCGTCCGTTTTATTACAGCCAGATTCGCGTGGACCCGGCCAATGAGAATCACGTTTACGTGTTAGGCCAGAACAACTCCGAATCCGATGATGGCGGCGTCACCTTTCGCACCATCACCGAAAACATTCATGTGGATCACCACGCGCTGTGGATCGACCCGAAGAACTCACGGCACATGATCGACGGCAATGACGGTGGCGTTTACTTGACTTGGGATGGCGGGCATTCCTGGGATTTTCAGAACCAGATGGCGATCAGTCAGATGTACTCCGTCGACGTAGACATGCGCCGGCCGTATTTTATTTACGGCGGCTCTCAGGACTACTGCTCCTGGGCCGGCCCGAGCGCGACCCGCAACCAAGTCGGGCTGAAATACTCGGACTGGTTCAAGGTACAGACCGGCGATGGCTTTCAGGTGCGCGTGGATCCCACCGATTACAACATTATTTATGCCGAATCGCAGAACGGCGGCCTCGTTCGGCACGACTTGCACACTGGCCGCGTTACCTCCATCAAACCGCGCGCGCGAACCGGCCAGCCCGCCTACCGCTTTAACTGGGAGACACCGGTTCTGATTTCGTCGCACGATTCCAATACGTTGTACTTGGGGGGGAACTTTGTGTTCAAGTCCACCAATCGCGGTGACGCTTGGACGGTGTTCAGCCCGGAACTGACAACGGAAAAAGTCGGGACCATCACGACCATCGCTGAATCGCCGCTGGATGCGTCGGTGCTCTATGCAGGCACCGACGATGGAAACGTGTGGGCGATGAGCGACGGGAAGAACTGGAAAAATATCACCGCCAAGGTTCCGGGTATGCCGGGCAAGCGCTGGGTCAGCCGGCTCGTCGCGTCGCGCTATGACGCCAAGACTTTGTATCTCGCCTTCGATGGCCATCGGTCAGACGATCTAACAACATATCTTTTCAAATCCACTGATTGTGGTGAGACATGGAAGTCGCTCAAGGGTGACCTGCCCCCAGCAACACCAGTCCGCGTGATTCGCGAGGACCCGAAGAATCCGCATCTCTTATTTGTTGGTACCGAATCGGCGGCATATGCGTCCATCGACGACGCCAGGCACTGGGTACGGCTGATGAACCGGATGCCAACGGTTCCAGTAGGCGATCTGATCGTGCATCCACGCGATGGCGACCTGATTGCCGCGACGCATGGGCGTAGCTTCTGGGTCATGGATATTTCGCCGCTCGAGGAATTGACCACGGATGTTCTTTCTAGCGACGCGTATCTGTTCAAGGCGAAGCCGGTGGTTGCGCTTGAATATCGCGCATTCACCAATAACGAGTTTCTGGCTGAGAAACGCTTCATTGGAGAAAATCCTCCGCCGGGGGCGACCATCAGCTATTACCTGAAATCGGAGCCGAGTGACGCCAAACTGGCGATTCTTGATAAGGATGGGACGGTGGTGCGCGATCTCACCGCCACGAAAGAGACAGGAATCAACCGCGTACAGTGGGATCTGAGGGGTAAGTCGCTGGTGCAAGCCGGCGGTGCAGGCCGAGGGGGGCGTGGCGGCGGTGGTCGCGGCGCCGAAACGAGTGCGGTGCCTGCCGCGGAACCTGCGGCCGGAGGAGGAGGACGCGGATCGACCAGCGCCCTGGTCGATCCGGGTGAATACGTCGCGCGGCTCACCATCAACGGCCGCGAGCTATCCACTGTAGTTCGCGTCGAGCCAGATCCGGAGGTCACGGTCACCAGCGAAGACATCCAGACGCGCCGGTCTATGATCACCGCCGCGATGGCGCTTCAGGCCAAGACCGAGCCCGCGAATACGCGGGCCGAATCGCTCGACACGCAGCTGAGTGCGCTCGTCCGCAGCGTCGAGGCCCCCGCGGCGATAAAGGATGCGCTTGCGTCCGCCACCAAGGAATCGACGGCTCTGAAAACTGAGATGGCGCGCATCAATCGATCGATCGCGCAATTTTTCGGACAGATCAGCGGGTCGCCGTTTCGGCCGACCGCGACACAGCGGGAGGAGCTGGAGGACTTGCAGAAGGAATTCGACAAACAGTCCGCCGCCCTGGAAACTCTCCTCACCAAGACGGTCCCAGCGATCGAAAAGCGACTCAACGACGCAGGCGTCCCACGCATCTTCGTGAAGCCGTAACCGGCGTGCAGTGGACGAGCCCAGCGTAACCGTACACTATCTAGACGTGCCGGTCACGCGCGACAAAGTGAATTTCACCGAGCCCATGCTCCTTCTGCCGGCGCGGACTTTGCCCGAGGGATCCGAATGGACCTACGAGTTGAAGTTCGATGGATTTGCGGCCCTTGCGATCAAGGCCGGCGGCGAGGTCCGGCTCCGCTCGCGGAACGACAAGGACTTCAACCGGAAATATCCGAGGATCACGAAAGCCTGGAGACATCTCACCGCCTCCCGGTACGATTTGATAGGGCGCCCCATCGGGCTCGAGGGTCGCGTGAAACAATCTTGCGATGTAGTATTTTGAAAGACCATTTGGGCTCGTTTAGCTTACATTCGTTTAGGCGTCACACGCCCGGAGGCTGCGAACAGGTTTGGAGGAGGAGGACGAAATGCTGACAAGAATGACGACAGTCTTGATTTTGGTTTCGGGGATGATCGGTGCAGCGTACGCCTCGCCGATCGTTTTAGCGAACACGATTCCCTCAGGGAGTCTTTTCACGCAGCCGCCGGTTCTGGCGCCGCTTCCCTACTTGGCGGGGAGGAGTGGTTGTGGCGGACGCCTTCACTGCGCCGGTAAGTGCGGCGCTTTCTCAGATCAATGTGGTGGTGGATTACGAATTCTCCCCTCAGTTCGGCGTCACCGGAACGTCGCCGCTGCTGCTAACGTTACTCACGGATAACGGCGACTCTCCGGGCACGCCGATCGAGAGTTGGATCGTACCTCTGCTTCCATCGGACACGAGCTTGACGATCGTTGCCGTGAATTCCATCACCAACGCGGTGTTGCTGGCAGGGGACCAATATTGGGTTTCGGTGGTCCCGACGGACCCAATCCACACCGGTATCGGATGGGGACTGACAACGCCTGGTACACAGTTGCTAGTTGCGGAGAGCCTCGAGGGCGTGAACATCGGATGGCTGCCGACACAAGTTAACCTCGCAAACCAGTTCAGCGTGTCCGGTATAGCGCTTCCTGAACCGGCGACGCTCGGGACCGGCGCGCTTGTGGTGCTGATGATTGGCTGTCTGCGCGGCAAAAGGATGAGACGTGCGTTCATTCCATAAGCTGTGGCTCATTTGCGCGCTAGCGACGGCGGCAATAGCCGCGGACTCGGGAGGTAAGGTCTTTTTCGCGGACATTTGCCCAGAACAGATCCACAAAGTCTCCAACGGTACGATCACAACGGTGGCGGGAAACGGGCAGTTGAGTCCGCTAAAACGGCGACCAATCCATCATTGCCACGTACGGTGGCCAGAGCACGCAAATGGGAACGCTCATCACCATCCATAATTGAACTGACACGGAGGGCCCTAAAACACACGTCATCTTTCTGGCAGCCGCTTTTTTTACAGCCGCGTTGGCAGACCAATCCGGTACCGTGACGCTCAGGACGAGCAGCTTTCTGAACCTGGATACCGGCGAGATCGCCAGTTCGGGTGGGGATCTCTTTTGGAACGGATCGAGTTAACATCACGCCGCCATTGGTGCGCGCACCCCGAAGATATCTCGGGCGATGAGCTTACTGGCCGGAATCGAAGACGCGGTAAAGGGCGCGTGAGCCGCGGAGCGTGACGAAACGGATTTGAAGACGCGCGCGCTCAATTTCCCTAAGTTGTAAAGCTCGGCGCTGCCTCTCCATCTCTCGTGCTGCAATACACGAGGTTTATTGCGGCTGGCCCGAGCATCGCGGCCAATCCGGACATCGCCGGGCCCCCGCCGTTCATTTATTACGTGCAGAACAACTACAGCGTCCTGCCCCCCGGCGTGCCCAATTACGGCATTGCGCCCGGCAGCCTGTTCGCGATCCAAGGCCTGAATCTGAGTGGTAATTCCACGGGGGTGTCGCAATCGAGCGCGTCGTCCGGTCTGCCGACGACGCTAAATCAGACCAGCTTTTCGGTGACAGCCAACGGCGTGACGACAACGCCGGCCCTGAACTACACGTCGGTGTCTGCGGTCGCGGCCGTTCTGCCGTCGACTACGCCTGTCGGGAGCGGAACGCTCACCTTGAACTTCAATGGGAACAAGACGCAGGCCCCAATTCTCGTGGTGGCGTGCGCGGTTGGCCTCGACACCTTGTTGGGAGCCGGAGGCGGTGCGGGTGTCCTTACCGATTCCAATACAACTTGCTGGGACTCACCAACTCGGCAACGCCGGGAGCGGCCGTGACGCTGTGGGGCTCAGGGGTGGACGCGGACACTTCGAACGGCGATACGACGTACCCGCAGAAGCAGAACAATCTCACCAACATCCCGATACAGGTCTATATCGGGGGCATCTCGGCAAATATTCTCTACCGCGAGCGATCCCAGTATCCGGGGCTGGATCTGATTGACGTGGTGATTCCGGCGAACGTTTCGCCGGTTGCTATGTGTCCGTAATCGTACAGACGGGTGCTGTGTTTAGCAACACGGTCACGATTCCGGTGAGCGCGAAGGGCGGGACCTGCTCCGATCCAGCTTTGGGGTTGAGCGGCACTCAGCTTCAGGCGCTGGGCGCCAAGGGCTCAACGCCGGTCAAGTCGCTGGCCATAACGGTGTCGCAGTACACCAGTTCCGCTGGAAAGGTGACGGATCAGGCCTTAGTGCTTTCGGTGAATACGGCGAGCACGGAATTCTCGTCAGGGTATTTCTACGCGTCCGAGGGCAGTTGCAGCGTCTTTCCGTCCGGCACGGGATTCCCGATCCAATCCCCTTTAGACGCGGGCGCGGTCCAGTGGACCGGACCCTCCGGCGTAGTGAATCTGGGAGCAGAAGGCGACGAGTACCTTGTCCAGTTGTCATCGGGCTCCTTGACCCGAAGCCTCGGTACCTACGCGTTCTCCGGCTCCGGAGGAAAGGACGTGGGGGCATTCAAAGTTTCGTTGAACGTGCAGTCGCCGCTTTCGTTGACGAACACGAGCACGCTGGCATCGATCACGCGATCGCAAGCCGGCGGCTTTGTGGGCGGCGATGTCACGGTGAACGGGGTGGGCTTGGGCGTCAATTTCTAGTGCCACGCTCCGTCGAGCGCGGGGCAACTGCAGGGCAGCTTGCGATTCCCGCCGCAACCCTGATGGCCGTCCCGGTTGGTGGCGGCAAGCTAGTGGTCATGAATACCTCGACTCCGCAGACGGTGTCGGCGACAGGGATCGATTTTGGCCTGGCGACCGGCGTCGTTTCCTCGGAGGTCCCAACGACTTTTAAGTAAACGCGTGGTCTCCCGTGGTCTCCCACGGCTTGTAAGTCTATGAGGAATTGGTTGCATCAACGGGAATCGAACCCGCTGGGTCCCGGTCTCGTTGAGTTCAAGTAGATCTAAATAGTTGTGTTTTCAGTTTAGCTCAGTTCAACGCTCTCCTTATTAAGGGCGTCTGGAGCGCGGACGTGCTGACCTGGTGCTGCCCTGACGTTGGATTCGGCTGGCACGGCGGGGCGATCAATTCCCTGCGGCGGCGGTCGGCTACTCTGGGTGTGGGCTTAGAAATACCCGCCGCGTAGGATTTACTGACGCCGACTGCTGTCATACCCTGAAAGTGAGGTGGCACATGCACCGGGCGATTGTTGTTGCGATGTTTGCGCGCTTCGTTTTGGCGCAGAGCATCACACTACCGGAGCGACTGCCTGCGGCGGTGAGGGACTTCGGTCCAGGCGCGGCTCGGGGCGAGTTGCAGTGCACGGTCGATATCCTGGAGCCGGAGCTGAATTTCGGCTCTCGTTTCCAGGCGGGATACGTGGTGCGGGCACCGATGAATGCGTACCATGGCGGAGGCCATCACTGGAACGTGGTTTTCAGCGTGACGCCTCGGGAGGGCAGCGGCCAGCCTGTCCTCTTTGCGGATTCCATCGACCTCCCTGATGCTCCGTCCGATGCGATGGAAGAAGCGCACGGCCTCTTTTTGTTGGGAGAAGGCCACTACCACGTGAAGTGGAGCATGCTGGATGATCTGGGGCGCGTTTTCCGAAAGGAGTGGGACCTCGAGGCCAGGGCCGCAAGGAATGAGAAGGTTACCATGCCTTCCGGCACGGTCGGCGACCTTGGATGGCGAACGGCGACTGAGGCGCCGGCGAGCGCCCATGCGCAGCACGTCACGCTCCTGGTGAACGTCACTCATCTGGCGGGCTATCCGTGGACGAGGCTGCTGGCGACGTTGGACCCGTTGGTCGAAAGGCTGCCTATGTCTTCTGTGCGGCTGGTGGTTTTCAATCTCCTGGAGCAGCGCGAACTGTTCCGCGAGGATGGCTTCAGCTTGAATGGGATGAATCGGCTGGTTCATGAGACGAACTTTCTGAGGCCAGGCCGAGTCGAAAGAGGCTCCTTCGAGCATCAGGGCGGAGTCTGGGACCTGCTCGCGAAGCTGGTGGAGAAGGAGATTCAGTCGCCCGAGCCGGCGGACGCCGTGGTGTTTTTAGGAGCACCGTTGTGGGTCAAAGAGGCGATGCCGGCCGGATTCCCCAAGCCAGAAAAGGGTATGCCGCGGTTCTTTTCCGTCCATTACTCGAACATCTACGCCAGCCCGATCGCGCGCGGAGGGGCGAGCGGTTGGCAAGGCGATGTGGGGATGCCAGGAGGACCTCCTCCGGCGGTAAGGGAGGCGCAGATGCCGGGCCCCGACCGTTACCAGTTGGCTTCTAACCTTTTCGATTCGATCAAGCAGACCGTGCTGCGCATGAAGGGAAAGATCTTCGTGATTCAAACGCCCGCGGAACTTCCCAAGGCAATCGGGGAGATTGATCGCCGTGGAAAATGAGGTTAGAGGTTATAGGATAGCTGCTTCCGGAACACGATCATCCATCGGGTTGGCTCCTCGTCGGGGTTGTCGGACGAAATGATCCTTCAGACGAGACTCGAACCGCGCTACCTGCATGTTCGACTCCACCAGATCAGCGGTGAGCACGTGATTTTTCGGGGTCGGTGCGCGGGTCCTTTCTAACTTTCTAAACATTGGAAGCGTACGTTAATGAAACGGATTCTATCGGAAGTGCTCCGGCCCAGAAATGGCGTGAAGCGACGGAAAGGTCGGGCCGGAGCGCTTCGGATAGAATTCATTGAACGAAGGCGCCCCCGGATTTGGCAGGGCAATGCTTCTTTATAAGTATTGAATCGATTTTTTAATGTTAAAGGTCTTGACAGTCGCGCGCCGTAGTGATCGTCGAAAGCTTGAGACGAGTCGCATTTGCAATTGCCCTGCCAAATGCTATCACGTCCTGCCGCTTTAGCGGCTTTGTTCAATGGGAGATATCAAACCTTCCAGATCCTAAGGACTTCCAGCCCGCTAGCGCTGGAAGCGTACCCTTTTCCGTATGGCGGGTCGAGCGTCCCTGCGCACCACTACTCGTTGGCTACGACTCGATCACCATCAAGATGCCAGGGCAGCGACCCGGTTCCTTTGTGCTATATACGGCACATGCGCTCTTCATTGTTTGTGTGCGCGCTTGTAGTCTCCGCAGCCATGTTCGCGACTGGGCAAGCATGTCCGAAATGGCGCGAGACGGGACCGAGTGTGCCATCGGAGGTCCTAACTTTGGGAGGTCAGTTGTTCTTCCATGATGGGATCCGGAAGTGGTTTGAGCTGAGATTAGAGGAACCGCGATGCGGCGAGGGTTCGATCCAACTCGTGGAGGGTGAGCGCGCCGGCACTCTGATGGAGGTCCTTCGAGGCTGTCGAGTCAGATCCCGAGGAGCGATCGATTTCACCGATACCGGTTATTATTCGCTCGGGGTGTACCAGAACGTGCAGGTGATCGAGCCGGTTGGCGCCTGTGAGCGGCAGTCGCCCTTCCCGGATTACTCTCAAGCAAAACCAGACAAAGCCATTCGCACCTACCGCGTTGATATGCACGTGAACTTTGAACCCGGTGACCATCCAGTGGTTTTTCGTGTCACTAGTACGGGCAAGGAGGTGCTGCCTTGGCAGGCTTACGCGAGCTATTTGCTCACGGGCGGCTTTGTCCTCTATGGGCTTTGTGGCGACGGCTTCGTGGTGGACAAGGTGTTCGGGACTCCTGAAGCGCGTCCGGGCCACTTCGATGATCCGCGAAGTTCCGGTGACAGGGCGATGTTCGACCCTGAGAGCGCAGTCGTGGCGGGAAAGAAGGACCTGCGTTTGGGGTATACGTGCGTGCGCGGCCGCTAAAGTGTTTTGGGTGATCGACGCTATTGGAGTGTTGACGGCCAATCGTAGAAGGCGCCGCTGCGCAGGTTCTGCGTCAGCCAACTCGGAGGCCGCTCAGGTTAGGTTCTCCATGTACTAGCCAAGCCGGTTGCGCTTGGGGGCAACTAACGAAGCCGACTCGGCCCAGCCCGGTGGTAAAAACTCCTCACCTCCCAACGTTCGTATGGGCGCACGCGCATGCTTGCTCCGTGCCATCGTCGGCTACCCGAACAAAATCCGTAACGCTCGGTTCACTGCCAGATGGTAATACGTCCCCGAATCCTGATCCCGCGGGAGCACTTCCGTGATGCGAATGCCCGCCTGATTGTGTTCCGCATGACCGAGCCGTCCACAACCAGCAGTTTCGTTGGCCAGGACCAACCACGGACGAGCCTCGCGAACTCGCCAGCGACAGGATCCGCGCCGTCAGCAGGAGCTGCGATTTCTGCGATATTATAGCTTGGGCTGATCGGCAGCCTCCGTCCGCGGGAAGGGTTCAACCCACCTCCAAACGTATGGAGGAACTATGAGTCGGCGTCTACCGGCCCGCCCCAACCTAGAACATCTAAGAAGCCAAGCAAAGGTTTTATTGGCGAAGCTCCGCGAAGGTGATGCGGAAGCGGCCCGCACCTTTAACGACTACCTGCCGGAAGCAGCAACCCTCTCTCCAGGAGACGTGCGCGCGCATGGTTTCCGCCTCGCGGATGCGCAGGCAGCGATCGCGCGGAAAAGCGGATTTGCCGCTTGGCCCGGGCTGACTAGACATGTGGACCGGCTTCGCAGCATGGAGGGGACGTGGAGCTTTCACTCACTTGAAGTAGATGGGGCGGCGTTGTCCGCCTCCATGCTTACCAACTCATCCCTTCTGATCGACGGCGACCGCTTTCGCATGGAGTCGCCGGAGGCCACCTACGAGGGCATTTTCACGATTGACGTGGAACAAGTACCACATCATATCAACATCGATTTTATCGAGGGTCCAGAGGCTGGGAATCGCTGCGAAGGACTTTTCGAGCTCGACGGTGACCGATTCCGGCTGTGCCTCGGTCTGGTCGGCTCTCGACGTCCGGAGCATTTCGTGACCAGCCCTGGCAGCGGCCATGCTTTGGAGGAGTTGATACGCAAGCACCACGCCCGCCCTCCCGCCGTCGATGGTGGAACGCCGTGCGGGGAAGGAGTCAAGCCGCCGTTTGCCGACCCCGATGCGGCTTTCGAATGCCTTCTCACCCCAACCCTCCGGAAACTCCAGGGGGAATGGTTGTGCCTCGAACTGATTACAGCCGGGACTCCCATGCAGGCCGCCTGGCTTCCGTTTGGCTCGCGAACCCACACCGGCGTCGAGACCAAGGTTGTGTTCGGCGGCCAAACTCAAATTCACGCCAAGATTCGCTTCAACGAGACCCCGTTGCCAATGGAAGTGGATTACTACAATCTGGTGGGCAAAGCTAAAGGCGCTGTCTCGCTCGGCCTCTTCCGCTGGGACGGCGATGAGGCCATTTTTTGTATCGCTCCGCCCGGAGCACCGCGACCCTCAGACTTCAGTTCCGTCGCGGGCAGCGGACGAATACTCAGCCGTTGGAAGCGGAAATTGTAGGTGGCTTCCGAGCATCGCCCGCATCCGGCAATCTGAATCGATCCCGAGATACGGCGTTTGGGGAGGTTGCCGATAATGCGACAGAACGTCCTTTTATGTCGCGCTATCGGTGGGGCAGCCAGACCAATAGATTCGTTCCCCGGATCAGTAAACCGCCCTGCGCTCCCCGCCCCGCACCGAGCCGCTCGACCTTTTCGCCATTCTGACTCTTAGGTTGTGCCGCTTGGGTGACGCATTCGAATCGGGCACGAAGCCGATCACATACTGCGCCAGCACGTCCGCCTTGAAGCTATTGAGGATCGAGAGCAGCAACGGCGCGTCGACCGACGCATACTCCACCGCGCCTCCGCCCGTTATCTCACCCAACGCTTCGAATCGCTGCATTCGCCATAGATTCCGTGGATACTCTGGCTGGATGTGATTTTTGTAGTTGGTTGCTACCGGATAGATAGGAATGCCGAGATCGAGCGCGTGAACTCCGACGTCTCCAGGTAGAGTGGTGGTGGCGCCGATCCCCTCTGAGAACATCACCATAACGCGCGATACTTTGTCCTGCGCCGCCGCGACGTCGCTCAGGACGCCGATCGCCGCTTCCATCGGCCAGCCGCGGTGTTCGTTGCTCAGAAAGTAGCTGGTCTGGTAATCCTGCGTGAATGGGCCGATACCCACGCTGTCCCGTGTGAATGGCAGAGTCAACGGAATATCCACGCCTGCTTCGGTCACGAAGCTCGTATTCAGTAGCCCCCGAAGATCGCGAGTCACAACTCCAGCGTCTGTTGTGCCGCCGATCAACCGATAGAGTTTCTGTCCCGTCGTGGCGTAGACGGAAATCCGAATGTCGGCGTCGCGCTTTTCGAGAAGCTGCCTGGTCATGCTCTCTTCCCAATGCGGAACAAAGCGGAAGACATCGGCCGGGTCCCAGAAATATCGGATCGCCGGGTTGACGTCGAATAGCAGCACGAGTTCGAGCGGCATCCGCCCCTGCGTCGCGGGACTGTCGAAGATCGTGAACGGGCGTGGCTTGCCGTCCTCTACCAGAGTCACATCTCCCGCGTTTAAGTTAGGCACGAAATTCTTGCCATGCATGACATGGAATGAGACCAGCACCAGCTTCGTCTGCGCACTGAAGCTGACCGCAGCAGGCTCTTGCTGTGCGGCAGCGGAGGTCGCGAACAGGAGAGTCAGGAATAGATCACTGATCATGAGAGGCTCCGCGTTAACGAAATTCTACCTCAACTAGCCTACGTCGCATCCAGATCACGCAGGCTTGTCAGATGGATCTAAGAATAATTCGTGCATGGCTTCCCGCGCGATAGATCGCCGAAAGTCGCGCGCCAGCTTCCGATAATCCGGACACCGTGTAAACTATCGGTCGAAACCGATTCCGTGCCCAAAGGTTCGAGAGGGCAAGGCCGATAATGACCCACAACGTCTCCTTTTACTGTTTTACTGCATGGGCGTTGTGCTCCAGTTGACGTGACGGCGACTTGGACTTCTCGGGACCGATCTTACGGCCGCCTCGCGGCATTCTCCGAGTGGCCGACATCCGTTCTCAATCGCGACGGCCACTCGATCGCGCAGCCAGCAGTGCAGATCGCCGATCGGTCGACTCTCAAAAGGCTTGAGCGACCTTGAGCGCGTTTACGAGGTACGCATCGGCGCTGGCGGTACGACTATCTCTACAAGTCCGGTGGCGACGTTATAGACGAGGCCGGAGATGAGCCACTCGCCCGGTAGTGCCGGAATCGCCCGGAGCGAAGCGACGTCCACAGCGACCGCCGCGCGAGGATCGGAGACCGCTTTGGCCTTGAGTTCTCCGTCCTGGATCCGAAAATAGTGGGTCAACAGGACTGGGTCGTTGACCAGGCGCGTGATGCCACAATCCGTGTGCTGAAGCACGATGAGGTGGAACTCACCGCCGCCTCCAGGAATCGCTCCGGCCACCTGACCGATTCGTCCGAGCAAACCAAGCTGCTCCAACAGATCCGGTGTGATTCGGCCGCCGATGTTGCGCATCACGACGGCCTCGCCCGGTTTGATTCCCAGCACATGAGAAGGATCGACCCGCATATCGGCGCAGCCGATGACGATTGCCTTTACATTTGGCAGCGAGCGCGGAAGAGAGGGCATAAGGGTGCCCGCGGCAGACTGCTGAGCGGCAAAATCTTTGTTGCGTTCCAACATCGAATCGAGATTGCTCACATCGATTCTTCTCGCAACGCGGTCTTCACGGTTTTCAGCAATTCCAGTGGTCATGACGTCCTCCTTACACTTGCCAGTCTAGGATTAGGGCATCGATTCGGTAAGAGCGTTACGAGACAAGAAACCAACGATTACTGCCAAATTTGCGCGCGGAGACTACTGGATTTTTGCCTGGCCGAAACAAGCGCGATACTGTCCTGGAGTGGTCCCCAAACGGCGAACGAACGTCCGGCGCAGAATCTCCGGGCTTCTGAATCCGCTGGCCTCGGCTACTTGCTCCAAGCTCAATGAGCTGGTTTCGAGCTTTCTTCGCGCGGCCTCGAGCCGGAGATTTTCGATGTGTTGCGCGGGTGTTTCACCGACCTGCTGCTTGAACACCCGGGCAAAGTTGCGGAGGCTCATGCTGGCGCGCCGCGAAAGAGACGTGATGGACAGGTCTCGCGTCACATTGTCAGCCATCCAGGCGAGCAAATCCCTGAGCGGCTGACGCTCGCAGGCCTGAGCCGCCAGAGTTGCGCTGAACTGTGATTGGCCGCCGGAGCGCCGCAGAAATACAACCATCATGCGCGCGACCTCGAGCGCAAGCGACGATCCCAGATCCTCCTCCACCAAAGCGAGGGCGAGATCAATACCCGCCGTGACGCCGGCCGAAGTGTAGACATTCTTGTCCCGAACATAGATCAGGTCTGGGTCTACCTTCACAAGAGGATGCTTTTGAACCAACTCATTGCACCAGTTCCAGTGGGTCGTCGCGGGGCGTCCGTTGAGTAAATCCGCATCGGCCAGAACAAGAGCGCCTGTGCAGACGGAACCCAAACGTCGGACGTTTTTGCTTTGATCTCTGAGCCAGCTCAAAAAGTCGGGCGAATGGCGTTTGTCGGGAGGCCATTCGCCGCCAGCGACAAGTAGCGTGTCGATGGGACCGTGCAATTCTCGATATGTCCAGTGAGCTAGAATCGGCACGCCGATTTGGGTGGGGACAGCGCGATCTTCGGCAGCCGCGATGATCTCGACTGCATATACCGGTTCGCCGCCGTGTAATTTGTTGGCGTCAGCAAACACTTCGGCCGGGCCGACTACGTCGAGCATCCGCGCGGGAGGCACCGCCACGATCGCGACGTATCTCGCCTTGGGAAGAGCGATAATCGCATGGGTTCCGTTGCGTTTGTCACGTCGTTTGGTGGGTCGACTTGCAAGCATAGCGGTTGAAAAAGTGGGGTTGGTTCCCGGGTATCATCTTATAGTACGATTGCAGCGCCACCGAGCCGGCTGTTCCATGCTCCGTCGTTCCAGCGGCGGGCGGATTACGCGCTATTCGGAGAATGCTCGGAGTCGGACGCTGTGGGCGACCGTCCGAGGCGTCAACGGATTCCTCGTGAAACGCCGTTCACGGAGACGTTGCCGATAATCCTTGACATCCGGCACCTCTCCGGTTTGGGCGTTTTCCGTCAAGTTGACGCGAGGAGGTCAACTCTCCGGTGACGCGTGATCTACTCCAAATTCGGCATCGCTCGGGCCGAGCAGCATAGACTGGCAGAGGCATCCTACCTTTCGGGAAGGGAGAAAAATGCGGATCCGAGTCTTCCACGCCCTGAGTTCATCAATGCGGCGGCTTCCGAGGAGGGTAGGGTTATTGGCACCGGATTGCTCGCATCGGGTCCAACCTGGTAGCACGAACTGCCGGAAGATAGCTGGCAATCCCGGCAACCAGCGCCAGGAAGATGGCCGCCGCTGCGAACGTCGCCGGATCGGCCGCGCTCACTTGAAAAAGCATCCCGCTGACGAGCCGCGCCGCTCCCAGCGCCGCAGCAATCCCGGCGACCAGTCCAGGCACCGTCAGCCGCAGGCCCTCTCTCACGACAAGCACGAGCACATCGCTCCGGCTCGCGCCCAGCGCCAACCGTACGCCGAGTTCTTGCGTCCGCTGGCTCACCGCGTAGCTCATCACGCAGTAAAGCCCAATCGCCGCCAGTACCAGGCACACAGCCCCCACGACACTCAAGAGGGTGGCCGCGACCCTCTGGGGGTACAGCGACGCCTCCGTCGCGTCTTCCATTCGGCTGGTGTGAAACACCGCGTCCGGGTTCAGCGCGAGAGCCTCCCGCTGCAGCACAGGCGTTAGTAGTATCGGGTCTCCGCTGGTCTTCAACATCGCCGCGAAATTCAGGCCCGGGGCGAACCACTGGTCGAACGGGATGTAGAAAAACGGCAGCTGTGTCTCAATCAGCGCGCCGTATTTGCTGTCCTTGACGAGTCCGATCACGGTAGCGGGTTGGTGCTCGACGCGAACTTTTCGGCCGATTGGATCGCGCCCACCAAAGAACCGGCGCGCGAATGTCTCATTGACGACGATCACTAGCGGCTTATTCTCTCCGTCCATATCGGTGAAGTCGCGACCCTTCAACAGCGGGATGTCCATCAGCCTGAAATAGCCGGGAGGGACTGTCGCACGCTGGAGAATCATTTGCTCGTCCCTACGCGGAATATAACCGTCCACCTCGAGTTGATGGTATGGCATCCCTTTGCCCGGGTTGGCTAGCGGGATCACGTCCGAGTAGGTCACCCCAAGAACGCCAGGCTGCGCCTCCATCCGCTCGCGCAACTTGCGGCAGAACAGGTGCTGCTCATGGGCCGAGTACCCCGCGTTGGACAGATAGAACCGCGACATCGACAGGTTCGTCATATCGAATCCCGGTTGCACGCTGCTTGCGTTATGAAAGCTGCGAAAGAACAGCCCCGCCCCGATGAGCGCTACCAACGCCATCGCCACCTCCCCCGTCACAAGCAGGCCACGCAGGCGGTGCGACTTTGTCCCGGCGCCTCCAGCCCGGCCGCCTTCATTGAGCATCTCAGTCAGGTCCGCCCGCGCCGACAATAGCGCCGGCGCCGTGCCCGAGGCCAGCGTAGCTATCATAACGATCGCCACCGTAAATCCCAGTGTGGGCACGTTTAGCGCGCCACCCAAGTCCCACGGAATATCCATCGCCGGCATCAGCTTGGAGAGCGACTGGCCCATCCACATTACCAGCAGCACTCCAATCGAAGCTCCGCCCCCGGCCAACAGAAGCGTCTCTGTGAGTAGCTGCCGCGCGAGCCTGCTGCGCCGTGCTCCGAGCGCCAGCCGCACTCCGAATTCTCTCTGCCGCGACACCCCACGGGCCAGCAGCAGGTTGGCCACGTTCGCGCACACAACGAGCAGGAGCAGCACACACACCGCCATGAGGATTCGCAATGGCTCCATTAGCAGGCCCTGCGCTCCGCCGCGCCGTTTCCAGATTGGCGTCACGCGCGCCGCCACACCGCGGTTCGTCTGGGGATATGTCGTTTCGAGCTGCCGCGAAAGCGCCTCCACTTCCGCGCCCGCCTGTTCGATCGAGACGCCCGGCTTCAGCCGCACAATCGTCAAAGCGATGTCCCGGGTACCGCGATAATGGAGCGTGCCGTCGCCCGTCCCCATTGCGTTGGCCATGGTCACGGGCATCCAGAGATCGAGCACTAGGCCCACAAGCGCCCCGTGGAACTCCGGCGGCGCCACGCCGATGATCGTCAGCTCGTGCCGGTTCAGCCGAATCGCACTGCCAAGCACTTTCGGGTCGGCGTGGAACCGGTTCTGCCACATTCGGTAGCTGATCACCGCGACCGGGTACCCACCTTCGCGTTCGCCCCCTTCCTCGGGCAGAAACGTCCGTCCGAGCACCGGTTTCACCTCCAACACATCGAAGTAATTGGGGGAGACTAGCTCGGCCCATGCACGCTCCGTGCGGCCCCCGTCGCCCACGCTGAGCGGCGTGAAGCGCGCGACCGCCACAGCGGACACCTGCTTCAGACTGTCACGGTAATCGCGGTAGTCGAGGTACGAGTTAGCGCCATCCGGCGTTGTGGTTTCGATCAGCGCCAGTTGTTCCACATGGTGCGCGCCCGGGAGCGGGTGCAAGAGCACCGCGTAGATCCAGGAAAACACGGTGGTGTTCACAGCAATACCTAGGGCGAGGGTCAGTACCGCAAGGACCGTGAAACCCGGGTTGCTCTTTAACATTTTCAAGCCAAATCGGACGTCCCGCATCCTAGCACCTTATGCAATTCCCGGTCCGGCTGTAACGTGTTGGAATTGCAATTCGCAGGCTTGGCCTCTGCGTGCGATCGCCCAAACGAATGTCCGAAATCGCGGAGGTAATGTCCGAAATTGGGCAGATTCCGTGATTGACCTCTACGCCCTTTGGGCGAGATGCTGGCACTCCGGAAACGATCTACATCAGCGTGTAGTCGGCGACACGGCGAAGTGCCGGGCCTCGCGAATGCCGATATGGGAAACATCTGGCGGGCGTGGCCGCTGAACCGCATTCTGGGTCTCTTGTGCCTTAAGCAGGTTGATGCAGCGAGAAAACTCACTATCTTCGACCGCTTTACCAACAAACGTGGTCGCCCATGCCTCCTGTTGAGCTAGCAGGCGAGTGCAGGTCTCGATAGCGCTTTCAATTCCGAACTTTAGCTGATTGAGTGCGGCCGTGGCGGCTTCATGAACATCCGTAAACATAGCGTTGGCTTTCACGTCCTCTAGTACAGCCATTGCTTCTGCTGTCGCGAGCCGCCCTACAGCTTGAATGCATTTGATATAGTCCTTCGAGTCGTCGAACTTAGCACCGGGGACATCGGCCCGGCGCTTGTACTCAGCGACCCATCGTCGACACTCATCGATTGGCGTAATGCGCTCTGATGTCGGACGCACGAGCGGAGGCGGCGCCGCGTTGACCTTCTTCCGCCGAAAAAAGGAAAACATCTCTCACTCCTAACCGGGCAGATGGCTGGCTCGGGTATCGAACCGAATCTACTCTAAACCCCGCTAGCCCGTCAAGCACCGAGGTCCGAAGATCGTCGTCGCCAGAGAGGAGAGGTTAGCCCGGCGCGGACTTCACGCAAGCTGAACTCACCGAAATAACCCGGTATCCTCCCATGCCCGACACCATCGGTCGCATCACCGTCCCCACTGTGATCAACTCCGGCCAGACATTTCCGCTCACCACGCTGTACCCATTCGGCTTCTCCGTCGAGCGCCCGGTGATCGTACATCGGTTCGGGAGCCTCGACGCCAAGCAGGAGCAGCGGTATTACGTCGGCATCGGACCGCGCAAGTTTCAGTTCAAGCACCCGAACCTCAACTGGGCGGAAGGAAAGCAGCTCCGGGATTTCTGGGAGTCGATGCAGGGGCCGTGGCAGGCGTTTACTTACACCGTCCCTAACCCCGACGGAACGACCACCAACGTGCTCGTTACGTTCGAGCAGACGCCGATCTCGTTCGAGTACCTGCGCAACGCGGTTCAGGTTGGATTGAATCTCATCGAGGTCGTCGATCCGACAACAGCGCCCATCTACACAATCAGTTCCACCTGCGTGCGGTTCCCCTCGACCGCACTGTCCACGGCGCTCCTCTCCGAGGTGCAACAGATCATCCCACTCATCCACGTCCGCGTGCGTGAATCCGCGGTTGCGGACATCTATCTGTCCGACCGGCGCGTCACGGTGGGCGGGCAACTGTATCTGCCGCGCCTCATCGGGATCGGCGAGCCCGGCTCCGACGTTCTGATCTCTCAAGACATCAAAGGCACTTCCGACAACGTCCGCTTCACGTTCGGCAACGGCGACCGCGTGATGACGCAGCTCGCCAACGACACGGATCTGAAGTACGCCGAGATCGACCTCTGCCTCTTTCATGTCAACTCCGGTATCCTGCTGCAACTGTGGAAAGGCGTCATCCAGAACTTCACCAGCGACGGCACGCCGATCTTCCCGGTGACATGCTCGGACGGCTTCTTCCAGATCATGAACCAGTACCCGGAGCGGCAGGTCAGCCGCCAGTGCTGGAAAACCTACAACGATGGCGTGAACTGCCCGTGGGCCACCAAAGGTCGCAGCTCTTCGGCGGTCACGGCGGCGGGCGGCGATCCCGCGAGCTGTGATTACTACCTGGAATCCGCAAACGGATGCCAGGTGCACGGCATGGCTCCGTATTTCGGTGGGCACCAGGCCGACCCGCAGGGCGTCGTGATCAAGGACGATTCGACCGGCTTTCTCGGCTTCGGCCGCAACGTTGTCACGGCGACTTCGATCATTTCGGATACGGTCTGGGGACTTGCGTTGCCGGAGATCTGGTGCAACTCTGGCGGCAACCCTCTCTTTGCGTTCCTGGCTACCTCATTGATGGTGGACTACCGCGATGAATCGGGCTATGCGGATTCGCTCGGCATCTTGGGCGCCGGACCTCTCGGTGGATTCACGGCCTCAATGGTGGTCACGAATGCGGACGGCTATCGATACGTCGTCGCGCCGATGGTCGACGGCTACCTCTGGCAGGGATTGGCCGTTAACGGCAACCTGAACGTCACGAAATACCAGCCCGGTTACGGCCTGCGATATATCGTCGGCAAGGACCCGGCGACTTCGACCACCGATTACTTCTCGCTCGGCCAAGGGTCGCCGCAGGTTTGGGAGCCGAATGTTTACGCGGCGGGCACGGCGGCCTGCGAGATTCGCATCGTCAAGTCCACCACGATTCAGCCGAGCACTCCCGACCAGCACCAGATGACCGTCCCGATTGACTACGGCATGTGGGGTTGGACCTGGGACCAGAGCGGCAACCGGACGGCGGTCCAGGGACTGATCAATCCGTTTTGGATTGCAGTGAACATGTTGCTGCGCGCGACTGCATTGTACGGCGACCCGTCCACCGGCTCAGATCCAGCAGGCGGATCAGGCCCGGCGTCATCCGACCAACTCGCCATGTTCGTGCTGCCATCACTGATTGTGGGTGATGGCAGCGGCGCGGCCGAGATCGCCGCTGCCCAAGTCGCGGCCATCCTCGGAACCGGGACCGAGACGCAATTCCAGTTCCAGGGAATCATCAGCAGCCAGAAGCCTTTCCGCGACTGGCTCACCGAGGTGCTCAACTGCTGCTTGGGATTCTATGCCTGGGAGTTCGGGCAGTTGAAGCTCGGCTGCCGGATCAACGCGAGCGCAGTGGATGCGTACACGCTCGCTAACTCTCTTTATCAGACGCTGCGGCTGACGCCGATCCAAGCTGGATTCGAGCACCTGGTGATCTCATTCGCCGACGTTGCTTATCAATACTAGGCGAACACGGGCGAGTATTGCGACAAGAGCCACGCGGCTTATTACGGGCGCGCGGGATCTCCGTTGACCACGCAGATGCACTCGGTTGGATGCTCTTCTCTTAGCCAGGCACTTCGGATTGCTGCTACTCGGACGCGCGAAGAACTCGGCGGTGTGACGCCCGCGGAATGGCGCGACGCGCGAACAGCGGCATGGCAGACCACGCTTCTCGGCCTCGGTAACGAAGTAGGGCAAGTGGTCTCGATGACGCACCCGGATATTCCCGGCGTCCATGGCACCTGCAACGTCTCCGGCAGCACGGCTACATGGGTGAGCGGCGATTCGTGGACCTACGCCGGGACCGTGACCGGAGACACGGAACTAATCAACAAAGAAATCCTGATCGGCGGTTCGCAGGTAACAATCACGGCGGTCGCCAGCGACGGGTCCACCATCACCACGTCTCCGGCGCCTCCCAGTGGAACCGGCCTGGCCTTCCAGGTCGTCACGATGTGCTTCCGCATCCAGCGCTGGAGCCTGAAGAAGGACTGGTCCGTGCAGATCGAAGCGCAGACCGTCACTGCTTCCATGTACGACCTGGATGTCGGACCGAAGCCAATGGACGTGGTGCCAGCGCCCCTCCCCGCGCTGTTCTATCCGATCCCGCTCGGGCCGGTGTGGGCGCCATACCAGGTGCAGGCGTCGTCGAGCGACGCATTGTTCCCCAGCGAGTGGACCTTCGATTCCGACCAGGAATACACGACGCTCGCCGACGGCAGCGCGCTCGCGAGCCTGATCGTAACCGGCAAACTTCCGGTGAACGAGTTCAGCGCCACGGGTGCGGGCGCGCCGGGAATCGGATCGATTTCGCAGAGCGCTACCGGCGGATCGCTGGCGGTGGACATCACGCTGTGGGTGGCCATTTGCGCGATCGATTCGAACGGCCTTCCTTCCGCGCCGTCGAACATCGCGATCATCGGAACGGGAACCGCGGCGGGCGGCACCTTCACGCTCGACAACATCACGTGGCCTGCTGTTTCTGGACTCGCATCTTACATCCTATTCGTCGGAACGCAGCCCGACCTAATCTGCGCTCAGGCGACGGGAACATTGACGGCTGGAACGGGCAACACGTACACGCCCGCGTCGATCACATTCGGCGGCCCGGTAGTGCGCTCGACTTGGGCGCTGCCATCGCCGTACGTCGCTAACGTTCGGATCAAAGCGAACTCCTGCTGCACTCTGGCGTTGCCGGCGTTGCGGTCACCACCGTCTCGACGAATACCCTGGTTTGCAGCGAGTTGGTTGACACTTCCTCCACGCCGTTCAGTCCCATAGGCCGCATCCTATCTGTGATCGGACGGCCCAACGGGAGCACCCCATTCGCGAGCTTCAACATCACAGCGTTTGTGCCCACCACCGGGACGATCACGCTTGACCGGGATCCCACCGGGATCGTGAACGTGGGCGACGCCGTGGTCATCCGCAACAAATCGAGCTTGTCGAGCACTGCTGCGCCTGTCACCCAGGTCACCGACGCCGGCTATCAGAATGTCGCGAACAGCAACGGCGGCCTGACCGCAAGTGCGGAGATCGGCAACCTGATCCGCGTGATAGCTGGCACGGGTCGCGGCCAGCCGCCGAGCACGATCACCGCGAACACGTCAACGCAGTTGATTTTCCAGCCGCCCCTGCTCATGGACGACACGTCCATCTGGATCGTCGAGGCGCCGACCTGGGCCTTCCAAGCAGATTCAACCAGCATCGACAACGCGAATCCGCTGACGCCTGTGACCCTCTCGGTGCCGACGGCGAACTCATCGAACAGGCGATGTTGATTGCCGGTTTCACCGTGGACGTGAACGGCAACGAATCCCCGGACGGCGACCAGCCCTTCCGCGAGGACTGGATTTACGGCGAGGTCGGCGCGCCGTCGGGCGAGATGAAGATCTCGATTCCGGGCACGCTGGCCATCGGAAGCAACCTCGGTCCGGCGGCGTTCTACACTGCCACGGTCGCGTTGCAGAACGGCGTGACGTGCATGGTGAAGCAGGCCCCCGTGGGCGCGAACCTCGTCATCCAGGTCTATGCAGGGACCACGCTGCTGTTCACGGCGACGATCGTGGCAGGCTCCACGACCGGCTCCGCGACGGGCACGCCGACTATCGGCCCCGAGACGCCGGTAATTATTAATCTCACCGCCGTCGGTACGACCTTCCCCGGATCGGACCTCACCGTCGCGCTATCGTAGTGAGCCCCCAATAGATGTCGGCTCTAGCCTGGCTCCGTCCCAATCCCGCGTAAGTACAACCGAGCCGTAGGCCCACAGTCGACGGACGGGAGTCCTGCCACGTCGAATTGGAGTCTTTAGCAACTACACTTTACGGTTGTACCTTTCGAGGGTGTCAACAGACTACGTTAAACTGCCGAAGTGGCTCAACTGCTTCAGATTCCCCAGACGATCGAACTTCTAAAGATGTGTTGGCAAGCGGCAGAAGCACGCGTATGTCGCGAGGTCGGAACAAAATATCGCGAGGCAGACGAGGAAGCAATTACGATATTGCTCTGCGGCGAGCTACGGCAAGAGTTCGCTGAGAAGAACGATAACCGAGAATTTGAGAGAACCTTTGCCTCGGATCTCCAGAATGGATTTCGTTTTGTCGACCTGAACTGGGTGTCACATGGGCTCATTGGCCGTGTGGTTCACCACCCGAAGCAGGTTGAGAAAAGAACCGGCGGCGATTTTGGGCTTGTTGTCGGCAGACCTCACGTCGAGCACAGATTTAAAACAAAGGTTTCCATGCATTCCCAAGGACTCCTCGTCCAGGCTAAGAAGACGTCGAAATCTGGCACGCTCGGCAAATTAACACCGAACCAGCGCACTGTGCTGCCAGCGAGGCTGGAATACACTGCCTTCCTTCTTTACATGTATGCGGCTCGCGGGGCCGAGCTTGCCCCGTTTGGATGGGTTTGCGCACGCGGACGGCCACTCCCGGTCGTTGAGGCTGATCTTGCGAGACTGAATGGCGCGTATCCTAAATCGATAGCTGACTATCAGCGAATTTTGACGAGCTCTGTAGCTTCGTCTATGGATGTTATCGAAGCACTATCAAAAGGCACGTGCGGAACATCGGATCAGCAAGTGATAGACGCAGACATCTGTCCCTCTCCGGCGTCAAGCGTCACAATCGAGATCACCTGGCGCGACGGGAGACCACCCGACCCGCCGCAACAAAAGCTTCAGCATCACAGTTACTTGCGGCAGCGCTTGTGATCATAGCCAATTCGAGATAGCACAATAGTTGGCAGGGTTGTTTGAATGTTAAGTCAGAGGAGCGCGTGGTGTATAAAAGGCTGAACTCAACGGGCACGTTGATTCAGAAAACAACCATGGAGGTTCCTCACGAGACATTATGTATTACATCGGACTGGATGTTC